>CEUS01106732.1_pt1 | contig 12052 bp, 17 predicted proteins | sample 427031 | NCBI WGS metagenome assembly CEUS01 (sample SAMEA2622837, study PRJEB7988) | marine metagenome | biome: marine biome (ENVO:00000447); feature: marine epipelagic mixed layer (ENVO:xxxxxxxxx); material: "saline water (ENVO:00002010), including plankton (ENVO:xxxxxxxx)" | depth 140 m | reverse complement strand
CTCTTGATATTTCGGCTGAGAAGGTCAGATCACGACTCAATGGGCTAAACCGATTAGAGCTACCAGACGAAACCGCCTTTGTAACGCTAGGTGTCGACGTAGGAACGTCCTCCAACTGTCACTGGGTAGAAACAGCCTGGGTACTTGGAGAGCGCGGCATAGAGGACGCCAGGGCGTCTATCATCGATTACGGAGTACAAGAGGTTTACCCAGAAGGCAAAGAGAAAAAGCAGCTCGATGACGCTGTCTTCAAAGCATTGACTGAGCTGAAGAAAAAGCATGATTCTGGTGTAGACGTTACCTACGCGCTGGTTGATGCTGCTTACTGTCAGGATGGGGTTTACGCTTTCTATAAAGCGGCTGGAAAGCCCAGATATCAGCCCTTTCATGGTTCAGGCGCATCTGGTGACAAGCGCGCCAAGCTGAATGACAATACGACCAATTCAAAGAGCAAGGTAGCCGGTAACAAGTGGGCTATGTACAAGCAAAATAACGGTATTTGGCTTGTTTTGGGTGATTCTGACTACTGGAAGACCTTCGTACATCGAAGATTCGAGTCAGAAGAGGGCTTAATCACCATTTGGGGAGAAGACCCGCTAGACCATATGACATTCTCTAACCACATGGTTGCCGAGATAGAAGAGACGACTTTTGTGGAAAACAAGGGTTTAGAGGTCAAATGGAAGAAGAAAAACCCCAATAATCACTATCTAGATGCTCTCTACATGAGCTGTGTAGCCGCATCTATCCAGATTCGCAGGGTAAGACGTAGCAAACCACCTACAGGCAACTCAGAACGCCAGAATAAGGGTGGTATTCGTCATATGAACCGTAGACGATAGGTGATGTGATGGAGCCAACATGGGAATCTGATTGCGGAACAGTGAAACTGTGGTTGTGCGTCAGTTCTGGGGAGTGGAAATCGATGAAGGGTACTTTGCTATAGCGAAGAGAAGAATTCAGGATGAACTGCGTAGGGTTGATTTCTTAGAACCGGATAGAACCAAAAAGCAATCAGTTTTGTTTTAGATGGCAAAAAAGCTACGCAGAATCACTACCGTAGGCAGGAATAAGCAGCCAAGGAAGGTGCGCGTAAAACAGCGCCCGATCTGTCCTGTTCATGGCGTACTGATGAACTGTAAAAGCACAGTGGGCGATATTCGCTACTACTATTGCCCCTATGACACCTGCAAAGAGAGCCAGAAGCAGGTCAATGGAACAGTTGACTACGACCCAGCTGACGAAGAAGATTAACTTGACTACTCCGTCTGTGTGCCTGTGGTCCATGCTCAGCACATAGATGTTCGCCTCCCCTAGCCGATTTCATCCCCTTGTAAGTCGGCTAGGGGTTTTTTCATGCGCGTTACAGAAACCTATAAGACGCTGCTTATCTATCTTCTCACGGGTTTCTAAGATTCCTACATGGCTGAAGCAAAACATGTAGGGGACCAGAGCTACACCAACGCTGAGCTGTTGGCGATTTGGGAAGAAGCCTGGGCCAGATGTGGTAAAGCAGGAATTAGCTATACGAACCGCTCTATCGGTGTTGTTCGGGCTGGTCCTGATGAGATTCTACGCCAAATCAAATACCTCAAGGCTCAGATATCTAGTGAGTCTGGTGGTTTTGTCCGTAACAAAGCTTCGTTGAAATCAAGATGAGTCTAGGCGAACGAATCGACAACGCGATTTACTCTATCTTCCCTGCCTGGGGTTCTAGGCGTAAGGAATCGAGGGATCGCTATAGACGACGCGCCAAAGCTTCAGAATTAGCCCTAGAACGTGCTGAGAGAGTAGTCAGACGTGAAAACAGGGCGTACGAAGGCGCGGACAGCACAGACCGCCTCAGGGGCTCTAAGTGGCTTGCTTCTAGACTAGCCCCCAATTCCCAGCTTACGGAAGACTGGGAAGACCTAGTCGTCAACTGTGAGGACATGTTCAGGAAGGATGCTTTCGCTGCATCTGCCGTCAACGGTCGTGTTTCTAACGTCGTTGGTAGAGGAATTCGCCCACAAGCTCGTGTGAGGGCCATAGACGGTGTTTTAGACGAATCAGAGGCCAGAGCACTCAACGAGCGTATAGACGCTGTAATGCGAATCTGGGCCGATGAGCAGCGGCTCTACGATAAGCAGAGGCTGTACGAACAATCGAAGGCCATCTACGGTGAAGGAATCGCGGTTCTATCAGCGCGTGAGGATGGGATTGTACCTCTGCATTTGCAGATTATGCATCCCAGACGACTGGAAACGCCGCCGAATCAAACCGAAAAAAAGAACCTTAGACTTGGTATACGCTTCGACAAGTGGGGCGAACCAACCGACTACTTCATCCGCACTAGTCATCCTGAAGACGATATAGACACATCATTCCAATGGATGGAGGTAGAAGCCGAGCGAGTATGTCACAGCTATAGCGAACTTCTCCCAGGTCAGTCCCGCGGTGTACCTTGGCTGGCACCAGTGCTAACACTGCTTAAAGACCTCAAAGACTTCTCAGAAGCGCACCTAATCGGCGAACAAGTTGCAGCTTGCTTCTCAGCATTCATCAGGACCGATGGTGACCCGCTAGCCATAGCTGATGGAGCTCGCGCAAGCGGTAGCACCACAGACCGACTAGAAGAACTATCGCCTGGGCTCATCCAGTATCTGGGTGAAGGCCAAGACGTAACCTTTGGCGGCGCTGACCGACCAGGAAACACCCTAGGGCCATACATGGAATGGCACCTGAGAGCAGTAGCCGCGGGATTGGGCTACCCCTTTGAAATGTTGGTCAAAGACTACAGCCGAACAAACTACAGCTCAGGCCGGCTTTCTCTTATCGACGGTCGTCAGTTCTTCGGTAGATGGCAACAGGAAGCCATAGATGACTGTTGGTCCCGTGTCTACAAGCAATTTCTAGATGACTGTGTCGCAACCGGAGTCATTGACATTGACCCTGTAGACTACGAAGAGAACCGAGCAGAATTCCAGCGGCATGCGTGGATTGCTCCAGGTTGGCCCTGGGTTGACCCAGTCAAAGAAGTAGACGCTGATATCAAGGCCGTTGAAGGAAATATGTCAACCGAAACGGATGTCTTAGCAGCCCGCGGACATGACTACGACGAGGTCAGGGAAAGACGAACCGAAGAGCGGTTACAGAAAATAGAGGCACGGGCGAAAGAGATTGAGCGAGCTAAAGAGCTTGCTGAAGAGATGGGTGTTGATATCCAGCTAATCATAGGTGATGTCAATGACAAAGCGGCAAGACAAAGCGTCGAAAATCAGGCAGAGGAAGAAGCGGTGGCTTGAACGAATGAACTACACCAAACAAACAGACGCTAAAGACGGTCACTACATCATCAACCAGAAGGGCAAAGAGGTTGATGTGCTCATCTATGGTGTCATCGGTGGTGGTTTCTTCGGTGAAGGCATCAGCGCGGCTGACTTTGCAACGGACCTGAAGAACACCAAGAGCGCCAAGCGAATCAATGTGAGAATCAATAGCGAAGGCGGTCTGATTTCAGACGGTAAGGCCATCTATAACGCACTGGTCCACCATCCCGCGGAAGTTGATGTTCTGATTGAAGGTATCGCCCTTAGTTCAGCATCCTTTATCGCTATGGCCGGCGACACCATCAGGATGGCTGAGAATGCCGATTTCATGATCCACGATCCGCGTGTTTTCATGGCGGGGACCGCGGAAGACTTGCGCAAGGAAGCGGAAGTTTTAGACACCCAACGCGACCAAATAGCAAACACCTACGCGAAGCGCACTGATATAGCTCTCGATGACCTGAAGGAATGGATGGCTGACGAAACGTGGTTCACAGCTGAATCTGCTCTAGATGCCGGGTTCATTGATGAGATTGTTGAAGGCAAGACGCGCAGCAACTTTAAATCAATGGGATTTGTGAACATCCCAAACCGTTCTTTGCCATTCGCGGCAGCTGAGCGGTATTTACCCGACGAGGAAGAGCCAAAGGGAGGTGATCCGATGGCACTTAACGAAAGTCTTAAGGCCAAATTTGTGGCTGCTGGGATGCCTTCGGATATCTCAGACGATGAAGCCCAGAATTGGGTGGTTGAAAACTTCTTCAAGGCAGAAGAGCCTACACCAGAAGAAGAGCCAGAAGTTGAAGTTGATGAGCCGGTCAATGTTGACGATGACGCTGTTCGAGTTTCTGAGAAGACTCGACAGAAGCAGATTACCGCGCTCTGTGAGATGGCTAATGTCGATGACAAGCACCGAAAGTCATTCATCGATAATGACTTCACTCTTGAAGGCACTCAAGACGCCATCACCAACATCCTGAAGCAACAAAGAAGGGCCGTCCCTGATGATGGTGGCGCTGACCCTGAACCTGTCAACGAGAACCAGAAGTACGTTGACGAGTACAAGGAAAATCAGGCGTACTACACCAACAGTGGTACGACCGAAGATGAATACATCCGTACGCGAAGAATTGATGACGGACTTGATGAGCTCGTCGCACTGAATCGGTAAGCGATTTACTAACCACTCCATCGACAATCTAGGAGTTAAACGATGGCTGCTACTACTAGCAATCAGCTAATCAAGGCACAGAATCCTGGTGGTTTGGTTGGCGGTCCCGCTAACGCAAGTGAGAACTTGTATCAAGGAACTATGGCCTTCTTTGATGCTTCTGTGGGTGACATCACAGGTGATGATAACGGTGGTGCTAACGCATTTGCTGGAATCGTCAAAGAGCAGAAAGACAACTCTTCAGGTGCCACTGGCGATCTGGATGTTGAAGTCTACACGGAAGGCGTTTTCGAGCTTGTCGGTTCTGGGTTTGCCCAATCGGATGTTGGCGATGCAATCTATGCAATCGACAACTGGACCATTCAAAAGTCTTCCACTTCAGCAAGTTTCATTGGTACGGCTGTTGAATTCATTTCAGCAACCAAGCTGATGGTCAAGCTTGAAGTTGGTTCTGCTGCACCGTAACTAACGCGATTTAGTCGCATACCACAAATAGGAGAAATTCAATGGCTCTTGATACAGCGAAGGCCACTGTTATTCTGCGCGACTTGACCGCGAAGTTTGACAGTGCAGCTGCTGCAGCTAATCCGTTCTACCCTTCTATCTGTACTATCGCTCCTAGTGATGGTCAGGATGAGAAGTACGGATGGTTAGGCGGCATGCCGGGGACTCGTGAGTGGCTTGGTGACAGGCACTTCAACGAACTTCGTGCTGCTAACTACACACTGGTCAACAAGACTTGGGAAAACAGTCTTTTGATTAGCAAGGAAAACTTGGAAGATGACCGCATGAATATGTATGGTCCTCTTCTCCAAGACCTTGCATCAGAAGCGACTCACCATCCTGATGACTTGTTGTTTACCACTATTGTGGCTGGCGAAAGCACTGCATGTTTTGACACGCAGTTCTTTTATGACACTGACCACAGCTGGGGTGACAGTGGAACGCAAGACAACGACTTGACCGCGAGCGCCACTGACACGGCGAATGTAACCGCGGCTGAGTTTAAGACTGCTTTCCATGCAGCCCGTCGTACGATGATGGAATATAAGAATGACCAGGGAAAGCTGCTCAATCGTCCAACTGTGACGGGCTTGGGTGACTTGCAGGTCTTGGTTCCACCGGAATTGGAAGTGCCAGCACATGAGGCCATTCGATCTACCCTCTTGGGTGGTGGTGATACCAATATTGTGATGGAGCAGAACGATATCCAAATCGTTGTGTCTCCATACCTGACCAGTGCAACTAAGTGGTATTTGAACCACACTGGTGGCGCAATGAAGCCTTTTGTTTTCCAAGCTCGTCGTCCTCTGGCTCGCCAGATGAAGGGATTGACGGATGAGGAAACGAAGGATGTCAAGTTCATGACCAGCGCTCGATACAACGTTGGTTACTTGGCTTGGTGGAAGTCAGTTCTGACTACCTTCACCTAGTAGATAGTTCTACCTCGTGACGAGGGAGGACAGCGAGCAGCCCGCGCTTACTCCCTCGTCACTTTTTAGGTTTTGAATATGAGAGTTGTATCCGTTGCCAATCAGTTTGGTTTTCGCATAGACGCTAAAACGAAGCTGATGTTTTACAGAGACAAACCGACAACGGTTAAACGTGCCCACATCGAACGAGTGAAGCGATACATGCCTCAATACCTAGCAGAGGTTCCTGGTGGTAAAGGTAAAGCTAAACCCGTTGACGAATTGCTAGAATCGACTGAGGACGTTCTAGATGTCCCTGAACAACTTGAGAGCGAATGATGTTACAGCAGGTTATACCGGCATAACATCAGAAGACTTTGGAGAGTCAGTTACTTATAAGACTGACGATGACAGTCGGTCTATTACCGTAGTTGTCCATGAGACGGACGATGATACCAACTTTGAAGGTGGCTACGGTGAACAGAGGCAATACATCGAAGTCAATTGCATTCGCTCTGCTTCTACTGGCATCGATGACCCAAAGCGGGGCGATACAATCCTACGCGCTGTAGCTGATGATCCGTACGAAGAAGAGTACGCTTGGACTGGTCGCAAGTCAGAGCAGACTACAGATGACTGGGTCCTGGAGTTTTCCCGCGTTAGATACCTGGAACACGGGGCAGGTAACTAATGCCAACACCAGCTGGCGCACTTTCTGAGTCACTCGACATTCTGCGCACTCTGTTGTCGCAAAGCAGCAACTTCCAAGCGGAAGCAGAAGCAACAGAAGCAGAGGTCAAGGAGCAACACGTAGTGTTATTCCAAGACCAGGAAGACCCAAAAATATTAGAGGTAAAGAGACCAGTAGCAGCAATTGCAATCATTGGTCACCGTGGGGATCAGGTTGGCGCTGGTCCACTAGTTCGCAGTGGTGTTCAGATAGACCTTCGATGGTTTATCAATGACCCACCACATGAGCAATTGTTTATTGATAAGTACATCTACGTTCTGAACTTCATCGGCAACGTGATGGATGATATCCAGACCAACGTAGGTCAGCTGACAGTTGCCGATTATGGTTCTGTGGGCTTTGAGATGATTGAACCTCCAATGCCTACACCGATTCAGCACAGGACAGAGACAGTAAACGTTTGGACCTGTCGTTACATGTTTGATACGAGTGCCGAATGATTGCTATCGGCTTTGATGTCGAAATCACCGGGATGATTGGCAAACGCGCGTTAAATCAGATGCGCAGGGAAGCCATGAAGAGAACGGGGGCATATTGGCAACAGAAGCAACTACCCAAACACTTCCAGCCAGGAGCGGCTAGGCGATACCGATTCAAGAAGCGTAGCACTGCCTATCAGGAACGAAAGCGTCGAAGGGGAGAGCGTAGGCCGTTAGTGTTCACTGGTCATCTGAAGAACTTGATGACACGTAGGCAGATAGTCATGGCATACCCAACGAGAGCAACAATCAACATTCCTGGTCCTAGTTACTTGTCGATGAGACCCAAGAGCGGCAACAGACCGAATCTTGGTGAAGAGGTAACCCGAGTAGACAAGAAGGACGAAGACAAGCTGACAGAGATACATGACCAGGAACTTCAGAAGCTGATAAACAACTACAAACCTCGCAAGCGTAAGAAGGTTAAATAATGACAACCGCATCCCTTTGGTATCCGCATGCAATCGACTTGAACGGAACCAACGTTCTGACTCAATTGCAGGACGTAACCCCAGCTAATAACGTCCAAGAGCTCATCGAATACTCTGCTTCTGAAGCAGCACCATTGTTTAGTGGTTCCTTTGGTGCGGTTCCAGACTTCACGTTTACGACAAGTCAGTTAAAGACGGTCCTTGACTTGATTGATGTTGAGAACGTGGCTCATGACTTGTCTGGTGGTTCGGCTGACCTGTGGTATCGAAAGAGTGACCCACACTCGACCAGAGAAGCCATCGGTGTAAGTGATACGTTGCACGATAGATGGCGACTAACCACAAATGCACTGCTGACCATTCAGTCTATGAGCGCAAGCCAAGGTGGACTGGCAACGATGGTAGCTAGGTTGCTCCCTGTCTGGGATGGCTCAACGGACCCGATTGTCTTTACTGGTTCACTGGGTAACCTTCCTGCATCTGCTGTCTCTGAATTCTTCACCCTCGGAAGAATCGATATCAACGGTACTGATATTGGCGCAGTGACTGATGTATCGGTTGACTATCAGGTGGAATACGAAGAAGTAGCTGACTCAGGTGAAGCCTACATCACCTACGGCGGCATTCAGAGGTTCAGCCCGCGTATTTCTATTACCTCCCGAGATGTCACGCTGATGCGTACCTACGGGACAGCAGGAACGGCCCTAACGAGCTTTGAGCTCTACTGGCGACACCTAGCCGCGAATGGCAACGTGGTCGCTAACGGTACAGCTACGCACATCAAGATGACTGCTACCGCAGGTACGATTCGAGCCAGGGAGGTTTCAGGACTTCCAGAAGCTGCTGTTCAGATTGATATTGATTTAATCAAGCCTGATAACGCAACGGACCCGCTAATCATCAGTGATACTACATCCACCATTACCTAGGTGATACGATGGCGAAGTACAGCGCACAAGAGTGCAAAGACAAGCTTGGTATTTCTGCTGCAGCTGCCAAGGAGATGGCAGAGGGCAGGATGATTCCTACTGAAGACCAGATTAAGAAGCTGGAAGGTTGCGAGGTAGAGGAAGCTGCAACTGATCCCCAGATGACACTTTCCCTAGGAGACGACGAAGAATGAGCGGGCTGTTTTACTTTATCCCCAACGTCCAAGGCATATCATCAGAAGCATTTTCTGAGTATGGCTTGGGTACGGCTTTGAGTGATGTTTCTAAGGTTGGAGACGATTACATTGTTGCCAAAGTCGATTCAGGACCTGACCACAAAATAGGGTCTTGGTTATGGCCTAAAGATTCCAACTATCCAGAGAAGCTACCGAAGAAGCTGGGCTACCATCCTGAGTATCAGGTCTATAAGCCATCGAAGCAGAAGAGGAATGGTCAGCCTTTGTTTTATATCGGCTGGTGGATTAATGACCCACCAACGATTGAAGACATGAAGAAGACAACCGCGGTCCCTGGCTACATGATTGACTGTGGATACGCTGAAAAGTCTTGGCAGGTTCCTGTTGCCCGAATGGACAACGAGCCATGCGGGACGTTGTCCTACGCTTATGACTTTGATGAGAGCGGAAAGGTAGTCCCTGAGGTTGTCAATGAGCATCGCGCACTGTGGGAGAAGTCAGCGATAGTTTGGGACTTCTTTGAGCAGCATGATACAGACGTTGAAGACAAGCCATTCCCGATCCCTGACGACCAAATAACCCAGTGGCTGGTTGATACAGCTATTGAATGTTTAGCTGTTAACTACAGGGTTTCATTTGAAGAGCTCAGTGTTCTTTGGCGTGAGCATGAACTGATAAGGATAGAGCCTGGGATAGCTGGTCGAATTCTCCGCGCATTGATCGACTTCAAAGAGTTTGAATCATTCAAAAAAAAAGAGACGCCGGAGAAGTCCCCCTCAGCCGAAGAATCATCGAAATCCAGTCTTGGAGAACTGGACGGCTTAGCGGAATCAAACCCAGCCGCGGTGAATTAGCCATAGCTGCTTATATGGATTTTGAGAGCATCTAATGGGTGTTGCCAAGTGGAAAGCTACGTCTGACTTTCGAGAGCTAGAGCGTGATTACGCCAAGCTCATGAAGGCCAACACCAAGTTGTTGCAGCAGCAGCAGCAGATGACGAGTGCTTCCAAAAAGAGCCAGCAAGCACAGCGACGACTAACTGCTTCGGTTAAGCAAGGTGCGATGCAGGCAGCTGGTGCAATATTTGGTATTCGTTCTGCTTGGGATGCAGCTACTGCAGCCCTTCGTATTTATGGTGATGCGGTAAAGGAAAGGAGAGCAGCAGACAAAGCAGCAGCTGACGAGCAACGCGCGATGGCAGCAGCTCAGGAAGAGCAACTAGACAACATCGTATCGCTGACGAAGAAACAAAAGGAATTTGTCAGGGCTCAGGCTGCACCACTAGCGAAGATCACAGCATTCCCTGATGCCAAGGTGCTGGAGCGATTGCTAGGCGTAGCTATATCAGCTGGAGCTACACCTAGGCAAGCTGTTCAAGCCGGAAGGTTTGCTGGAGAACTGACCCGTAACAGGCCGCAAGATGCGCCAGAGATGGCTAAGGCTGTTGTTGCGGTAATGAACAAGTCTGGTGATAAATCTGCTTTGGCAACGGGCGGCATGATTGCAGCCACACAACAGGCTTCGTCAGTCGAAAATATTGCTAAAGTTGCCGAGAACCTACCGCGGGTAATCGCTCGCTGGACAGAGACGGTAAAGAACCAGGACAAGAAAGAGGTAGCCCGGTTTGCCTCCACTTTCTTCGCTCGCTTGTCCCGTGTTGGAACAGACACAACAGGTGAAGTGTCTAGAAGGTTTTCTGGTAATTTTGCTGGAGCATTAAACGAGTTCGTTACTAAAGGATTCAAGTTAGACCAGCGCACATTGGATGCAATGGAAAGAAAGGGGATTACCGGGGATCATGACGATGGACTTGTTAGACCTCAGGACCCTGGAACCATTCAGGGAAGGATTAAGCTCCTCCAAGACCCATTCCTCAGGGAAGCATTTTTCTCCAAGGCGCAGCTTGGACAGACCAAAGAATTCATACAGGGGATTACCTCCAAGGAGGGAATGAAGAAGTTTGCTGAGGTGATGAAAGATATCAGATTCGACCCAAAGATTGCTGAGCGAAGATTTGCAGAAGGCAGGACAGCCACTGCCCCATTGAGAACTGGCGTAAGGGAATCGCAGACAGATAGGCTGCTGCAGAAGATTGACCTGACAGATGAAGTTGGTGCAATTAGGGCTTCGTCAAGAAGGCTGGTTCTTGAAGGATTGAAGAAACTCAGAGACAGGGGGATAAAGGGCGCAGCTGGAAAGACAGACCAGGACCTACAGGACACAGTTAACGCTTTTACTGGTGACAAGACATCAGGTCTTCTGAGGATGGTCAGGAAGAGACTAAGGCAAATAACAATCGCCCAAGACCCTCAGAAGTTTAGTGGCTTGGAAGGCGACTTTTTTGGAGGTCCACCACCAGCAGATAGAAAGAAAACTCCAGATGAAATGAGTCATGCTGAAAGACGGTCAGCCGAGCTCTTAGAAGAGATACTTGTTCAACTGAGACAGAATGCAGCAGATGAAAAAAGGCTTCTTAATGGGCAGCAGAACGTTAACAAGGGCAATGCCAACGCAGCCCGCGGAAGACACCTAGAAAAATAATGGCTAACTACTTCATAGGTCCGTATCAGTTCATCAGTCTGAGTCAGCCACCAGAGGCACCTAGGCAAACGGTAGAGGTAGAGTCTCGCGCTGGTGTAGACGATGTAGCCGTGTGGCGTACAGGAATTAAGGGGATGCCATTTACGGTTCAGAGCGTTGTTGACTTTGCAAACAACGTGACCAGCGAAAACATTTACAGAAACTATGAGGGGCTAGTTGGTGGAAACCCTGTCCAGATTCAGTGGAGCAGTGTATTTATCAACGCAGCCAAATACATCGTTTTGGGTGTGCGAGTCATTGAAATAAAACGGCTAACCATCGGGCGCGGTGGACTGAATAACGGATTCTCTTTGCTACGCGCTGAATGGACTCTACAGCCAGTAATCCTATAGGACTTGAGTAATGGCAGATTTGACAATTACCGCTTCCGACGTGGTGCCACCTGCAACTGGCGTTAACGCTGGTACGGCCGGCGAAGCTATCTTGGCCGGCCAGTCCGTCTATCTGGATTCAACCGACAGCAACAAGGTGAAGCTGGCGGACGCGGACAACACTGCTGCAACAGCTGCTGCAGTCGGAATTGCGGTGAATTCAGCACCCAAAGCGGGCCAGCCAGTGTCCTACGTAACGCTAGGCGATTTGACGGTTACCAGTGCCACCGTGGGCGAAATCTACGTGGTATCCGGCACGGCTGGTGGCGTTGCACCAGAAGCGGACCTGGCTACCAATGATTACGTGACGATTCTTGGCATAGGCAAGACTGCCACCAGTATCGCCGTCAAAGTACACGTGAGTGAAATTCAGGTGCCGTAGTGGCTGATGCGATATCCTTC
>CEUS01030641.1_pt1 | contig 12057 bp, 15 predicted proteins | sample 427031 | NCBI WGS metagenome assembly CEUS01 (sample SAMEA2622837, study PRJEB7988) | marine metagenome | biome: marine biome (ENVO:00000447); feature: marine epipelagic mixed layer (ENVO:xxxxxxxxx); material: "saline water (ENVO:00002010), including plankton (ENVO:xxxxxxxx)" | depth 140 m | reverse complement strand
AAGTCGCGGAAAAGAACGCGTATAGCTGGCCCCTAGCCCTTCCCCAGGCTACCTCCAACCCCTTAGAGGCCAAGAGGTAGCCTCTGCTATACTCGAATCCGAGACCTAAAACACCTTATTTCTGAGCGGCCTTCTTGCCGCCAGGAGTCTTACCTTGTACTCCCGCTGGCTTCGTAACGGCTTCATCTGGATACTTGTGGCCGTTGCGGCTATCGCAATCGGTTTCGCATTCTTTTCAGGGGGCGACTCGAAGCAGGAAATTCCCTTTGGGCAAGTTGTAAAGGATATCGAAGCTGGCCTGGTCGACACCCTTGAGGTAGATGGCCGCGACATCAACGCAATCTACTTCCAGCAGAACCAGGGGAACAGGCTAGAGCGAAAGTCCAAAGTAGCGGAAAACACCGATATCGCTACCTTCCTGAGCGATCGAGGCATTGCGCTAAGCGGAGGCTCACAAGGACAGCTAAATGCCGTCAATCTTGAATTCAAAGATGGCGGTGGATTTGGATGGCTGGGCCTACTTCTGAACCTATTTCCTTTCCTACTATTCGGTGCCTTCCTGCTCCTAATCATGCGACAGGCCCAGGGATCCAACTCTCAGGCAATGAGCTTCGGGAAGAGCCGAGCACGTCTTTTCACAGGTGCCAAGGTGACAGTCACCTTTATGGATGTGGCAGGAGCCGATGAGGCCAAGGAAGAACTCGTCGAAGTCGTCGAGTTCTTGAAGTACCCCGAAAAGTTCGCGGCTCTAGGAGCACGCATTCCCAAAGGAGTCCTCCTGGTAGGTCCGCCCGGAACAGGCAAGACGCTCCTTTCTCGCGCGGTTGCAGGCGAGGCGGGAGTTCCATTCTTTAGCATCTCTGGCTCAGAATTTGTAGAAATGTTCGTGGGAGTGGGTGCTAGTCGCGTACGGGATCTATTTGAACAAGCGAAGAAGAATGCGCCCTGTATTGTCTTCGTCGACGAGATCGACGCAGTGGGCCGGCAACGCGGAGCAGGGCTGGGGGGCAGCCACGATGAGCGGGAGCAAACCCTAAACCAAATCCTCGTGGAAATGGACGGTTTCGACACGGGTACGAACGTGATCGTGCTCGCAGCCACAAACCGACCAGACATTCTCGACCCAGCTTTACTTAGACCAGGGCGCTTCGACCGCAAGGTCGTATTGGACTCACCGGACGTCAGGGGTCGCGAAGCAATCCTCGACGTACACATGAAGGGCAAGCCTGTAAGCGATGATGTCGAACCAGCAACGCTAGCGAAATCCACACCGGGATTTAGCGGTGCAGACTTAGCTAACCTGGTCAACGAAGCAGCCATCCTGGCAGCCCGGCGCAACCGCAAAACGATCGCGATGGATGAGTTCGAAGAGGCTGTGGACCGCGTTATCGCTGGTCCTGAGCGTAAGAGCCGCGTGATGAGCGACCATGAGAAGCGATTGACCGCCTACCACGAGGGCGGCCACACGGTAATCGCGCACTTTCTCGATAAGCATGACCCACCTCACAAAGTCACCATCGTCTCGCGGGGCATGGCGGGCGGTTACACACGTTTCCTTCCTGACGAGGAAACACATTACCGAACGCGCGATATGTTCAAAGACCAACTCTGCACAGCCCTGGGAGGACACGCAGCCGAAGAACTTATCTTTGGCGAAGCTTCAACAGGCCCCTCCAACGACCTGGAGCAGATCACGCGTATAGCTACCTCGATGGTTACCCGCTGGGGGATGAGCAAACGTCTCGGGCCACGGACATTTGGAAAGAGTGAGGAGATGGTATTTCTTGGTCGTGAGATCTCAGAAAGCCGCAATTACTCGGAGAAGATTGCGGAAGAGATTGACGACGAGGTGAGACGCATCATCGAGGAAGCCCAGACGCGCGCACAAGAAATTCTGAGGGAAAAGCGTGATGTACTGGACAAACTGGCAACAGTACTGCTGGAAGTCGAAACCCTTGAGGGGGAGGTGCTAACACGCCTGCTCGAGAGCGACCCAAATGAGCCTTGGCCGCCATCAGATTTACAAGAGAAGAAAGAGCCACCAATGGAATCCCCTGGTGATGAGGAGCCTGTCGATGGGCCCTCTTTCCAACCTTCACCTAAACCTGACCTAGCATGGGAAGGTGGAGCGCAGGCGACAACAGAGGGTGGGGGTGGAAAATAGCCATCTTGGACCGGCCAGGGAGACATCGAGTAAGGAAACAATGCAACACGAGACTCACCCAGCGGCTCTACTTTTAGCAGCAGCTCTAGTGCAGACATCAACCTGAACCATCTCCTAAAGTGAGAAACTAATTACAGTTGGATATTGACCCTACGGGGCGGCCCTTCCTAGACTGAGGATTCCCCGTCAGAGCGGGGGAAAGTGGAGCAACCATTGCAGGCGATCGTGCGAGCCGGTGGACATCAATTCATGCTCACCGAAGGACAAGAGTTTGATTTAGGCAGTCTTGATGGCGAGCCTGGCGATACTTTTGACTTCGATGTGCTAATGCTGATTGATGGAATGGACGTGACGATCGGGGAGCCAACGGTTCCGGGTGCATCCCTGCGAGCACGCATAGCCCAGCACGGCAAAGGCCAAAAGCTGCGCTTCATGAAATATAAGAACAAAGTGCGTTACCGGCGGACATTCGGTCACCGGCAGCCGATTACCCGACTCGTCGTCGAGTCGATCACGAAAGGTTAGAGGATGGCGCACAAAAAAGGCCTGGGCAGCACTAAGAACGGCCGCGATAGCAATAGCCAGCGGCTAGGCGTAAAGCGTTTCGATGGTCAATTCGTTACGCCAGGCACAATCATCCTGCGGCAGCGGGGTACCCGTTTCCATCCCGGAGAGAACGTGGGACTAGGTCGCGACCATACTATCTACGCAAAAGTAGAAGGCACAGTGAAGTTCAGTCCCCATGCCAAGGGACGCCGAAAGCGCGTAAGCGTCCTCACCCCAGCAGGTCAGGAGTAGAACGGTGAAAACAGAAATTCACCCGGAGTACGTGGACGCGGTCATTACCTGCTCGTGTGGAAACCGCATCGAGACTCGAGCTACAAAGGATCAAATGCACATCGACGTATGCAGCCAATGCCACCCATTCTTCACGGGAGAGCAACGCATCGTCGACACCGCGGGCCGGGTTGAACGCTTCCAGCGCCGCTATTCACTGGGCGATCCGTCGTAGCCCGGAAGCAGCTTTCCATACTGGCTATGAGTCACCAAGACTCCCTTCTCCAGCAGCCCCAAGTCAGGCCCTGAGCGCTCCATGAGCGAAACCCCACCTCGAACAGATGTGTACTTCGGCGGCCAGGCCGTTATCGAAGGTGTGATGATCCGAGCCCCGCAACATATGGCGATAGCAGTACGAGCTCCTAGTGGTGAGATCGTTCGTCACACAGAAAAGTTGACTGGCTTTACGACAGGCCCACTAAGGAGAATTCCTTTAGTTCGTGGTGCTGTAGTGCTCTGGGAGACGCTCTCCCTAGGCATGCGAGCAATAAATTACTCTTCGCGAATCACTATTGAAGGGCTGGAAAAAGAAGACCAGGAAGCGGAAGAGCCAGAGTTTGAAGAAGTATCTGACGCCGCCATGTGGGGTTCGATAGCGCTAGGGATAGCTTTTGCGGTCGCCGTCTTTTTTGTCGGACCTGTACTTCTAGCAAACCTCCTCGAATCTCAGGGCATCGCACGAGCAGGGGTGGTTGTGATCGAAGCAGTCCTAAGGCTGGTGCTTTTCGTGGGATACATCGCGTTGATTGGCCTAATGCCCGACATCCGGCGGGTTTTCCAATACCACGGTGCCGAACACATGACGATCCACGCCTATGAGAAAGCCCGGTCCCTAACAGTAACTGCTATACGAGACCTACCCAAAGAACATACTCGCTGTGGTACTAGCTTCCTGGTTGTAGTGATCACTATCGCCCTGGTTGTGTTCCTCGCATTCGACCTTCTTGTGGACCAAGGCATCTTCGTACGCATGGCATCGCGGATAGTGCTACTTCCCCCAATAGCTGGGATTAGTTACGAGGTACTGCGCTTGGGAGCCCGCTATGAATCAAACCCGCTTGTCCGAACTATGTTCATTCCCAATATCGCACTTCAGGCCCTCACAACACGGGTGCCTGATGACGAACAAATTGAAGTTGCAATTGCGGCTTTCGAAACGGCGTTGGAGTCCGCCACAGAAGAGTAGTCAGAACACCTGGCGCGGACGGGTCATGGTCCGTACTGTTGCCCTATGGCAGTAGCAACCTACCGAGCAGGGGAATTCGACATCGCAATCGTCTCAGACGGATATATCCGTCTGGACGGCGGAGCAGTTTTCGGACTCGTGCCACGTATCCTATGGGAGCCGGCGGTCGGTAGTGAGAATATCGACAGCCAGCACCGTATTCCACTTGCATTGAACTGCATGCTGGTGCGACGGGGCGAGGACATCGTGCTCGTCGAAACGGGAATGGGAACCAAGTACACAGAACGTGAACGTGAGCGCATCTGGCCTGGCGAATACGGCACTCTGCTTAGCGAGCTTGCTTCGATAGGGATAATGCCAGAAGACGTTACCCATGTCGTGAACACTCACCTCCATACTGACCACTGCGGTTGGAACACGATGGAGCAAGAAGGGAAGGTGGTCCCCACCTTCCCTAACGCGCGATATTTCATTCAAGCCGGTGAGTACGAAGCAGCAATGAATCCGAATGAGAGGACGCGTGCAACTTATCTCGCGCCAAACTTCGAGCCACTGGAGCAAACAGGGCAACTAGAGCTAGTCGATGGAGAGCGAGAGATCATGGCCGGAATGACATTCCTGCCTACACCAGGACACACGGCTGATCACGCGTCAATCTTGCTGAGCTCTCTTGGAGAGACGGCTATCTATACCGGAGATCTCGTACATCACGCAGTACAGGTGGAGCGCCCCGCCTGGATTGCAGCCTTCGACATTCTGCCGTTGGTCTCGCTGGAGACCAAAAAAAAGCTGGTTGAGCGCGCGCTGCGCGAACAGGCACTGTTAATCTGCGTTCACAACCCGTTCCCTGGTGTAGGTCGACTCACGGAAGTCGACGGGCGAAGGCATTTCGTCGAAGAGTGACCGAAGCAGGCATCAACCGACTGGCTTTGCATTCTGTGCACGAAGCTTTTGGCGCAACCTTCGCCTTAGAACGCGGGTGGAGGCTTCCGAAAACCTACGGCGACAGCGAGGACGAGTACGCACGCCTAAGGTCGAAAGCAGCCGCCTTCGACCGTTCCGATCGTACCCGACTACTGGTGAGTGGTACTGACGCAGCATTGTTGTTGGAAGCAGTCTTTGGCGAGGTAGCCCGTGAGTTAGATGAAGGACAAAGCGTTCGAGCAGCAGCACTGAGCAAATCTGGAAACATCACAGACCTTTCCTTAATCGCGCGGATGGGGGGTATTGCATACGTAGTTATCGGGGAACCCGGTCGCGGCGCCACGACGCTAGCACAACTTGAAGATGCCATTGAGGAAGGCTACGACGTGGAGATCCAAGATCGAACCACAACAACCTGCCTCATCGGACTCGCAGGACCAGCTGCAGCAGAAGTAACAGGGCAACATATCAACAACGCCCTCCCTCCGCGTCTACCCTCGATGCATGCTGCTCCCTTCGAATTTCATGGTTACCGGGCGTTGGCAATCCGGACGAGTGGCTTGGGGGAAGATGGCTTCGAGCTAATGGTTGCACCACCTGTAGCAGAACACCTCCTGGGCCTACTGGAGGAAGCAGGCGTAGGGCTAGCAGGCACAGCTGCGCAGGAAATCGCGCGCATAGAGGCCGGAGTTCCAGCGTTCACACCAGACCTAGAAACTGGGATAACACCTGCTGAGGCAGGACTAAGTCAAGCCCTAGGACTCCCGGTCGAGGAGCCAACACGGGTGCTAACCAGCCTGCTGTTCGAAGGGATGCACATACCTCCACTAGGCACGCCGGCACTTGCCGAAGGGCAGGTAATTGGCGAGCTCCGAAGCTGCGCACGCTCGTTCACGCTTGACGCTGCGGCCGGACTGGCAATACTCAGTCAAGACCAAAGCCATCCAGGCACAGAGATTTGGGTAGGCGGAGAGCGCGCATTGGTCGCACAGAAGCCACTCTACCGCCGGAGGAAGACGTAGCAATGCCATTGGGCGACGTACCTATGCCCCCGCAACCGGAGAGACACTTCCATGGGAAAGTAGAAATCATTCTGGGAAACGAATGGACCGCAGAATACTTCGACGCTGAGGAAGCATCTCCTCCGAACGACGTGCCCATGATCTATGGATACGCCTGCGTGGTTCGGGGCGACTACGGCTATGTGACTGAAAGAGACCAGGCCAGAGACGGCTGGAGTGTTGTAGAAGGCAACTTTCTCGAAGGCGAAACTGCAGAGGAGTTCGTTACGCGTTCAGCACTTGAGCAAACTGGAGCTAACATCTCTCAAACTCTACTTATCGGATACCTCGATTGCCGAGCGACAAGCGCAAACGAACATTACGAGAAACACTTCCGAGCCATCCGTCCCATGTACGTGGGCGTAGCCAGAGAAGTTGGCCCTGTACCAGAAGGCTCCGACTATCACCGACGCCGACTTCCAATGAATCAATTTCAGAACGAGCTACGCAAACGCTACTCACTGCTCTCCGACCACTTCGCCAAAGGACTAAGTCGGTACACAATCCTTGAGCGAACCGGAAAGCTAAAAAGCTAACCCTCTAGTCCTCCAGGATCTCCCATGTCGTCTGCACAGAGACGCTAACTGCCGAGGAGCCAGCCTGGATCGCAGTAACAGCCATCTCTGCACGAGATGCTGGACCAGAAAGAGGTGCGGCCCAGCTGGTCTCTACGATGGTGAGAGCCCTACCGAGCGTTACTCCAGAGTGTTCCGCAAGTTGCTGGGCCTTAGAACGGGCATCAGCGATAGCAAGTTCACGGGCCTGCTGGGTAAGCGCGGTAGGGTCCTCGTGGGCAAAGTAAAGGTTACTAATGCGAATACTATCGCCCACTCTGTCTGATACTTCATCGATAAGTTCACCAACCCACTCTATATCTCGGACGGTGACTTTGACGTCATTGGAGACCACATAGGAAGCGAGAAGAGTCTGTCCATCGGTCCGGGAGGCGTAAATAGGCCTAATTTGAAAATTGATCGTGCGTATATCTTGTTCATTGACACCTTTTGCACGAAGAACAGCAACTACAGCGTTCGCCCGCTCGGCCGCTTCTCTACGGGCTTTGGCTACCGTTTTGGCACGAACCTCTACTCCCACGGTCAGCTCGGCAATGTCAGGCTCCGCCAAAACCTCCCCAATTCCGCTAACAACAATAGAGCGCTCGGCTTTTGTAACAGGGTCCACAGGGGTCTCAACTGTGGGATGTGCGTGGGCACCATCGCAGGCGGAGCCAAGAACGAGAACCACTGCAGCGGCCCCGAGGAGGGAACTTAAGCGATTGAACCTCACACCAACCTCCGATCTCAATAAGCGTAGGCCACAAAGTAAGGATGGGCGACCCTTCAGCTAGAGGGTCGCCCGGTGCGAGTGATACGCTCAGAGAGTGCCCACTCAAGATAAGGCCATCACTCCAACGTCTTCACAAGAAAAGATTGCCAGAACCCAGGACGGAGGGGAGATGATCGGCAAAGCAACGCCGTCAAGATCAAACTTGAGGACTGCCCGAACAAGTTTTATGAAACGGCCTTTGAACTACCCACTACCAGCTCGCGAAGCAGAGGAGTTCCTAGTTCCTTCTTGGACAGCAGGTGCACTACCCGAAACAGCACAGAAGGGCCCGAACCGAAACCGCAAGCTGATCCGCGAGATCATCGAGACAGTTTTGCTAGCGCTTTTGGTTTTCTTAGCTGTACGAGTGAGCCTGCAGAACTACCTCGTGGAAGGCCACTCCATGTTCCCAACACTGGACCATGGCCAGCATATCCTGGTGAACAAACTGGTCTACGCCGAAATTAACATGGACCGCCTGACGGATATCGTGCCCTTCGCCGATGCGGACGACGACGACATTCGTCAGCTATTTGGTAAACCTCAGAGAGGCGACATCATAGTATTTAAGAGCACAGCAGGAGGCGGGAACGACCTGATAAAAAGAGTAATCGGACTTCCTGGAGAGCAAGTGGATATTATCGAAGGGATCGTCTACATCGACGGCCATTTGCTAGACGAGCCCTATATCAAAGAGCCCTGGAATGATACCCACTCTCCAATCTTGATCCCTCCTCGACACTATTACGTTTTGGGAGATAACCGGAACAGCAGCCAGGACAGCCGCAGCGGACGCATCGGCTTAGTTCCTAGGGAACAGATTGTTGGAAAAGCATTGCTTCGATATTGGCCTTTTGGAGATTTTGGCCTCCCCCAAAATGGCGGAGCCAAGCTAATGGAAACAACGATTGGGAGTACGGAGGGGCAAACACGATGACAGAAAACCTACGTAATGAACTTGAGCAACGGGGCGCAATGCTTGAAGGACACTTTCAACTAGCTAGCGGTCTCCATGCTGATATTTACATCGAGAAATTTCGAATCCTTCAATGGCCAGACTTAACCGGAAAACTCTGTGCGCAGATTGCGAACCGTTTTGACGGGGCCGAAGCAAACATTGTGGCGGGTCCGACCACTGGTGGAGTCATCCTTGCTTTCGAGGTGGCCCGTCGAATGGGTTTGGCAGCTCTTATCGCAGAACGAAAGGAAACAGGCGGACGCGAATTTCGCAGGGGATTCCAACTAGGACCTGGCGATCGAGTTCTTGTTGTCGATGATGTGTTAACAACTGGGGGGAGCATCCATGACACCGTGGACGCGGTACGGGCACAGGGCGCAGACGTGATAGGAGTGGGTGTCATGGTTAACCGGGGAGCATCTCCAGATTTCGGAGCGCCGCTACACGCATGTCTGGAAGTGAAAGTTGGTGCATGGCCACCGGAAGATTGTGCCCTTTGCCGCGAAGGCATCGAATTGATCATCACCTGATAACAGGCAGGCTTGGCAAGATTCGTAGAATGAACGCATGCAAGAGGCCCCTACCAGCAGTGACCGATTTCTTCTAAAGGCCCTCGGAGAAGCAGCAGGGGAGTTACAGAACCTGCTCTGGTCTGCTAGTGAGGGTCAGTCTCGGGAGTCAGCAAGCCCTCCCGATGAAGGATGGTGTTTGCTGGCAATCGGGGTTCACCTGGCCGAAGTAGAAAGGTCAACCAACCTTCAATTCGAAACAATCCTTCGAAGGCCCAATGCCCCAATCCACCACGTTGACCTAGACGATATTCCCTTCCCCGAGGACTATGCGTATATGACTATCAACGAGGCAATCTCGGGATTCGCTCATGCGCGACAGGAAACTGCATACTCGCTATGGGGACTTACACATGAGCAATGGGAACGAACCGCGCTGCATCCCTATCGCGGCAAGGTGGCACTAATCGACCTCGTCCGGGACCTTTACAAGCACGACTTAGAACATCTATGGCAGGCACGTCGCATGCTGGGCCTGGACCCGGTCGCTCGCCGGTGACGCCATTGTTACGGGTAGTGCCCCCGGCCCCTTGGGTCCTAACCCTCGATAGGAAAACTGAACACATTGCATTCTTTAGCGATGACCTTGAACAGCTAGCACTCGCAACTAGTGCTCTCGGGTTGGGCCTGACATTGGAGGAGGAAACAGGTCGGGTTTCTGCTAGCCGCCAGGACCTTAAGCGTTTAGCCCAAGAGCTTAAGCAGCGCAGAAGCCCTCTGGTGGATCCGCTGGAACGCTACCTTTCACCCATTGAACAGTGGAAGGCAGGAAGCCGCGAGCTGAAATTGGACTCGCCACTAGTGATGGGAATCGTAAACCTGACAGAGGACTCGTTCTCAGGTGATGGGGTGGGAACCGACGTCACAGCAGCGCTTTCCCATGCCGAAAGACTGCGGTCGGAAGGCGCAGACATCATCGATGTTGGAGCAGAGACAGCAAGGGCTAGCCGTCCACAGTTAGAAGCACATCTCGAAGCTACCATTGCATCGCCTGTGGTAGCTGCCCTTGCGCGCGAAGGACACCTGGTTTCAATCGACACCTACAAACGTGAAGTAGCCGAGGCAGCAGTACAAGCGGGAGCCACCATCGTTAACGACATCAGTGGGCTAACCCTGGGAACCGAGGCGGCAAAAGCCGCAGCCGAAGGTGGGGCTGGCTATGTTCTTAACTACAGCTATTCCGTACCCAAACATCGTCCTGATCCAGCACCCAACTATGCCGATGTCGTAATGACTACAATTTCGTGGATGGCGGACCGACTAAAAGAATTGGAACGCGTAGGGCTTCCCCGAAACGCTATTGCAATCGACCCAGGCATTGCCTTCGGGAAAAGCCACGACGAGGATCTACAAGCATTACGCCGCCTATGCGAACTAGGGACCGCCGGGCAGCCGTTGCTCCTGGCGCACTCGCGAAAAAATTACATAGGTACCGTTTCTGGAGCAGGGCCGGAAGACCGCGACCTCGAAACGCACATCTCAACAGCATTGGCATATGTGCAGGGCGCACGCATTTTCCGTGTACATGACGTAGCAGGCACACGTCGAACACTGGCTATGGCAGCTGCGATTGCCACCGCAACGGCAGGTAATTTTAGTCCCGATGAGAATAGCTGGCCGTGGGCCGCAGGTGTTACTGCATCGGACGCGATTGCAGAAAAAGCTGTCATCGAACCTCCCCAGGGGCAGCGCTGGTAGCAATTAGGCATCCGCCTTTTTAAGCGCATGTTCATGAGCGTTCTGTATGCTCAGCACGATGACTCAACCACAACGCGGTCCAGCTTCAAATGCGTTCAACCAAGCATTCCTCTCTGGAATTGAAGGAACACTGGAACTCGTGCTGGTGCGACATGGACAGCAATCCATCCCCAGCGCACCGAATGCACGCATCGGTGATTCAGTAGATGCACCACTAAGTGAACTCGGCCGAGAGCAGGCTCGCCTGGTAGGCGAGAGATTCGCAACTGAATCGATTGATGCAGTTTATTCAAGTGGACTTAGCCGAGCGTTCGACACAGGAGCAGCTATTGGCAGCCACCACGGGCTCGAACCAGTCGTGGTAGACAATCTACGAGAGATCGGAATGTTTCGTGATGTTCCTCCCGACCAGACCGCAGCCGAAGCTTTAGGTGTGGATTATTTAGCGGGGGTTCGCGAACGAATGGCGCGGGAACGTTCGTGGGATGTATTTCCTCTTACCGAATCTAGTGCTGAGTTCTCCAAACGGGTAATCAATGCGTTTGAAGAGATCATTGCAAGACATGAGGGAGAGGCAGCGCGGGTAGTAGTCGCATGCCATGGTGGTGTCATAAACGCCTATACCGGCTACATAATCGAGACCTCAAACGACATGTTCTTCAGGCCCGCCCACGCCTCTGTGCACCTCGTTTGCGCAAAAGGGTGGTTCCGCGCACTGCACAGCCTGAACGACACCCGACACCTAGAGACGGAAAAGGGAAGTTTCGTGACGTATTGAAGGGCAAACCAAGTTAGCTCTTTCAACTCTTGTCTTTGATGGTCGTACGAATCAATTCGCTTTAGGCGCTGGCGGTCAATGCGCGTCGCATCATAACTTGCCCCAGATAGTTCTCCGGTTCCAACAGTGAGCACAGACGACAGCCATCTCCGCAGGATCATGAGACCCAACTGAGGGATATAGCTCATCAGAAAGGTGCCTGAGACAAAACCGCCCTCCACACTTATCGCAATTAAAGGAAGGGCTTTTCTCGCAACCTTCAAGGCCACAAAGACCATCAAGATTGCGCCGGTTCACACCACGTACGTACTTTTGATGTGCAGGAAGCTCATCATGCTTAGCGACACATGGAGAGCGGGAACAAACTGCATCGTAGCCTTCGAGGTAGTAGGCGTGTTCACGACAGAAGAACCTAGAGCAGTACTGACAGGTGTCAGCAGGAGAACGTCGACACCGACGAATGCGTCCCCCAAGCTCACACCACTCATTAACCACGAAATCACCGTACCGGTTCCCGCAAAAGCAAGCCAGTGGCGGAAATGAAAGCTGGTTTACG
>CEUS01220201.1_pt1 | contig 12059 bp, 6 predicted proteins | sample 427031 | NCBI WGS metagenome assembly CEUS01 (sample SAMEA2622837, study PRJEB7988) | marine metagenome | biome: marine biome (ENVO:00000447); feature: marine epipelagic mixed layer (ENVO:xxxxxxxxx); material: "saline water (ENVO:00002010), including plankton (ENVO:xxxxxxxx)" | depth 140 m | reverse complement strand
GGCTTCGATTCGTACGCCCCGGTAAAAGTCATGTCCGGTTCCAGCCGGAATCAGCCTACCCATTGTGACATTCTCTTTCAACCCACCTAAGTGATCCACCTTCCCAGAAATGGAAGCCTCGGTGAGCACCCTCGTCGTCTCCTGGAAAGACGCAGCAGAGATAAACGAGTCTGTTGACAGAGAAGCCTTAGTTATACCCAACAACAAGGGACGGCCAGTGGCTGGCTGGCCACCACTGGCAATCACCCGCTCGTTCTCCGCTAAAAACCTAGTCCTATCCACTTGCTCGTCCACCAAGAAATCTGTATCCCCCACATCTTCAATCTTCACCCAGCGCATCATCTGTCGAGCGACCACTTCGATATGCTTGTCGTTGATAGTCACCCCTTGCAGACGATAGACCTCCTGGATCTCATTCACAAGGTAACTCTGGAGTTCCTTCTCACCCAGAACACTCAAGATGTCGTGAGGGTTACTCGGCCCATCCATCAGCTGCTCACCTGCGCGAACACGGTCTCCATCCTGAACATTCACATGCACACCACGGGGCAATGAATACTCGCGAGGCTCAGCACCTTCTTCATCAGGCACAATAATGACTTTGCGCATTCCCTTGACTATAGTGCCGATCTTCACAGTCCCGTCGATTTCAGTAATGACCGCGGTCTCCCTGGGCTTCCTAGCTTCAAACAATTCCTGAACCCTCGGCAACCCACCAGTAATGTCTTTTGTCTTTGTGGTCTCTCGAGGAATTTTCGCTAGAACCTCACCAGCGGTCACTGACTGCCCATCGGCCACCATAAGGTGGGCATGCGAAGGCATGTTGTATTTACGCTCTAGCTTGCCTGCCGCATTTCTAACCTCAACCGTGGGCTGTCTTTTCTCGTCCGGTGAATCCACGATTATGAGGCGAGACAAGCCGGTCACCTCATCTACCTCTTCATGCACACTAACGCCCTCGACGATATCCTTAAAACGTACCTCGCCAGGTTTCTCAGTAATAATCGAGAAGGTGTAGGGATCCCACTCAACCAACACTTGGTCCCGGTCAACCTGTTGACCATCTGAAACCCTCAGGTGCGCACCATAAACAACTGGATAACGTTCCCGGTCACGACCTTTGGCATCCTGAATAACCAGAACTCCCGTCCGATTCATCACAACCAGCGCACCATCCTTGGCTTTCACCCATTGAATCCCCTGGAACCGAGCAGTCCCCGGATTCTTAGCTTCTAAGGTTGAATCCGCTGCAACCCGAGATGCAGTGCCGCCAATGTGAAAGGTTCGCATAGTCAATTGTGTCCCGGGTTCACCAATCGACTGCGCCGCGACTACACCCACCGCAAGACCCAACTCTGCTAACTCTCCTGTACCAAGGTCCCTCCCATAACATTTTGCACATACTCCACGACGAGCCGCGCATGTCAGCACAGAACGAATCTTGACCTTCTCGACACCAGAATCCTCAATCGTTGAGGCCAGAGTCTCGTCAATCACCTCACTAGCAGCGGTGATTTGATCACCACTAAACGGATCGAGAATATCTTCGAGTGTTACACGACCGACGATCCTGTCTCGTAACGGTTCGATAACCTCGCCACTCTCAACAATTGCCCTCGATTCGATGCCATCCAAAGTTCCGCAATCGACCTCGGAAATAATGACGTCCTGAGCCACGTCGACAAGCCGCCGAGTTAGGTATCCGGAATCAGCCGTCTTGAGGGCAGTGTCTGCGAGACCTTTGCGAGCTCCATGCGTGGAGATGAAATACTGGAGCACGTTCAGGCCTTCCCTAAAATTCGACGTTATTGGGGTTTCAATAATCTCTCCAGATGGTTTGGCCATCAACCCGCGCATGCCAGCCAACTGCCGAATCTGCTGTTTGCTGCCTCGAGCCCCAGAATCTGCCATGATGTAAACAGGATTAAAATCCTGGCCACCCTCGTCTCGACCAGCCATCTGACCGAACATCTCATCCGCAACTTTTTCGGTCACATCAGACCAAATAGCGATCACTTTGTTATAGCGTTCGCCGTTCGTAATTGCCCCTTCAAGATACTGCTGCTCAACCCGAATAACATCATCGTTAGCTTTCTTAACCATCGATGCCTTAAGAGGCGGAACGACTAGATCATCTATGCCTATAGAAAGCCCAGAACGTGTCGCGTAGCCGAACCCAAGTTTCTTGAGGCCATCCAACATATCAACCGTTTTAGCAACACCAAACCTCAAATAGCAGTATTGAACAAGTTGCCCAAGTCCCTTCTTCTTCAACAATCCGTTGACGTAGGGTAGCCCTTCAGGCAGGGCACTATTAAAAACAACCCGACCGGCAGTGGTAGCAATGATCTTGCTATCAATTTGCTGTACCTCGGTCCGCAGAACATCTTGATCGTCGCGCGATGCGGTCAGGTCCATCAGTTCGCCACTAATCCGGAGCCGAATTGGACTCAGGGTTTCAAGCTCCCCCGCAGCCAAGGCTAATCCGACATGATCGACCGTTCCGAACACACGACCTTCACCCTTTGCTTTACTCTTTGCTTTAGTCAGGTAGTAGCATCCCAGAACGATGTCTTGGGATGGCACAGTAATAGGAGCCCCATTAGCCGGTGACAAGATATTTCGAGAAGCTTTCATCAACACAGACGCCTCGATCTGGGCTTCAGGGGCAAGCGGAATATGCACTGCCATCTGGTCGCCGTCAAAGTCTGCGTTAAACGCGGTACAAACCAATGGGTGGATACGAATCGCCTTGCCTTCAACCAGAACCGGTTCGAACGCCTGAATCCCTAAGCGATGCAGGGTTGGCGCTCGATTCAGCAGAACAGGGTGCTCTCGAATTACCTCTTCGAGAATGTCCCATACCTCAGGCAACTGCTGCTCGACCATCTCTTTCGCTTGCTTAATGGTCGCAACCAATTCCCGCTGCTCAAGCTTGTTGTAGATAAACGGTTTGAATAATTCGAGCGCCATCTTCTTTGGCAAACCGCATTGGTGAAGCTGCAACTCTGGACCAACCACAATCACTGATCGACCAGAATAATCAACACGCTTACCTAGCAAATTTTGCCGGAACCGCCCTTGCTTTCCCTTGAGGGTGTCAGACAGCGACTTAAGAGGGCGGTTATTCGCACCTCGTAAAACCCGACCCCTCCGACCATTGTCGAACAACGCGTCCACAGCCTCCTGCAGCATCCGCTTTTCGTTTCGAACAATGACATCTGGAGCCTTAAGCTCCATCAACTTCTTCAATCGATTGTTCCGATTAATAACCCGGCGATACAGGTCATTGAGGTCTGAAGTTGCGAATCGCCCTCCATCGAGAGGCACTAGGGGCCGCAACTCTGGAGGAATTACCGGGATTACATCTAGGATCATCCACTCCGGCCGATTATTCGATTTCCGAAATGAGCCGACGACCTTTAAACGTTTGGCATACTTCAGTTTCTTTTGTACCGAAGTCTCAGTACGCATCAAGTCGCGCAACTCATCGGCAAGGTCCTCGATGTCAGCACGCTTCAATAGTTCCTTGATAGCCTCTGCGCCCATCTGAGCCCGAAACCTTGGCCCAAATTCTTCTTGGGCCTGCCTAAACTGCTCATCGGTAAGCAGTTGGTTCGGCTTAAACTCACTATCTCCCGGATCGATCACCACAAAAGCTTCGAAATACAAGACGCGCTCAAGGTCTCGAAGCGAGATATCAAGAAGGTGACCTATCCGACTCGGTAAGCCCTTGAAAAACCATACATGACTAACGGGCGTAGCCAGTGCAATGTGCCCTAAACGCTCTCGCCTGACTTTCGACTGGGTGACCTCAACTCCACATTTGTCACAAATCACCCCTCGGTGCTTCATCCTCTTGTACTTGCCACACAGACATTCCCAGTCTGTAACCGGACCAAAAATCTTTGCGCAAAACAGCCCATCTCTCTCAGGCTTAAACGTCCGGTAATTAATGGTCTCCGGCTTGGTGACTTCACCGTGAGACCAGGATCGAATTCGTTCGGGTGAGGCCAGACTGATCCGAATAGCATCGAAATCGGCCGTCAGTGAGGCATGGTCCGAGAAGCTAGGTCTCATGTGTTCTCCTGCAACGTACTTAACAATGAAAAGAAACTTTCTAGCCCAAAGAATTCTTGTCTACGCCTTGTCAAGCGCTGCCGCCGGTTCGGCAGCAGCAGCTTGAACCGTTTCCGGCTCTGTCGAATCAGCACTAACATCTGCTCCAGCTTGGGAGGCTTGTGACGGCCGTGTTTTCAGCAACTCGACGTCCAAGCACAACGCTTGAAGCTCGCGGATAAGTACATTAAAAGATTCAGGTAAGCCCGGTGTAAAGGAGGCATCCCCCTTTACGATAGCCTCGTAGATTTTCGACCGACCGGTCACGTCATCGGATTTGGCAGTTAGTAGTTCTTGAAGCGTGTGAGCGGCACCATAGGCTTCCAGAGCCCAAACTTCCATCTCTCCGAACCGTTGACCACCGAACTGAGCCTTACCACCCAACGGTTGCTGCGTAATGAGCGAGTACGGTCCTATCGAACGTGCGTGTATTTTGTCGTCAACAAGATGAGACAACTTAAGCATGTAGATATAGCCAACCGTCACATCCTGCTCAAATTCCTCGCCCGTCATCCCGTCAATCAAACGGGTTTTGCCAGAGGAGGGCAATCCAGCCTTCTCCAGCCAACCCTTGATTTCCTTCTCGGTAGCACCATCAAACACCGGAGTCGCGAAGTGTACGCCGAGTGCACTAGCAGCCCATCCAAGGTGAGTCTCCAAGATCTGGCCCACATTCATACGGGAGGGTACACCTAGCGGATTTAGCACTACTTCAACAGGGGTACCGTCTGGCAAGTGAGGCATGTCCTCTTCAGGCAAAACCCTCGCGATAACGCCCTTGTTTCCATGCCGACCAGCCATTTTGTCGCCCACCGAGAGCTTCCGCTTCATCGCGACATATACCTTCACCAGTTTGATGACACCAGGAGGAAGCTCATCGCCACGAAGAATCTTCTCCTTCTTCTCATCAAATATCTGCCTGATGACCTCTGCCTGGCGTTCGGTTCGCTCTTCAAGTTCACGCAATGAATTAGCGATTTTTTTCTTCTGCCCGCCCAGCCGAATGCGAGTTACAGCCTGATAGGGAAGACCACAAATGACATCTTCCGTCAGTTTTGTTCCCTTCACCAAAAGCTTCTCTTTACCATTGTCATCGAACAAATCAGAGCCAAGCGAACACCCGTCAAGCAGGACGGCCGCACGTTTCTTGACTTCCTCGTGCAGGATTCTGGTTTCGTCCTGAAGGTTCTTCTCCATCAATTCGAGCTCCTCGGCCTCTATCGCCACAGCTCGATCGTCTTTTTCGATTCCTTTACGTGAAAAAATCTTGACCCCCACCACAATTCCATCGATCCCGGGTGGACATAGCAGCGAGGCGTCTCTCACATCGCCAGCCTTTTCCCCAAAGATGGCCCGCAGTAGCTTTTCCTCAGGAGTTAACTGTGTCTCCCCCTTTGGGGTGACCTTACCAATCAGGACATCACCGGGTTTGACATAGGCACCGATGCGAATAATGCCACTCTCGTCTAAATCATTGAGAAAGCCTTCAGAAACATTTGGGATATCCCGAGTAATCTCTTCCGGACCCAATTTTGTATCTCTAGATTCTGTTTCGAATTCTTCGATGTGAATAGAGGTGTAATAATCCTCCTTCACCATTCGCTCTGAAACTAAAATGGCGTCCTCGAAGTTATATCCCCGCCAAGGCATGAAGGCCACCAGCACGTTACGCCCCAACGCTAACTCTCCCAATTCGGTGCAGGGTCCATCCGCAAGCACCTGCCCCGTATCAACTTTTTGACCAACTTGAACGATTGGCTTCTGATTGATACAAGTATTTTGATTGGAACGACGAAACTTGGTCATGCTGTAGATATCAGCACCCATTTCACGCGACATCTCGCCAGAGCCCTCAACCCTAACAACAACCCGCTGTGAATCAACATAGTCGACCGTGCCAGTCCTCCGGGCTACAACCACCGCGCCAGAGTCTCGTGCAGTAATGTGCTCCATTCCCGTTCCAACAAATGGAGCCCGAGCACGCAGCAACGGCACCCCCTGCCGCTGCATGTTTGACCCCATTAGGGCCCTGTTTGCGTCATCATGTTCAAGAAAAGGAATTAGGGAAGCAGCAACTGACACCAATTGTTTCGGTGATACATCGATAAATTCGACTTTGTCTCGTGGCGCAAGGATAAATTCACCGGCTTGACGCGCGTTCACCCGGCTATCGGTAAGATTACCAACCTCGTCGAGGCTGGCATTCGCTTGAGCAATGATGTATTGGTCCTCTTCCCAGGCTGAGAGATAGAATGAATAAGGAACGTATTCGCAAGCTCTCTTGCGCCGTGACCTGGCTGAAGCACTTTGTTTCTCGGCCTCTTTTACCTCGACTATATCCCCGACCTTGAACTTGGTGTCTCCTGCATTCGTTATCTTTACGAAGTCAGCAGCGCGTTCATCCTTGATCCGGCGGTAGGGAGACTCAATGAAACCGTATTCGTTAATCCTGGCATAGCAGGACAAAGAGGAAATCAGACCAATATTTGGTCCCTCAGGGGTCTCAATAGGACAGATACGGCCATAATGCGTTGGATGAACGTCACGGACCTCAAAACCCGCACGCTCACGAGACAACCCGCCAGGCCCTAAGGCGGACAGGCGACGTTTATGGGTAATCTCTGAGAGCGGATTCGTCTGGTCCATAAATTGAGACAACTGGGACGAACCGAAGAACTCCCGAATTGCTGCCATCACAGGCTTTGCATTGATCAGGTCGTGCGGCATCGCTGTCGCCATCTCCTGATACACGGACATCTTTTCCTTAATAGCCCTCTCCATCCGCACTAAGCCGATTCGGAATTGGTTCTCGAGCAATTCACCCACCGACCTAACTCGTCGATTCCCAAGATGGTCAATGTCGTCAGCATTAGTTGGGTTTCTACGCAACCCAAGCAGGTACTTGATAACCGCATAAAAATCTGGCGGGTGCAGAATCTTCTCGGTCAAAGGGGTATCCAACCCGAGCTTAGTATTTAACTTTAACCGTCCGACTCTTGAGAAATCGTACTTCTGCGGATTGAAGAACATGTTCTCGAATAGCGACCTAGAACTATCAAGTGTAGGAGGGTCTCCCGGGCGCAAGCGTCGATAGATCTCAACCAGGGCCTCCTCATGCGTGCGAATCGCATCTTTGCGTAACGTTAGCGAGAGCACGGGACCAATTTCGTCACGCTCAGGGCTAAAGATCTCTAACTCTTTAACTTGCTTTTCTTGAGCTATTGAAACAACCCGAGGAGTGACTTCTTCATTGGATTCGAGAATAACCTCACCAGTTGCCGGGTCTACTACATCGACAGCCGCGTAGGTCCCTTCAAATTCAGCTTCCGAAACCTCCACCCAATCGACACCAGCCTTCTGGAAAGCTGCCACCGCCGAGGCGGTGATCTTCTTACCCTGTGCGATCTTCCTCGTCGCATCGACCACGGTCTCCCTACCCACTCGTCGCCCAGTCAGGCTATTACTAACAGCCCAGCGCGGTTTTTCTTCAGTTAAAGAGATGCGATCAATCTCATAAAAGGTCTTTAGAATTTCATCTGCACCGCGAAGTCCTAAGGCGCGAAGAAAAACCGAAGCTAAAAACTTCCGCTTCCGATCGATGCGAACATACAACAGGTTCTTGGCGTCGTATTCGAACTCAACCCAAGAACCTCGGTAAGGAATGATTTGAGCAACAAAAAGTTGCCGATCTTCAGAGTGGAAGAAGGCTCCTGGCGAGCGATGCAACTGGGACACCACGACACGCTCGGTACCATTGATAATGAACGTGCCGTTACTGGTCATTAACGGAACATCACCGAAATAGACCTCCTGTTCCTTAATATCCCGAATTGTTTTCACGCCAGTATCAGGGTCCTTATTCCAGACAACCAACCGTATGGTCACCTTAAGCGGCACGGCATAAGTCATGCCACGTTCCTGACACTCCTCAACATCGTATTTGACCTTCAAACCCACCGTACTCTCGCAGATCTCACATACTTCACCACGAGCTTGGTTTTCCGTTCCACATTTCGGACATTGAACCTGGTGTTCCCCATAAGGTTCTGCCACCAAAAGCTCACCACACGAGGAGCAAGGTTGTCTTAAATGGCTAAGGCCAGCCAGGCGGCCGCACTTACATTCCCAATTTCCGATCGAATATTCCATAAACTCCAGGGATGAATTTTCCCTGAAGTCACTGATCGGGAAGACAGATTTAAACACCGACTGTAATCCAGCGTCGTCCCGTTCTGACGACAACCGCGTCATTTGCAAGAAACGCTCGTATGATTTTTTTTGGATTTCAATCAGGTTGGGAATCGGAATCGTCGTCCTAATCTTGGAAAACTCGACACGCTCCCGATAGACATTTTTGGGCTGACTCTGCATTCTGCACCCTCGGACTAGCGAAGCTTTGATTGATACCGCCGGAACTTATCCGACAAGAACTTGTGGTTCTTCATTTGCAGGCAATTTGCCTAAAAGCCCTGCCCTCGCCTGACCATCTCCGCTCTAGACAACTCGCGACACTAACTTACATAGCGAAGCCGCGAGCAAGCCGGAAGTCAATGCATAGGGCCTTGGCCTAACGGATTTAGCAGATCAAGCTCGGCAAAAAATCTGACCAAAACTTAAACAATATGCCGCTTGCACGTGTGACCAAGACAACGGCTATTTAACCTCGGCTTTAGCGCCTACTTCCTCGAACTTTTTCACTATCGCTTCGGCTTCGTCCTTGGGGATATCTTCCTTGATTGCCTTCGGCGCGCTCTCTACCAGATCCTTGGCCTCTTTAAGTCCAAGGCTGGTAACCTCTCGCACTGCTTTGATGACATTGATCTTCTTAGCGCCTATTTCCGTGAGCATGACCGTGAACTCAGTCTGCTCCTCAGCAGCATCGGCCGAAGCACCAGGCGCAGCCCCGGCTACGGCCATTGGCATGGCCGCTGCTGCCGAAACCCCCAACTCCTCCTCAAGCGTCTTGACAAGCTGGGAGAGCTCCAGCACAGAAATACCTTTGATATATTCGACGACCTGTTCTTGCGTGACGTCAGCCATTACAACTCCTCCGTTGAAATCAGGAGAACAAGAAAAAGGCACCGGAAAGAAGGTAATCTCCTAGCCGCCCGGGATCTTGGGCGAACATCGAACCGACCATCAACCTTCCATCTCCTGCCTAATGTCTCCTTTTGCGCTATTCGTTATCCCCTCAACCCGCCGAATCTTTCCCCTTTTTCTCCACTTGCACAAGCACGCTCAGCAGATCACGAGGTAATGCGCTCATGACCCGCACCAACTGGACCATCGGCGCCTGGAGCTGCCTAAGTAATGTTGCCTGGAGCTCCTCCTTGCCGGGCAATGTAGCGAGCTGCTCAACCTCAGCTGGAGCGACTTGTCGCCCAGCAACCATACCGGTCTTCACTTTAAGCCCAGGAGAGCCCTTCGCGAAGGTGACAAGCGCCTTGGCCAACCCAACCGGGTCGCTTTCGCTGTAGGCTATTGCAGTCGTCCCCTCAAAGGACTCCCGTAGAGACTCAAACTTGGTATCAGCAAGAGCCCTTCGGGCTATTGTGTTCTTGACGACTCGGTATTTCCCCTGTGCCGCGCTAACTTGACGTCGCAGCTCGGTAGCACGAGGAACATCGATCCCAGTAAAGTCAAGCAGCACTATGCTTTCTGCACTAGCCAGAGCTTCGCCTAGCTCGGCTACCTGATCCTCCTTAACGCTTCTACTGACCGGCATCTGATCCCTATATCCTTAATAATGTTGGAAGTCGCAATAATTACAGCCACCCTGCCAAAGCCCATACCCCGGTCACTTACCCACCGTGTCCGCATTTCCCGGGTCAATCTTAAGACCGGGTCCCATTGTCGAAGACACTGTCATGCTCTTTACATACTTACCTTTAGCTGCTGAGGGTTTAGCCTGCATGACGCTCGCCACCAAGGCTTCAGCGTTCTCAATAAGAGCCTTCGGGTCAAACGAAGCCCTTCCGACAGGCGCGTGCACCACTCCAGCCTTATCAACGCGATAAGAAACCTTGCCTGCTTTAATTTCATTTACAGCCTGAGCCACATCGAATGTGACAGTACCTGTCTTGGGATTGGGCATTAGGCCGCGCGGGCCAAGGACCTTACCCAGCTTACCCACTACACGCATCATGTCGGGAGTTGAAACTACCGCGTCGAATTCCAACCATCCACCTTGAATCCGGTCGACCAATTCCTCGCCACCGACGACATCTGCACCAGCCTCTTCGGCTTCCTTCTGTTTCTCTCCACCAGCTACAACCAGGACACGTTTAGAGCGACCCAAACCATGTGGGAGAATAACTGTCCCGCGAACCATCTGGTCGGCGTGCTTCGGATTCACGCCCAGGCGCATCGCCATTTCCACAGACTCATCGAAACCAGCGTAACTAACCTTCTGAACAAGCGGTATCGCCTCATCAAGGCTATAAAACCTATCCTCGATCTTTTCAGCTGCCGCTCTGAATTTCTTACCATTTTTCGCCATGGCTACTCTCATTTAACCGGGCACTGACCCACTTGTCAGCCTTCAACATCCAGACCCATAGACCGGGCCGTGCCCGACACAACCTTCACCGCCCCTGCCAAGTCGTTAGCATTAAGATCTGGCATCTTAGTCTTCGCGATCTCCTCGACCTGGGCAATGGTCACCGTTCCCACTTTGTTCCTATTGGGTTCACCTGAACCTTTGGCAATGTTTGCAGCTCGTTTCAGCAAAACGGCCGCCGGCGGAGTCTTCGTAATAAAACTAAGCGTCCTATCCGCATAGATTGTCACCACTGCAGGAATTATCAGGCCTTCCTGACTTGCGGTCTTAGCATTAAAGGCCTTACAGAAGTCCATGATATTCACACCATGCGGACCAAGCGCCGTGCCAACCGGTGGGGCCGGTGTAGCCTTCCCAGCAGCAATTTGGAGCTTAACCATTCCGATAACCTTCTTCGCCATACCTATTCGAACCTTAAAAATAATTACGAAACTTGTAATACTCAAGCTGGAAAACCAACGCCATCAGTCTGCCCAGCAACCTTTCCAGTTCTCCCTATATCCCTGACTCTGGCAGCAGCCTATAGCTTCTCGACCTGCAGAAAATCTAATTCGACTGGCGTGGAACGACCAAATATCGTTACCATCACCTTCAGAGTATTCCGGTCTAAATTCACATCGTCGACAACGCCGTTGAAGCTTGTAAACGGACCTTCGTTGATTCGCACCTGATCGCCCTTATCAAAGGTATATTTTGGCTTTGGCTTCTCAGCTGCAACGGTGACCTGATGCACTATCTGGTCAACCTCCTCCTTCGTGAGTGGAGTCGGTTTCGATCCAGCTCCTACAAACCCAGTCACTTTTGGGGTGTTGCGAACAATGTGCCAAGCATGGTCGGACATGTTCATCTCGACCAAGATATATCCTGGGAAAAAACGCTTTGTACTAACCACCCGTTTTCCGCCGCGCATCTCCACGACATCCTCGGTAGGAATAAGAACTTCGCCAATTTCGGTCTCTAATCCATAGGCCTGTACACGCTGCCGGAGAGCTTCAGACACCTTATTTTCAAACCCAGAATATGTGTGGACGATATACCACTGCTTTGCACTAACCTCGGTCATTGCGCACCGAATGTTTCAAAGATAAATCTGGCTACTCGAGTCAAAACCAGGTCTATACTCCAAAGATACATGCCAAAAAAAATAGACGTCAAGATCACAACAAATGTCGTCGCGTAGACTTCCTTCCGGGTCGGCCAAGTAACTCGCTCCATCTCGTTCTTAACTTGAGCGAGAAAAACGCGCGGCCGACCGAACCAGCCCGTTATATGAGACGAAGCGTCCTTGACGTTCTCGAGCCGTGCTGTTTTCACGAACTAGTAAGTCCTTTCACCGTTGCAACGCCCTCAGTCAGACCTGCCTCCGCAGGGTTTAACACAA
>CEUS01237986.1_pt1 | contig 12066 bp, 6 predicted proteins | sample 427031 | NCBI WGS metagenome assembly CEUS01 (sample SAMEA2622837, study PRJEB7988) | marine metagenome | biome: marine biome (ENVO:00000447); feature: marine epipelagic mixed layer (ENVO:xxxxxxxxx); material: "saline water (ENVO:00002010), including plankton (ENVO:xxxxxxxx)" | depth 140 m | reverse complement strand
CCAACCGAAACAAGTTCACACTCGCTTTATGGACCTTGTTCTCGTTGACGGCAATACCTGGTTCGCTACCACCCTCGATATCGGTTGAAATAAAAGCGCAAGCAAATCCGAATGACCGAGTGACTGAAAGACGCGATATGGTTGTGCGGCAAATTCGAAGGCGTGACGTCACGAATCCACTGGTCCTTTCCGCCATGGAGACCGTTCCCCGTCATAGATTTGTACCGAACGATGCCTCACTTCAAAGCCGTGCGTACGCTGATACTCCTTTACCAATCGACCAAGGTCAGACAATCTCGCAACCATATATCGTCGCCTACATGACCGAAGCCCTCCAATTGCCGCCAAACGCAAGAGTACTAGAGATCGGGACGGGGTCCGGGTATCAAGCTGCGGTGCTCGCAGAAATCGCGACCGAGGTTTACTCAATCGAGATCGTTCCAGAACTTGCAACCACATCGCGCGAACTACTTAACGAGCTAGGCTACGACAACGTACACGTTAGGATGGGAGACGGCTACGGAGGTTGGCCAGAGGAAGCTCCGTTTGACGGTGTCATCGTCACGGCCGCACCCGATCATATCCCTCCTGCACTTATCGAACAGCTGGCAGAAGGTGCCCGCCTTGTAATTCCGGTCGGTGAAACCTACCAAGCCATCACGATCGTGACAAAACAAGCTGCCGGTTCCAGCAGCGAAGTAACTCTCCCAGTACGTTTTGTACCAATGACAGGTGAAGCGGAAAGATAAAAAAGTCTCGCAAAGAAAACGTGGTTTCTTAATCACTCCTCTTGATTCTAGTAAACAAAATCAAATAAGAATCTAACTGCTCTGAACATTGGTCGGCGCCTGGGCTGATAGCGTCTCACGGCCCGTCATTGAAACCTGGACGACCATCCGTTCGGATGTGTCAAGAAACGCCTTCGCTGCAGGCGAATTCTCTTCGGAGATAACAAGGGGAACGCCTGTATCACTCCCAACACGTATTGGCGTATAGATCGGAATTTTCCCCAGAAAAGGAACGCTCAGATCGTCGGCAACGCGCTGGCCACCACCTTCTCCAAAAATATCACTGCCATGTTCGCAACTCGGACAAACATAGTGACTCATATTCTCAATAATTCCCAAAGTCGAAATTTCAAGCTTCTTGTACATGGCAATCGCGCGACGACTATCAGCTAGTGAAACAGTTTGGGGTGTAGTAACGACAATGGCTCCAGTCACTGGGACTGTCTGGCTCAAACTCAGAGCGACATCTCCAGTTCCAGGAGGCATATCTACCACAAGATAATCAAGTTCGCCCCAGCGAACATCCTGAAAGAATTGCCGTACCACGCCATGCAACATCGGCCCACGCCAGATAATCGGCGCATCCGCGCTGGTTAGAAAACCCATTGACACAACCTGAAGACCAAATTTTTCTGCCGGCACAATCTTCTTCCCATCACTCTCAAGTTGCGCATCGAGTCCGAGCATGATGGGAATATTAGGACCATAGACATCGGCATCGATGATGCCTACTCGATTACCCGACCTTGAAAGAGCAATAGCCAAATTCACCGACACAGTCGTCTTGCCAACACCTCCCTTACCAGCGCCGACAGCGATGATGTGTTTCACACCAGGAATTGCACGACTCACAGGCCCTTGGGGAGGCACACTTGTCGAACCGGGTTGACCTGCCATTGGCAAGGTTGTTCTCTTTGGCTGGTCTGACTCATTGGACATAACAAAAACCCTAACGACTTAACCGCTTGTCTCGCAATCCCAAAGCATCAGACGTGACAATCTGCAGCCCGCAAACACAATTGAGGCACAGTATCTTTACCAAGATTAGAAAGCCTTCACATATTTAGACACGTCACCGATTGACGCAGGAACTTAACAACAAAAATTAGCCTCATCTAATGGCAATATGAGCCCTAATTTGAATTTCAGCCGAGAACGGCGGTGTGACAGTGAATTTAAGACGAGCTCCGTGGCGAACACCAGGCGGTATCGCAAGTTCTAATTGATTAGACATCATACCGCTACCGGTTCCGGCACAGATGCCGCATGAGTTTGACCAGACCTCTCCCCTGCCGCCACAAATAGGACAGTCAGATCGAAACACGAGGTCCCAAGGAACACGAACTCCGTTTCGAGCTTCCGAAGCGGTTAATTCAACCTCCGTGCTATGTGTCTCAACTGACCAAACTCGATCAGCTAGAGAATCACTATCCATCGTCGATACAACATCAGCAATCATCGCGGTTGAGGGAAATTCATTCACCATCCCGTCGTTTAATTCTCGAAAATCATCGTAAACGATACTGCAACCTTCAAGAAGACTCGACTCGGCAGGATATCTAGCATCGTACAGAGACCGTCGGTTCGAATCACTTAATACATCATAAGCTCGACGAATCTCGTCAAGACCTTGAACTTGGAGCCCTTTTGCTGACTCTAAACGAACACGTCTTTCCAACGACCAATAAGCTCGACGAATCTCGTCAAGACCCGCAAATCTTGAAATTCCAAGAACTTGATAGTAACTCGACATGGAAGATTTACGATAGGTGCGGCGCAAGTTCTTGTCAAGAACTACAACGCCGACCTCTAGGTAACATGACTCTCGACTACTGGGCGCCAAGGATATGCAGTATTTCGCGACGGATTGTGTCATCAGCCTCTCGAAAATCGAGCTCAGACTCACACTCGTCACACAAGACCTCTAAGACCGCAGGCCTAGCTTCTTCTGAAACACCGACGACGTCGTCAACAATTTGAACAACATGCAGCTGGAGTGTCTTGACCTGAAAGTCAGATTCGTTTCCACAACTGGGGCAGGTCAATGCCATCGTGAGTAAGCTCCTTTCGACTCCGGCTAATAGGCTACCGATAATTTGATTGTACGGGATGCCCTGAGAATCTCGCAACTTGTTAAGCAAATAGCACAACCCTACGATTGAAGGTTCCTCGCCTCCTCCTTTTGTCGATTGGCTAGCTTCGTGAAACATACCTGTTATACGATTTCCTAGTTGGTTGAGTCTACAAATGAGCAATCCAAGTAATTTCACCATCCACTGTGAACAACGTGCCGGCCATTGGACTTCGTGGGTAACGGCTGACAATGAGACAACCGCCGCTGGAGCAGTAGTTCTGGTAGGTCAAACTCAGGAAGAGGCCGAAGCAAACGCTCAGCAATGGGCAGACCGGCTTTCGGCTGACCCCAGGCTACTTCGGAGCTGAGGGGTTTCAAATTCCATTGGTCGTTCTATTTGTTAGAAACGTAGACTACAGCTGTCTCTAAACAGGCGTTCTCGGTTGGCAATCATTTGAAGCGAGGGATTTCCCGTACGTGTTAATGCGATCATAATGCCGTTCGTCAGCACAGTGACTAAATTTGATGCTCTTCTTCTTATAATGCTCCCCATCCGCGTATGGGTCTAGCAAAGCCGGTGGCCTGAGACGTATCGGTTTTGGTTCGAGGCCAGAGAGACTGTAATTGCAACGACCATAATTAAACGATGGCACTCCAACTCAAGTACGCGTCGAATGCGACACTGTTGCTTGACGATCTGGTGCGGTCACTTGGTACACCGAGCACACCTGCTGGTCTTGTGGTGCCGGTACTCATGCCGTCGTTACCATTGGTCGAACGTGCCAAGGTCACCCTTGCTCGACGGCGCGGGGTATCCATGGGCGTTTCGTTTCTATTGCCAGGCGCGTTTATTGAACGTATTGCCGAACTGGTCGGTGTGGACCCCATCCATCCATCGTGGCGCCCTGAAGGATTGTCGTGGCGATTGGTTCCACTCCTCGCGGCCATGGGGCGTGAAGGATACAGCCGCCATTTCGCGGCCATGTGTGTTGACAGCCGGGCACAGCTGGCACTAGCGAGAGAATTGGCCGACCGCTTCGATCAGTATCTCTATTTTCGTCCGGAGATGGTCGCAGCATGGGCTCGCAACGAGCGCTGGGAGGGTTTACCGGATACTGCCCGTGAAGATGAGGGGTGGCAGAAAGAGTTATGGCGCCGTCTGTCGTCTGGGCTGGACAATTATCCTGACCCGGCAGTTCGGTTATCTGATTTGGCGAGGCGCGTTGTAGACGGTAGTGGTGACCTCCCCGCCACACTGGAAGTGCTCGCCACAGGGCCGCTGCCGCCGACGCTCTTACCGCTATTGCGTGCCCTCGCCGGTCGGACCCATGTCTGCTTGCGCACACTGCTGCCATCGACCGAGTACCTAGGTGACATTCGAGCGGGGCGGTCACAGATGCGGGCGGGCGAAGTCGTGGACCCGGCCTGGGAAGGAAATCCACTTCTCTCACACCTCGGTAAACAAGCGATCGAAAGCTTTAAGAGTTTTGATGTCGAGCTTGTCGACAGTGGTCAGGAATACGAAGTCATACCACTGCCCGAATCACCTGCCACCACGTTGCTGCAACAGATCCAAGTCGATGTCAGGGCCGCACAGCAGCCGGCTAATCTTGAGCACACTGAGCTGAACCTTGATAACGATCGTTCGATACGAGTTCACCGCTGCCATGGTGCCAGGCGTGAAGTGGAAATCGTTCGCGACGAGTTACTAAATGCCTTTACGGAGTTGCCTGACCTTCGAGCGAGTGAAATTCTGGTACTGGCACCTGACCTCGACACCTACGGACCACTGGCTGAGGCAATCTGCCGAGAAGGAGACCCGGCCTTACCCTTACGTCTGACCGAACGACGTATTGACCGCAGTGATCCCCTCGTAAAGACACTGAAGGCGATGCTGCAGTTTGCTGCAGGTCGCACACCACTCAGTGAAGGGATCGCACTCTTAGAATTGCCTGCGGTTGGGGCGCGCATCGAGTTACTCGGGACCAAGCCAGAGACTCTCGCAAGAGACTTGCGGGCAGCGGGAATTACGTGGGGCTTAAATGGCGTACATCGTCAGGCGATGGATGCCGGCGACCTCTCAACCGGGACATGGCGCGCCTCGCTAGATCGGCTACTCGCCGGACTGTGGTTCGGAGGCGCTGACGACATCTGTGACGTGGACGGTCACCCTGTATTACCCGTTGCAGGTGACCTTGACGATGCAGAGGAAGCGGGCGGCGCGGTGCTGAACTGGGTTGATGGCCTGATCCGTCTGTTTGAGGAATGGCAGGACGATGCCAGCCCAAGCCAGTGGGCAGTACGACTAGACCACGCACTGGACAAAATCGTTGCATCTGATGACGGACGGTTTGACCCGACGATCTCCGCCGACCTGATCGATCAACTACGCGTTGCGGAACAAGAGCACGGATGCACGGAACGAATATCCGTTGGAGCTGTCGGTGACTGGCTGGAACGTCTCGTCAATGACGAAGTTCGGTCTATGGCACGCGTCGGAGGCGGGATAGCGATGGGGGGCTTCAAACCACTTCGCGCAATCCCCTGTCGCGTCTTGGTGTTGATGGGGATGCACGATTCGGCGTTCCCACGAAAATCTCGATCACCGGCGTGGGATCTTCTCGCAGCGACACCACAGCCAAGTGACCGTGACCCGTTACGAGATGACCGGCAGCTATTTCTTGATGCTGTGCTGGCCGCGGAAGACCGCGTCATCGTCACTGCAACCGCACGAAATATTCGAAGCAATAAAGAGGAACCACTTTCGGCGTGTGTCGATTCCTTCCTGCGGGTGGCGACTAGGACGTCTTCGAATCGGGTTGACGAGCAAGAACGGTTTAAACAGTTACTACTCGTCGATCACCGGCTACAACCCTTTCATCAAAGCTACTTCGCCGGAAAAGACGCATCATTCGACTATCGCTATGCCGATGTGGCTCGGTTGTTTCAGCAAAACCGTGAAAAAGAACGACCGTTTGCATCAGTCTGCGGCGGGGTCGATAGCACTCCAATAAGAAGTGACCTTGAACTGGACCGATTGATACGTGACTTCAAGGATCCGTGGTCACGATGGTTGGAGACGTTGGAGGTCGTCTTGCCACAGGATGGCGAAGACCCGCTGGCGCTGGACCGTGAACCGGTGGAGGCTCCATCGGGTTTGATTCGATGGCAGATCTTGCGCGAAGTGATCGACGTAACGCTGGCCAATCGCGGTAGCTTTCTCGAAGAACGACTAGCCGCTAACCGTAGACTGCCGTACGGTCAACTCGGCAGGACGATGGGTAAACAGGTGATTGAACTGGGGCACTCAATGGCGAAACTGGCTATGCAAGAGGCTAGTGGTTCGCTGGTTCCACATCATCTGGTGTACCGACACATCGCACCATGGGTTGCCGGCACAGTCTATGTGAATGAAAAACGGACCGTACATGTAGTCATCATTCCTGGTGATCTGAAGGAGCATCCACACTACCGTCTCGAAACTTGGATACGTGCAACGTTTGCGGCCGCGGCAGGACTAGACATTGAAACGATAGTGGTCTCACGACGAGATAAAGCGACACGGATTAATCGCATGCGACCGATTGGAAAAGCGGTGGCGCGGACGTCGCTAGACACCTTGCTGCAACTGTGGCTTCAGATGAGACAGCGCCCAGTTCCGTTTAAGCCTGCGACGAGCGCAGTGATTTTCAAGGAACGTGAGGGTGGAGCTGTGCATGAAAAAGCCATGCAAGCATGGAACACCCAATACAACGACCTACCTGGCGACGGCGATGGACCCGCGGCGCAGCTGGTGTGGCGTGGCCAAGATCCGTTCGTCGGAGCGACGCTTGATGAATGGCAAGAACTAGCAAGGGTCGTATTTGAGCGAGTGGAGAACTGGGTTACGGGTACCGAGGAAGACATGGCTGGTGTCGTGCATGAATGATTTCGATTTACAGCAGACCGATATACCGGTCGGCATCTCAGTCATCGAGGCAAGTGCGGGAACGGGCAAGACCTGGACGATCGCGCATCTCGTGCCCCGTCTACTCGTCGATGGCGTGGTGAACAACATTGGCGAAATCTTGCTAGTCACCTTTACGGAGGACGCAGCGCGTGAACTCGAGGATCGGACGAGACGGCAGCTGGCGACGTTAGTAGCCTGTCACGATCAAAACGTTCCACCGGAAGCGACTGAACCCGGGATTGCGCTGTTACTTGAACGACTCGCAACGCTCGACGATGAAACCCGCACTGCGGCGAAGGTACGATTGCGGTTAGCGCTTGAGGAAAGTGACCAACTCTGGGTATCAACGATCCATGCATTTTGTAAACGAGTCCTCGCAGCTGAACCGTTTCTATGTGGTCTCTCTGCTGCTGTGACTCTCATTCCTAATGACAGTGAGATCCGAGCAGATGCGATCAAAGACACTTGGCGAGCGGACATTGGCTGTGACCCGATACTGGCCGAGGCGGCATCCGTTGGCAAGTGGTCGGTTAAACAAGATCTGAAATCGTGGGAGGACGTAACGCGGCGGCCGGAAGCCCGTTTCGACCCCAACCCGACTTCACTCAAGACGGCACGACAAGCAATCGTCGAGGCGGCCTCTGCCGTGCTGAAAGAGCGTGACGACCTTCTTGTAATTGAGGCGATCGCGCAGCGTGACGAAATACGATTGAATCGATCTGGTCAAGTATCTGTGGGAGAACTCAAGCGGTGGCACGGTCTGCTCACTGACATGGACCCAGAACAGCCCGCGGCGATTTTGTTTGAAATTACGACAAAGCTTGCGGACGGAACTTCGTGGTTTAGTCGCAGAAGTAGAGCAGGAAAAACAGCGTGTAAGGAAGTTGCCGAACTACCCGTCGTGCGCACAGCAACAGAGTTCACGACGGAGATTAAACGTCTCACGTGGGCGTGGACGAAGCACGTCTGTGACGCCTCTCAAAAACGACTGGAACTTACGCTTCGCCAGAGAAATGCGATCACTTATAGCGACTTGATCGCACGTCTTCATGCCTCGCTGTGCAGAGAGGGTAATCGAGGGGTGCTTGCCCGTCGTCTAGCGACACGGTGGCGCGTAGGACTTATTGATGAGAGTCAGGATACAGATAGCCGGCAACTGGAGATTTTTCGCGCGGTATTTCAGTCCGAGCCGGAGCCGGGTCGCCTGATTTTGGTGGGAGATCCAAAGCAAGCCATCTACAGCTTTCGTGGAGGAGATCTTGACGCGTACCTATCGGCGCGTCCTGCTGATAACGCATGCGTCACACAGCTCTCAAGAACCTATCGCTCGGCAGAGGGGTTAGTCGTAGCGATGAATGCGCTCTTCGGATGCGACAACGCTTTCGGAGATTCGAGGCTGGCCTATCCTGCAGCGGCCGCAGTGCGTAAGGATACAGAGTTACCCCTACCTGACGACGGCCAAGCTCGTTTCGTAGCCTGGCTCGTTCCGGATGAAGACCTCGACAACTGGCAAGCGTCCGACACACGTCGCGACCGGGCGGCAGACTGCACGGCGACAGCGATTGTTCAGTTACTCGATCAAGCAGTCGGCACGCCGGTTCAACCGGTCAACCCGGCGCACGTAGCGGTACTTACGCGGACAAATCAGGAGGCGGAACAGGTCGCGACGGCATTACAGCTTCGTGGGGTGCCGGCCGTTGTTCGCTCCGACAAGGATGTCATGCAAAGCGACATGGCATCGGACCTCATCTTAATTCTCCGGTCGGTTTTAACACCGCAACATAACGGGTGGCGGCGGGCAGCGTTGGCGACGCGTCTATTTAGATACGACGCAGAGCAATTGCTGTCGATGACGGACGATGACGCTGAGCGGCAGCTGACCTTATTCTCTGAGTTGGGCAACCTTTGGCGACGGCGCGGAATTGCCGGGTTAATGGCTAAGCTCGAGAACTCGTCCAGTGTCCTGTTACGGCTGGCCGAAGCGCCGGCTGGTGAACGTCACCTGACCGACCTGAGACACCTGTTCGAACTGCTACAAACGCAGGAATCACATGAACAGCGTTCACCAGAAATGTTATTGGACTGGTTTGGCAGACAGCGCATGTCAAAAGAGGTAGCCCCAGATGAACGGTTATACCGTATCGAAAAGGATGACGAGGCCGTGCAGGTTGTCACAGTGCATAAGGCGAAAGGCCTGGAGTTTGACTTCGTGTTCTGTCCGTATTTGTGGTCCGCTTTGGAAGCGCGACACAAAAACAAGCGCATACTAGTTCGCCGGGACGGAGAATGGGTGTTTGTAGATGGGAAGCAACGGGACGCTGACGCTGATCGGTTACGCGTGAAGACTGCACGACTGATAGAGGAAATCCGATTGACGTACGTCGCACTCACCCGGGCATGCCGTCGTGTGACAATTCTCGCCGGCCCGATCGGGTACGGTCGGCAACAGTACTCGCTGCCAGTGACCGCACTGGACTGGCTTCTCCGAACCAAGGTTGCCGCTTCGGAGTCCGTGGAAGACTGGTGCACAGGGATGTCAAAGAGGAAACAGGAGCACGGTTCCTGCACCCATCAGGAGTCACTTGAGCGATTATGTCGCGAAAACCCGGACGTCATCACGATCTGCCCTCCTCCGGTACCCACCCTGAACACGTGGAAAGATCAGCGGCGCGATCACCAGAAACTCAGTACGCGGCCGGCACCATCACTTGTCCTTGACGCGTGGAACGTGAGTAGTTTTTCAAGCCTCGCGCACGGTCGACATGAGGAACAGGATCGGCGCGATATCGTTACAAACGCGGTGGTGATGGATAACCCAAGTGAGATAGAAAGTCCCCAAACGGACTTGGTGCCACTTTGGAATTTTGCCAGAGGGACTCGTGCCGGCAATTGTTTACACGAGTTACTGGAAACGTGGAATTTCGCCGAGGAACCGACTGCGCTGGTAAAACGGAGTCTGCAGCGGCAGCGATTGTACTCCGATGAGTCTGCAAGCGCAGTTCAACAGATGCTCGACAATCTCAAAACCGTCCAGCTTCAAACTTTGCAAGCCGGTCTGGACGCAGCGGCTGCCGACAAATCGCTGTCGGAATGGGAATTCTTACTCCCACTCGGCACGACGGCGATCACTGGAAACCTACTGTCCGAAACGTTCGCTCAACACGCACGAACGGACGACGAACGGCAGTATGCGAAAAGTCTGGCCGGCTTACCCGGTTCCGCCGTTTCAGGTATGTTGACCGGATATATCGACCGGATCGTCCGCAGTGACGACCAGTGGGCCGTACTGGACTGGAAGAGTAATTACTTGGGTTCAAGGTCACAAGATTATGCACAGGAGGCGATGTGGGAATGTGCCGCATCGCAGCACTATCTCCTCCAAGTTCATCTGTATCTCGTCGCGCTCCGGCGCTACCTACGATTGTTTGACGCCCCGGCGACAGCAGTCTCAGGATGCATAGTTTTTTTGCGGGGCGTACAACCGAGATCCAGCAAGGGACTTCTTGAGCTCCTCCCTCCTGACGCCTTGTTAACTGACCTCGATGCGTTGTTTGACGGAGAACACTCATGAGCTCGGCAGCAACACGTCTTCTCACGCGGCGATGGGCGGTACCGGACATGGCGACGCCCGTAGTCGACAGATTCTTCGACGCGTGGGCGGCCGGACATACCTCGATTGACCTCGCGCCTGAAGAGGTAAAGCTCCTAGCAACGTGTACGGCCGTCAGTGATGGGCACCGGCAGACGCCACTAGTCTTGCGAGGACATCGACTACAATCGTGGCGTCTGGACCAAGCCGAAAGTCGCGTGGCCGGCCGGCTGCGGGGATTGGTGACAGCCGCACGGGCCACTAACGCTGTCGACCTAGAAGCGATGAACACACTGTTTCCGGCCGCGGAGTCGGCACAGCGTCGGGTGGCGATGGTTGGCGTACAACGAGAGTTCGCACTCGTCACCGGCGGTCCCGGGACGGGCAAGACGACGGTGGCAGCCCGATTGCTCGTATTGCTGGGGAATCGTGATCCCAACCTACGGATGGCATTGGTAGCACCAACGGGCAAAGCCGCCCGCCGCCTTGGTGAGGCTATCGGCAGTACGGTTTCCGGGTTGGATAACCGGTTTGCCAACGTTATGTCTCGGCTTGAAGTGGCCGCTCAAAACACGCGGACGCTTCACCAGTTACTCGGGTGGAATCGAACAACGGGTCATTGCCGTTTTCATGCCGGGAACCCATTGCCCTACGACATCATTGTGGTTGACGAAGCGTCGATGCTCGACCTGATGCTCTGGGACCGGTTACTCGAAGCAATTGCGGCAGGTACACAGCTCATCATTCTTGGTGATCATCGGCAGCTCGAAAGTGTTAAACCCGGTCGGGTACTGGGCGAACTGGTGGTGGCTGCCAATGAGGGGTTACTGAATGGGGCGCACGTAGAACTGGACCAGAACTATCGATTCGATGCGGATGCAGGCATTGGTCGATTAGCGGCCGCCGTGAGGAATCATGACGGTGACGCAGCGTTACAGGTACTGACGGACGCTGAACGGACAGGTGACACGGTGCATTACACGTCGGATGCACTTGATGATGCTGTGGATGAGATCTGGCCACAGGTCCAAGCGGTGGTCCAAGCAACAAACCCGAAAGAAACACTCGAGGCGCTCTCGCGGGTTCGCGTGCTCTGTGCACTGAATCGCGGGCCGTATGGCGCCGCCGGGATGAATGCCCGGATCGAAAAGCGGTTGCAGCAGGATGGAATTGGTATTGGACCCACAGCGCATGGGCGGCCGGTGATCGTCACGGTAAATGATCCACAGCACAGTGGACTGATGAATGGTGATGTGGGTGTCGTGTTGCATAAGGTCTGCGGCTACGAGACCGGTGTCTACTTCCCGGTACCGGGCACAGAGCAGACGCGTCGCGTCGCGGTCGAAGCGATGCCGCGCCATGAGACGGCATGGGCTCTAACCGTCCACCGATCACAGGGCAGTGAATTTGATACGGTCTTGCTCGTATTACCACCAACTACACATGAACTGGTCTCGTCAGAGCTGGTTTACACCGGTGTGACTCGGGCAAGATCGCAGGTGCTTGTCGCCGCCGACGCCAAGATCATTAGAGCGGCGTGCACTTGGCGGGAACCACGTCGAACAGGAATGTTTGAAAAGATACGGACAGTAATGACCAGCTGAAAACGTTGCAAGCCCTTTGCTTAAACGACTCGATATTGACGGTTTTATCCGCTGCGTTAACA
>CEUS01229532.1_pt1 | contig 12074 bp, 11 predicted proteins | sample 427031 | NCBI WGS metagenome assembly CEUS01 (sample SAMEA2622837, study PRJEB7988) | marine metagenome | biome: marine biome (ENVO:00000447); feature: marine epipelagic mixed layer (ENVO:xxxxxxxxx); material: "saline water (ENVO:00002010), including plankton (ENVO:xxxxxxxx)" | depth 140 m | reverse complement strand
TGCGGATCTGAGTGGAACAAGGAGGAACCAGAGCATGAAGAGATCCTTATATATGCCCCCCCTGCTGGTTATTTACTTGCACAGTTAATGCGACAGCATGATTGAGAGTGAATCAAGTCCAGGCTTGTTCAGTAAGTTATAGATTGAATAATCCAGTCTCTCAATCCACCCATTTACTTTCGATAACAATCAAATGCACCAAGGCACTATCGGCGAAAAAAAGGTCCAAGAACTGCAGCAAAGTAGAGCACGTGCTAAAAATTTCTACAAGCGCCAAATGCAGGATAGACTTTCGGTAAAGATGGCGGACTTAATCCGTCGACAAGAGATGGTGTTTGTGGCGACTGCCGATGCGAAAGGCAACTGTGACTGCTCCCCTCGCTTCGGAACTTCCGGTTTCGTTATAGTCTTAGATGACAAGACACTCGCTTATCCGGAGTATCGTGGAAACGGTGTCTTTGCCAGCTTGGGCAACATAGTCGAGAATCCCCACATCGGTTTGGTATTTCTGGATTTCTTTCATACAACTGTTGGTTTACATGTCAACGGAATGGCTGCGAACTACGGAAACCAAGAACTACCCTTGATTTTATCTTCATACCTTGAAAAAGAATGTCCCACGGTTGATGCCAGGGTGGAGCAATGGGTGGTAATTACGATAGACGAAGCCTACATCCATTGCTCTAAACACGTACCACGTCTGGAAAAAACAGACAAAAGAATCAGGTGGGGAACGGATGACCTTAAGGCGAAATCTGACGATTACTTTCTCAAACATCGAGAGCAGGGTCAGTCCACGGAGGCCAATTGCTCAGAAGGGGAATGCGAATGAGGCATGACATGACACGCTACCGTGCCCGCGCCGTTCTGCTGCTCTTCGGGATGCTACATCTGACTGCCTGTCAGACGTGGCAATCCGTCTCTTTAGATGCCACCAGCCCGGCTCAGTTGATTGAAGAAGATCAACCTGACCGTGTCCGTGTTACCGGCGGTGGGCTACTTGAGTTGGAAGTCGTATCGCCATCAGTTGAAGGTGATCAACTCGTTGGTGCGGGTGATTTCTCAGTGCCCTTGGAAGATATCCTCCGCCTAGAGGTCCGGGGGATCAGCATCGTACGCAGTATCGGATTCGGTTGGCTCGTTGCCGCTGGGGCGGGGCTGGCTTTAGCGGGCGCAGCATGCTTAGACTCACCTGAAGATTGCCACTAACCGGGGCTTCCGTTCAACCTAGCTGAAGGCTCCTAGCCCCCCTCCGTGGCACCCAGCCACACCTATCTATCCACTGTTCTGCGCGTCCTGAGTTACGGGCCTGAGTGGGATGGGGTAGAATTAGGGGGTGGTTTTATCAAATGCTACGATGTGAGAAGGAGATCAGCGACAAGGCAGCCGCTTGTCCGCGTTGTGGTGCCCCTGTGGGCGGAGGTCCGGCGGTTCTCCAAGTACGCCATCTACTGAACGATCCGAGCGGGGTCAGCCCTGGTTCATGATGATCAGTTCGAGGTGGTCCCCTTCCCAGACGTTGATGGGGTCGAAGGTGAAGGTTCGACCCGCGATGAAATCAGCCTCGAACTGAACGATCTCGGATTTCCATTCGAGGTCGAAAGTCTGGGTGGTCTTTCCAACGGACAACCCCACCCGACGGCGCGTCGTTCCCGCCCAGTTGGCGTAGATGGTGGCGTCCTTGAAGTCGTTGTTCTGGATGGTCACCATGACGGATCCCGAGCCACTCGCCGCCCTGAACATAGGAGCCGGACGGGAACTGCGGGAGCATCCCAGAAGGAGCGAGGCGGAGAGGAGGACGACGCCGAAGACAACTCTGTTGGACGAGACGATAAAGCGCTTCATGCTGGACCTCACTGGTACGGATCACTCAGTAAGATGTACGCAACGTAGGTAACACACCTGAGGCTGAAAAGGTCCTCTTCGTAGTGACCGTTGGTTTTGGTGTTCCGGAGGTGCCGAATCTGGCGTCGCGTAAAGAGCAGCGCACCCCCTTCGAGCGCCGGGGGGGCGTACTCGTGCAGGTCGGCACAGATCGACTGCGTGAGTCCCGCTCGTCAAGACCCCCAGTACTGCCATCCCCTCCGTGGCACCTAGCCACACCCAGCTATACATCAGTGTTTCACCCGTCAATTATTTGTCATCAGCATCTCCCAGCTGTCTGACGACCTATGAGATGCGTCCTATCGTTCCTCTAGAGGATGGCGCTTAGACATGGCAAACCCCCTATAGGACACGCTAACGAGAACGTATAGTGCGCGTTCTCGTAAATGTTCACCCGAAAGGTCGTGCGATCAGTTTGTCCGGGTCCGCGTCCGGTTTCGGCGTGAACCTGCTAAGATGGCCCGGCCAGTCCCAGCTCGCGACGTAGACGTTGCCATCCTGGTCCACATCGACCTGGTGGGGGCGAGCGAAGCCGCCGGGAAAACCTCCCGACGTCCGTCCGTACGTACCGAAGTGATACAGGAGCTGGCCCTGCGTGTTGTACTTGATCAGGCGGTTGAGAGCGGCGGACACGACCCAGACCGCGTCGCTCCCGTCGACGAAGATGCCGACCGGGTCGATCACGCCAGGCCACTCTTCCACGAACTCGCCCTCGGGGGTGAAGACCTGGATTCGGTTGTTGCGGCGGTCACCCACGTAGATCCGGCCTGCGCGGTCTACCGCGATGCCGTGCATGAGATCGAATGCACCGGGAGGGCCGCCAATGGCTGGGTCGTTATCGACTTCGCCGAATTCGCTCACCCATTCACCATCGACGGTCCAGGTCTGGACGCGGCCGTTGTCGTAACCGTCGGCGAGCAGGAAATGCTCACCGTCCGACAGGAAGGTCAGTACCGAGGGGTTGCCGAAGTCGGTCGGTCCCAGGTCGGTCATCGCCCGCTGTTCGTCTCTTCCCAACTTCGGCTGCGGATCACGGAGTCCCCAGATCAGGGTCTCACCGTCGTTGCTGAACTTATAGACCGCTTCGTGGATATCGACTCCGCTGGGGCGCTGCCCGCCGCGTTCGATGACGTAGATCGCGCGCTCGGGGTCGTAGGGGTTGATGTAGACCTGGTGGGGCGTGTTGAAGAGCGAGTCCCACTGGGTCCATCGCTTGATGATGTCGCCGTTCCCGTCCACTTCCATGAGGTAGTTGCTGCCACCGAGCCGCTGCTCGCCGCTTGTCCGTTCCCGGTCGCCCCACACAGCGACGATGATTCGGTCCGGGGTGTCGGCCGCCATTCCGGAAACCTCTCCCCACACCCAGCACTCGGTGGTACTAGCCTGGCGGCCACCACCACCACGGCCGCCACTTGGGCAAGCGGCCGGGTCGGTGTGGTCCGGGGCCGGCTTCCAAAATTCCACTGCTGCGACGTAATCACCGGTTTCGTCTGATCCGCCCTTCACGCCCTGGCCCGCTGTTTGTGGCTGGCTTTCAGCGCTGCAGGCGGCGAGCCCAGCGGCGAGTACGAGGGCAAGTCCCATGCGCACAACTCCCATAATGCCTCCTAATTTTTTTCTCAGTCGGTCAACACCGGCGATCGAGCTTGTATCACAGTGGAAGATGATAGCCTCCTTGGCCAGGACCCGCGCGATCATGGGCTCTCTTGTCTTCTGACACGAGGGCCAGCGCGTCCTGAGTTGCGGGCCTGAGCGGGACATGCCAGAATCAGGGCATGGCACGCTGCCGCCCTTGCGCTGTTCTGCTGCTCTTCGGAATGCTACACCTGACTGCCTGTCAGGCGTGGCAATCTGTCCCGTTAGATGCTATCAGCCCGGCCCAGTTGATTGAACAAGATCAACCTGACCGTGTCCGCGTGAGCGGGGAGGGCGTGCTCGACTTGGAATTAATGTCGCCAGCGATCGAAGGCGATCAACTTGTGGGTGCGGTTTCGGGTGCCTCAGTACCCTTGGAAGACATTATCAGTTTAGAGGTTTGGAAGCGTAGCGTAAGGCACACCATTTTGTTCGGGTCAGTGTGGCTGGGTTTGATAACCGCCTTAGGAATACGGTCGGCAAACCCCAACTAGTCCCCCCTCCGTGGCATCCAGCCACACCTAGCTATACAGCATTGTCCCGCGCGTTCTGAGTTGCGGGTTTGAGTGGGATGGGGGAGAATCAGGGCATGAAAAAATTCCTACTGTCCGTGCTCGCGGGGTCGTGAAAGGTATGGTTCGGTCCACGGGAGAATCTGAAACGATATTTCCGTTCTCGACGGTGAGTGCGACAACGCCTGATCAGGTAGGAGGGAAGGCTAGCTCTCTGATCGACGCGACGCGGGCCGGGTTTAATGTTCCCCCGGGCGTAGTCCTGAGCGTCGATTTTTTTAGTTCGTGGCTCGCAGAGGTCGAGAGTAGTGAGGCCTGGAGTGCGTTTCTGAGCTCGCCGGAAAAAGAGCTACGGCAGTATTGCGATGTCGTGAAGGCACGCTGCTCCACATTGCAGCTAACACAAACGCGGCGAGATGTTCTAGGTGATGCGTTGCGTAGGTTGCCTACGGATGGCCTTTTCGCTGTACGTTCGTCGTCGCCCGAAGAGGACTTGGAGGGCAGCTCTTTCGCCGGAGAGTACGAGACCTCCCTCGGCGTGACCTTCGACGGGCTGGAGAAGGCCATCCTACACTCCTTCGCTTCTGTCTTCGACGAGCGCGTCGTCAGATACAAGCTCCAGCGTGGGATGAGAAGAGACCAGCCTCGCATCTCCGTCATCGTTCAGCAACAGATTGCATCAGATGTTAGCGGTGTGGCGTTCTCTCTAAACCCTCTGAACAACTGCTATGACGAGGCAGTGGTCAGCGCGAATTTCGGTCTGGGAGAGACCATCGTCGATGGCTCGGTTAACCCTGACACGTATGTCGTAGAGAAGACACGAGGGGAGATCATCGACAAGAGGGTCGCCTCCAAGTCGCACGCGGTGTGGTTGGAGGCGGATGGTGGAACGAGGGAAGTCGAGAACAAGCACCCTGAGGCTCCGAGCCTGAGCGATGCACAGGCTCTCGCGGTGGCCGAGCTGGCAGCACTAGCCGAGGCGCACCATGGTTGTCCCATCGACATCGAGTGGGCAATACAGGGCGAAGACCTGTACCTACTGCAGTCCCGTCCCGTCACGGCGTATCTGCCGCTTCCCGAGGATATAATCACCCGGCCTGGCGAGGAGAAATGCCTCTATTTAGACCTCATCGTCCTCTCGCAGGGATTCTCCGATAATCTCTCCGTGCTCGGAGGGCAGTACTGGGGCAAGATGCTCGAGGCGGTCGGGGGCGGGACGTATATCGATCGAGGGATGGATGGCACCCTCCTGAACACCTGTGGCCGGCAGTACATCCATTGCTCCAACCTGATGAAGGCGTTCGGCAGTTTAATAACGAAGATTGTGGAGACATACGACACACCTACACGCAAGATCTTCGGCACGATCGACCTGAAGAAGGACTACCTTCCCGCAAAGAAGCCTGATGCCTTGAAGGGCATGGTGTGGGCTATGCTAGGGCATATGGTCAACATGTTGCGTTATAGCATACGTGGCCTCAGGCCCAAGGAGGCAAAGAAGGCGTACGAACGGGCGGCGGACTCCGGCATCGCTGAGTGCCGGAAGCTTAGCGCGGAAGGCAGGCCCTTAGACGAGTTGGCGGAGCAGTTCCTGGGCCGGTTCAATGGTATGATGAAAGACATAGTGGGTGTCGTACTGCCGGCGATGCTGGCTCGGTGGCGGCTCAGCCGTCTCTTCCGAAACGACGAAGCGAAAGATCTTTTGGTCGCGCTGGAGATGGACCTTCATGGCAACCCCACTTCAGAGATGGGCCATCTGTTGTACGAGATGGCTTCTTTCAACGAGATCCAAGAGACGGCTGATGGTGGGGAATTCGCAAGGAATATAGAGTCTGGCGGATATTCGTCAGAACTGATGGACGCCTATCGGACCTACATCGACAAGTTTGGCTGCCGCGTCATAAAGGAGATCGATATCGCGACGCCGCGTTGCTATGAGGATCTAGCCGCATTTTTCGATCAGCTACGTGCTATCGACGTGAGCAACAACGCGATCAAAAACGTGCGCCAGCGCCGGGCTAAGGCCTACGAAGAGCTGCTGGACATTGCCACGAAGAAGGGCAAACGGAAGAAGTTTGAGCGTCTGGCGAAGCAGCACAGGATGGCGGGATTTCGTGAAGCTCCGAAATACTTCTTCATTGTCACGGTAGACTTGATGCGACGGCGCGCTCTCGAGTTGGGGGATCGCTTCGTTCAGGAAGGCAGACTTGAGGATCAGCACCAGGTATTCGATCTCAAAATCGAGCAGATTGCGCGAGCTGAGAGGGATCCCGATGTCGAGCTCCTACCGCTAGTCCTGAAAAATTTGCAACCGAGGCGGCGGCTCGAGCACGTCAAGTCGTGGCCGAGGGTGATCGACAGTCGAGGGCGCATCTTTCGGGCACCTAGTGATGACACTGGGGATGGGCTGGTCGGTGACCCGATCGCACCGGGTGTGGTGCGCGGTCCAGCGAAGGTTCTACACGAGCCGTACGAGAAGCCCCTGAAGAAAGGGGAGATTCTCGTGACCCGCGCATCTGACCCCGGATGGACACCGATATTTATCAATGCAGCCGGAGTAGTCCTCGAAGTGGGCGGGGCCCTCCAGCACGGAGGCGTCATCGCGCGCGAGTACGGTCTACCCTGTGTGTCGGGCCTGGAAGGAATCACCGAAAAGGTGCAAGACGGTCAGATGCTCGAAGTCGACGGTTCGAATGGAGTTGTACGCCTGATTGCGCCGAATCCGGAGCAGGGCACATAGGTTAATTGTCCGGTGTACTAGTTTATATGAAATGGCATGTTGCTAAGCCGAAGGACCCACCTTCACTGGATTGCTCCGCCATACGGAGAGAGAACGAATGGAGACTCTAGCTTATCGGAAGGCCTCCGGAATACCGGCCGGGGTGAAATCACGCCTCCCGGTCATCCTCGGTGCGCTAGCCCTCTCGCTTATCTGGGTAGCGCCCGCTTCTGCTCAGTTCGTCCTCCCCGAGGTACGCTCGGCGCACGTCGGCGTGTACACCAAGGAGCAGGCGGAAGCTGGGGCCGAGGTATACGCCGAAGTCTGCTCTAACTGTCACAACCCGGCCAATCCGCTCTCAGGCGATAAGTTCCTGAGCCTTTGGAGTGGCAAACCGCTATGGCGCCTGTACGAATTCATTTCGACCCGCATGCCGTACGGGAACGGCGGCATGCTGCCCCCCGAGCAGTACAACGCGGTGGTGGCATACGTTCTGCAAGAGAACGGGTACCCTGCCGGTGACACGCCGCTCCCGCAGAGTCCTCTCGAGATCGCCCACATCAACCTAGATCCGCACCCGGAAGAGAGCGATGCTCCCTGATCCACGGCCGGGCTGATGAGTTCAATCGCAACAAGGCTTGGGAGATAGCCATCTCACTGAGAACTTATGATCCTCCTTCAGAGAGTCCTGCCAGCCTAGAACACGGCTCCTAGCCCCTCCGTGGCACCTAGCCACACCCAGCTATCCAGCACTGTTTTGCTCAAACGATTTTGTAGTCTCAGATTGAGCTATGAGTCCCAAGCTCGAAAAAATTTATGCAATAATTTCGAGTTACTAAGCGAAGAATTCTAACCAAACAGGGGGCACACCATGCCATTGGGCGGATTTATTTATCTCCATTGTATGATGGTATACATCGCGTGGCTCATGGCCGGCCGTCGGGGTCTTAGAAGGGACTTTGAATACCAGATAACGAGGCTTGAAGGCCAGATAGGGGACCTTAAGAGCCACGTTGAGGACTTAGAAAACCAGATTAATTTTTCCTGAAGTGAGGTGGCACCCTAACACTCGACCACCCGTGATAATAGGTGGTCCGTGCTACGAGCTTGATAATCAGTCGGTGTCTGGTGTCAAACGAGTGAGGTGCTACGGCAGAGTTATATGAGCTTCGGCTAACCCCGAGTGTCCTGCTCAAATGATCGCAGTATTTTCGAGCGTGTTAGGGGGTCAGAACGGGATCCCTGACGACCACGAATGGGACGACAACACTGTTGAAGGCGGAGAACACGCCCAGGCCATTTCTGATGTTCGATGGCGGTTCATTCAGATCCCTGGAATCCTGGGTCCGGTTCTCATAGAGCTCCTGGTACTCTTCGTTCACTCGGTACACGCGGACCTGATGCTCACCCATGTCCTCGAGTGTCAGGATACTGACCCCGAACAGCGGCTCGAGTGTCGGCCGAGACACGAAGCGGAACCGCCGCTGAATCCGTTCAATAACTTGGTCCGGAAAGATCTGCGGTACGCTGTCCTCTAGCGATTCGACGACAACGAAATGCCATAACTCATCCGGATTGAGCCAAGTGACTTCGGTGTTCCGCTCCCCCGGGGTGCTCCGGTTCCTTCTCGGGCCGAAGCGCGGGGCGAACACGGTGTCGCGCTCAATGGCCACCCCGACGGGCGGCGGCGGAACCGTTGTTTCGCCTACCGCAGTCCGTCCGTAGTAGTCCACCTCGAGGCCCAAAACGTCGCCCTCCTCTACGACGAGGTCTCGGCCGCGGTACTCATAGCGCCCGCTTTCGCCAACCGCGTCGAGCGTGTGTGGGACGCCGTTCTTGAGTATCCGCACATCGGCATCGTTGATGGCTATCGCGCTATCGGGGTCACCGCCCAGAGCGAACGTGCCGCCCACGAACACTTCGGTGATCGGCTCGTTGGCGAACAAGAAAGCTTCGACCACTACTTGGTCTGTCGAGTACAGCCCTGTCGGGGTCGTGTCACACCCACCTGTCCCGATCATGATGACTACCGATCCGAACACCACAGCAAGGCTTCTCCTCGTCCGATCCATCAGAATGCCATCCTGAAGGAGATGAGAGGCGTCATACCGAGGTAGGTTACATCGGTCACCAGAACCGGAGTCGAGTTAAGATCGAACTCGCGATACCAGACGTTCGTTTGATCGTAGAGGTTGAACACTGAGATTCCGATGTCGCCCTCGAGTGGCCCGATCGGAAACCGATAATGCGCTGCCACGTCTGCTCGGTGGTAGGCCGGTAAGCGCAACGAATTCTTCTCGCTAACGTGGACGTAGCTTTGCTCTCGGCCATCCAGGAGCGTTAGCGAATATTCCGATTCGGGTGCGGTGTACGGTTTTCCGGATCCATACGTCCATGTACCCGAGAGCGTGAGTCGCCCTAGGTCCATGGTCGACACCATCTTCAATTCGTGGCGCTGGTCGTTCAGCGCCGGGAATGGCACCCCGTCGTTTAGTTTTGGGAATGTGTGCTCCACCTGGGAGAGCGTGTAGCTAGTCCATCCAGTCCACCGACCGACCTTCTTCTGCAGGAGTAATTCGGCTCCGGTTGCAATGCCGGTGCCTTCGAAGAACAGATTGAGTGGATCAGGGTCGCGGGCACGCTGGAAGCGGAGGGAAAACTCCGACAGCCCACTCGTGTTCTTGCGATACGCTTCGATGTCCAGCAATAGTCCATCGGTCTCGAATGCGACACCGGCAACGAAGTGGTCGGAGCTGGTGACCTGTACCAAGTCGCCGTCAGCCAACAACCAGAAATCACGAGCTCCTTCGGTGACGTTATCGTTCACGACTCGGTTCACGAACTGGTGGTATCGACCGATGCCACCCTTGAACGTGACGCGAGGACTTACCGCGAACGTAGCGGATGCGCGTGGCTCCCAGTACTGGCGAGAGGTCAGATTGTCGAAGGCAATCCGTCCACCGAATGTCAGCGAGAGACGGTCCCGCAGTTGCCACGTATTCTGGAGATATCCAGAGACCCGAGCGCCTCTTTGGCTCTGTTCCAGGATCGTCAGTGTATCATTTCGCGTGAAATTATAGCTGACCTCGGATCTCGTGTACGATCCCCCGAAGCCGATCTTGTGTCCTGGGGCCGGCTGGAGTTCATTATCTATTCGCGCGGTGAAGTCCGTGATGAAATTGTTCTCGTTGCCGCCGAATTCCCGCGCCACCAGAGTAGTGTCTGAATCCGGGTTGCGAATCTCTAGGTTAGTGTTGCGTGCGTAGTCGGATAAATATTCCGAGTATGCGACGATCCCATTGGAATAGAGCCCCGGGTTCCATTGCCGGGCCCACTTACTGCTCGTACCACGATTGCCCCAATCGGTGAAGTCTGCGACAGCAATATCCACTTCCCGCGGGAGTCCCTGTCTGGTCTCGGTTTGGCGCAGCTGATTGCGGCTGTTGTCCAAGTAATCATGACCACTGTAGACGCTGGCTGCGAATACGTCTTTCTGGGTGACGTTGAGCGTGAGCTTCCCGTTTAGGTCATAAAAATAGAAGTCGGGATTGATCTCCCCGAAGTCTGAGTTCTGGAAGCGGCCTGCGCCGCCCCCCCTGGGTCGTCGCCCTCCCTGGCCGCCCGGGGCTGGGCTCGTGGTGGTCGTCTGGGCCGGCTGGTCGTCCCGGAATAGACCCAATATGTCGTTGTACAACGGGGTCTGCAGAACGTCCGTGTACGATCGGCGGGAGGTCATAATGAAAGAGCCCCGCCCAAGCAGAGGAATCTGAATCGACGCGTTTCCGCTGAGGAGGTTAGCACTCATCGTGGCGTGTATCGCGTTGGGATCGCCGGCCTTTCCGGTCATGTCGACCACGCTCGACACACGCCCACCGAATTGTGCCGGATACGCCGCCTTGTATACCTGGATGTCCTTGATAGCCTCGGCATTAAAGGCGCTGAAGAAACCGAAGAAGTGGTCTACGTGATATACGGTCATTCCGTCGAGCAGAACGAGATTCTGATCAGGTGTGCCACCTCGGACGAAGAGCCCTGAAGAGCTTTCCTGCGTGCCGCTGATCCCGGGAAGGAGTTGGAGGGAACGGAATACATCCACCTCACCGACGCTCGGAAGTACTGCGAGGTCTTCAGGAGACACAGTGATCTGACTGATGCCCTCTGCCGCTTGGATCATCCGATAGTTGTCCACCACTACTGTGAGGCCTTCCAGCAAGTAGCTGAACGGCGATAATGTGACGACGACCCGATCGGTTATCCCACGCGGGATAGGGACCGTCTTAGCCACGAAGCCGACGTGATCGATCTGCAGGTCAACGGAATCCGCCGGCGCACCCAGCAAAGAAAAAAAGCCGTCTCGATTCGATTGAGCCGTGTATCCAGTGCCGGGGATGGTAATCGTCGCGAATGGGACCGTCTCGCCCGTTGCGGCATGCTGCACAATCCCGTGAATGGTTCTGGTAGGCTGAGCTGAGACCACACTCCGGGAGGTCGCAAGGCCTCCGGATACAAGCACCAAGACAAATACACACCGTAGAGCTCGCGTAATAACCCCCGGGCGTTGAATGTGTTGGAGGTAAGATGTCGGGGGTCGGAATTTAGTTAAAGGTGCTCCGGAGGGGCAGGGAATACCCTCCGAAGCTCCAGTGCGACTCTTCCCGGATCGCATCCGGGCGCCCTGAGTTGCGGGAGTGAGGGGGGAAGGGCTGCTGGCCCACCCGCCAGGGACACGCATAACCGAGCGAGTGTAAGGGCCTTGCTGCTCGGGTTAGGGGACGGGCATCTTCGTGTCGATGAATGAACATAGGCGACGTTCACATTTCATTCCCCGTACCCGGGACGGGTGGATAGCCAGTGGCACTTTTGTGCTGCTGTTCCTCCTCGCTATGCCGCCGGTTACCCACGTATTGTTGAATCGCATAGAACCGACGGTGGTCGGGATGCCCTTCTTATACGTGGCACTCCTAGTGGTTTATTTAGCTTTGATTGGAGTGCTCCTCTGGACGCTGAGTCGCAAGGTCTAGCGTGGAGGCTTGGGTTGTAGCAACCGGCCTGATCGCAGCTTACCTGTTGGTCACGATCGTGCTCGGCGTCATAGCGAATAGGCGCATGCGGGTAGATCTCGAGGATTTCCTGCTTTGCGGTAGGCGCGCAGGCTTCGTCGTGCTCTACCTTACAGTGGTCGCCAGCTTCCACTCTGCGTTCGCGTTCCTAGGATCGGGCGGCTTCTTCTACGCGCATGGCATCGGTTTTTGGGCAGCCGGCACCTGGACCCTACTTGTTGGTGCGATCACCTACGTGCTGGGGACACGCATCTGGGCCCTTGG
>CEUS01021565.1_pt1 | contig 12081 bp, 12 predicted proteins | sample 427031 | NCBI WGS metagenome assembly CEUS01 (sample SAMEA2622837, study PRJEB7988) | marine metagenome | biome: marine biome (ENVO:00000447); feature: marine epipelagic mixed layer (ENVO:xxxxxxxxx); material: "saline water (ENVO:00002010), including plankton (ENVO:xxxxxxxx)" | depth 140 m | reverse complement strand
CAAGTGTTTCCTATTGGATTGACATCGAATCGACTTTCTGCAATAGATACTTTCATTCGGTTAGCCTTCTAGTAAGGTAATGCGTCTGGATCATCTGCCTCTAATCTCTGATCTCTTTCCTTTTCATTTTTTTCTCTCAATGCAGCTTCAGCATATGAAATCCTATCACTCTCGAAATCAGGATTACGTGCAGCCTGCACTTGGTCTTTCAGCTCTTCTGTGATTAGGCTGCTTTTACGCCAGTCTGTCAGTGCATTTTGTGCTTTTTGCAGGTCATTTTCATCTGGAAAAATTCTTCCGTATCGTGCTTTATCAAAAAGTTGAGCAATCGGATGAGCCGGCGTGCCTAAGTACTTCTGATGAGCGCTGGCATATTCATCTACGGTTTCACCTGCTGATCGAGGCATACCACGTATTGAGCCGTCTTTTTCGAGTTCTCCCCACAAAGAATATATGGCATGGCGTTGCATCCAGGCCTTAGACATGGATTTTCGTCTAGGGAGCAAATCCTGAATTAGCTCGAGTAATGAGCCACTTGAGTTTGGCGTCGTGTACCTTTCCGAGGCTTCATCATCCGTTTCATTCTTTCCCCGGACAAGGCCGACGATGAATAAGAAAATTCTATAGAAGGCATACCCCAATACAAACAACACGAATGATTTCAAAGCGGTTCCTATCCACGGCGGAACTTGAGACGCTTCGTCATGTAGATTTTGTGCAGGTGGTGCAAGACAAGCTTTGTATTCTTTATTCAATTGATCTGCAAGAATCGTGTCTCCTTTTGAAATTGCTGCATTAACCGCTTTAAGTAGTTCGCCACATGGTTCTGGCGCCATCGAACTTGAGCTTTGTGGACCGAGCAAACTCAGAAAAAATTTCAATAGCCAGAAAATTGGGGTGAGGATAATAACCATTATCCTGCCAATTATTTCACCTAATAGATCGAATAGGGGGTTGAATATCGGTGAGATATCTATTTTGGTTATCAACCAGAACACCAGCCCAACCAGACACAAAATGAACATGGTGCCAGCAAGTGAGTATGTCCAAGGCGCGAGTTTCCCTTTGACCCCAGTCTCCGGTCTGACGCCATTCAGGTAAGACAAGGCGAGAGTAAACGCGCCTAAGACAAAATGTATAGCCACGAATGGTGCCAAAGGTATTTCATTGAGACCACCAAGTATGAGTAAAATCAGATTTGCCAGAAATCCGATTCCCCAAGAACGTGACACCTTCGACACTGTCACATTTGAAGCGCCCACAATCAAGAATCGTATCCATATCATCAGAAAGCCAGCTAACACCAGAGTGACAATCTGATCGCCTGCATAGGCTGTGACGCCACCAGACTCAACAATATGATTGAGTAAATCATTCGTCACTGCCGGTAATCTTGCCTCTTCGAAACTGTCAAAAATAGCTGCCGTGTTCCAAAATTGGAGGCTTGATAAATGGAGATGAAGGGCTACGTTTATCGACAGAATTGTCATTATGGACATTAAAAATACTGCAAGTCGTCCGCCAATTCCTAGGTAATCTAACAATCGCCGGAACAGAAACGCTGAGGCGGCGACAGCAATTATCAGAATGAGATTTGGACCGCTCACAATAGTGTCAGTTGTGTTCTCTATAGTCAGTTTTGCAGTGATCAGCAGGTCTTGATTGATCGGTTCAGCCGGCTGTCTTTGAATATCACTTAAAAGGGACGTTTGATGTCCTCGCATAAAAAAAGTACTTAGCAGCCGCAGCGCCATAAACCAGACCAGAGCTTCTGTGATGATGTAGGAGGTATCTAGAAGATGTCGTGTTTTCAAAATGATTATTCTTCGTTACTCTCTGACATGTGGACAGTTTGACCACTCAGATCGTTAATTTGGGATGCCTGATTGGTTATTTCAGTCCCTCCACTCATCAATATATCCATGTGATCAGCTACCTCAATTAATGGGATATTTTCCAGGGTTTCAAATCCTTCTGGATCCCAATCCGGTAGTGACGTTCTGAGAACGTTCACGATATGTCCTTTTTTCCGCAGCTTGTTCAAAGTGAGTGACAGGGCGGGAGGCATTACAGCGGCAATCACGACTACGGTACTGCCTATAGGTAGTGGATGTCGCGGATTTTCCAATTCTGTGGCAAGTTCGCCAGTAGTAAAATTTTGCACAGCGGCAAGGGCTTCAAGAATTTGACTAATCTGTTCGGGTCCATTGCCGGCTCCAATCCGTATTGTGCGGTCAGCCTCAGGAAAAGCTCCATTTGCAATCAGTCCTACCGCCAATTTGGTTGACGATGCCCAATAGGCAACTGAAGCCGCTACTGATACTCCTCTTTCAAGCAGTACGCGATCGGATCCCTGCCATTGTCGGAAGGTAGGGATATTCAGAGCGACTATGAGAGCCTGTGATCTGCTGGGTTCATATATCCTGCTCTTTAATTCACCAGATTTTGCCGTCGCCTGCCAGTCGATTCGTCTCAAATTGTCCGAAGGAAGATATTCTCTAACACCGGAGACCAAAACTGGATCCTCGAAAATAGGATTTCCTCCTCGGAGATCACCAAATGGTCGACTCGAGTCGAGTCCGAGTTGTCCAATTTCGTAGACAGCTGGATAGACAACAATATTGGTATTCATATGCTCGAGGACCGTCTCTCTTTGGAAGAACCCGAAGAGATCACCTGACTTGGCTACTGTGGGTCCTATTCTGAAGAATCCACGCTCTTCTCCAGTTAGTGAAACGTCCCACCGTATATGTTCGTTAGGACTCAGGCTCGTGGTTCGCCTCAGAATTCGCTTTCCGGGCCCTCCAGGAGATGTTTTCTTATCTGAGAACATCCCGCTCGGGAGAGTTTCCCTGATTTCGATCCATGGGGCGGGGAGATTCTTGTTGTTATGGACAGTCAGCTCGATCGGAACAGATTCCCCAATGAATATTCTCGTAGACTCCAAAATCCGGGCTGCGGATACCCTTTCAAGGCTTAAGCGTGTCCAAATTCGGGCTGCAAGGGACAGGCCAAAGATCAGACTGGCAATTACAACTAGTGGCATGAAATTCGCGGCTATTCCAATCGCAGTAAGTGCGATCGGAGCAGTTATCCAAGATTCTGTCATCAGTAGTCGCATTTGAATCTCCTGCTTAACCGAGTCTCGCTAGTCCTCCGAAACTGGCACAGGGACTTCGGACAAAATTGAGTCGATGATGTTCTCTGTCTCACTGCCTCTCAGTCTGGCATTGTTTGACAGGACTAGCCTGTGCTCAAGAACAGGTTTTATTAGTTGCTTGACGTCACTAGGGTTTACGTAGTCACGACCATATATTGCTGCTGACGCACGGGCAGCCTGAAACAGCATTAGGGATGAGCGAGGGCTGGCACCTAGTTCAAGTGATGGATGTTCCCTCGTCGCGCGAATGATATCGACTATGTAGGACCGAACCGAATGGTCAACGTTTACCAATGAGAGATTTTTTGATAACTCTGACAATTTCCCAAGACTCGTCACAGCCGATACGTTATCGAGAGGGGATTCATTTTCAAAGCGTTCTAGAATTTGGTTTTCGCCACTTGCATCAGGATAGCCAATTTTGATTTTCATAAGAAATCTGTCGAGCTGCGCTTCAGGGAGAGGAAATGTTCCTTCTTGATCAATCGGATTTTGCGTAGCTAACACAACAAAGGGCTCAGGCAGCTGCATGGTGTTACCGTCAACCGTCACGGTTCTTTCGCCCATAGCCTCAAGTAGAGCGCTTTGGGTCCGAGGAGTGGCTCTATTGATTTCATCAGCCAACACTATATTGCTCATGATCGGGCCAGATTTAAATTCAAATTCAGAATGTTTTTGCGAGAAAAAATTCAGTCCAATCACATCCGACGGCATTAAATCGGGCGTGAATTGAATCCTACTAAAATCTCCGCCAATCACTTTGGCAAATGTTCTGGCCATCAAAGTTTTACCAGTCCCTGGTACGTCTTCAAGTAAGATATGGCCTTTGGAAAAGAGAGCAACTAATACGAGATGGATTGTTTCCGTCCCGCCGACGATTACCTCAGACACAGCATCGGCAATTAATCTCGCCGCAACTGATATTTCTCCATTCGTTCCACTGTGATTTTCCGACATTGATTTCCCACTTTCACGCTTGACTGGATACGGTCCACGCTAAGCCACCTGAGTAGCATAGATGAGACTTGTATCTTGCGATATCGTACAATTTCATATAGATGGTTGTATGTATTATCCTTAAGCTTCAATAGAGGCGGATTGCATTGGATTTGACTGAATTTAAAACGGAATGGACGCAGCTGAGAGAAAAAGTTGTTGAAGCTTTGGGAGAACTTCCTGAAACTCGTCTTTCTCGTCCGGTCCCGGATAAGGATGGCTGGACTGTCCGACATTCTCTAACCTATCTAGCCGGTCTCGACGCGCAAGTGAAGTCGATTATCTCGATTTCTGATTTATCAGCGTTTGAAAGCCGTCGCTTACGAGGCGAGGCGATGTTTGAGGCTCAGTATTTGCGACTGAGAGATCTAACACCATTCCTCTCCGAAAGCGCAGACACGGCATTATCTAGTTTGTCTGAGGGGGAAGCAACAGAGTTTCTGGAACAGGCTGATGAAGCGACGAGATTGCTATCGGAAGCCCGAGATATTCTGATAACTATTGAGGAATCGGCAGAGTAGTCTGGATATGACTTGTGTTAACGGTGACCGCCTGATTTCGCTTAGGATCTAACAATATGAGTACTAACGAATATAATCAGCTCGGGGACAATTTGGTCCATGATAGGTTATCTATTCCTAGACAAAAAATTGAGAAACAAGATCCTTCTGACCGAGTAAATAATTTTGACGAGACATATCTCGCAATGGATATGGATTCGGCAATAGTTGAAGCTGCAAGGTGTATTGATTGCCCATCAGCTCCATGCATGGATGCGTGCCCAGTGCACAATGACATCCCTTCCGCGTTGAAGATGCTTGAAAATAATGACATCGATGGTGCTGCTTCGAAATTTAGAGAAACCTCCACCTTGCCTGAAATGTGTGGTCGACTTTGTCCACAAGAAATACTTTGTGAAGGGGCATGTGTAGTTGGCTTTGCACTACGAACGGATGGATCAAAGCATCCCCCCGTTGCGATTGGTCGACTTGAATCATTTATCACTGACGCTGAGAGGAAAAATCTAGGGAAGTTCCCAGTACCAATGATACTGCCGTCAACCGGCCGGAGCGTGGCGATCATCGGTTCAGGTCCCGCTGGTTTGACTGTAGCTGAGGAGCTGCAAATTAGGGGCCATTCCTGCACTATTTTTGATCGGTGGCCCGAGGCCGGGGGCGTGCTTCGTTATGGCATACCAAATTTCAAGATGAGTAAAGCTATTCTTGAGGAGAAAATACAGTCTCTGAAGGAGATGGGTGTTTCCTTCGAAACGTCAGTAGAAATCGGCTCAGATATTTCACTTGAAGACTTGAGAGAGAGCCTGGGATTTGACTGTATTTTTCTTGGAAATGGTGCAGGAATTGGTAATTTGCTAAAAACTGACGGTGAAGAGCTCGATAACGTGTATCAGGCCACTGATTTCCTCGTGCGCGGCAATCTAGAAGATTTTGAACTGCCCGAGTCACAGAGGGGGTTACCACATGTAGGAGACGACGTAGTTGTTGTCGGTGGCGGTGACACTTCGATGGATTGCGTTCGTACCGCAGTTAGGCTGGGTGCGAAGAATGTAACGTGTGTGTATCGAAGAACAGAGAATGAAATGTTGGGTCGCCAAGAAGAACGAGTGCATGCTCGAGAGGAAGGCGTTAACTTCGCATATCTCACCACACCGACAAGGTTCATAGGTGGTCCGGATGGCAAAGTCAATTCTGTTGAGCTCGTGAAGATGGAACTATCCGACCCTGATGAGAGCGGCCGGCGACGACCTATTCAGATCACAGACTCTGAATACGTGATTGATGCTTCGGCGGTTGTAATAGCGATCGGCTATAACGCGGATTCAGATATGGGCGAGACGTCAGAAATAGAAACAGATAATTGGGGACTAATACAGGTCGATCCTAGAACCGGACAAACAAATATCCCATATATGTTTGCTGGAGGTGATGTTGTTAATGGTGCTGATTTGGTAGTGACGGCGATTGCGGACGGGAAACGTGCCGCCACATGGGTACATCAATATCTACTCTCATTAAATTCGTCAGATTCTTCATCTTAGGCTAGGCTCTGGGGATAACGTTTTAGGATTTATTGGATTTATAAATGTCCGCATCTGAGACTCAAGCTTCTGGTCCACTCTCGGGAGTCCGTGTCCTTGCGTTCACACAAATTGTGGCTGGTCCATTTGCTGGTGTTGTCCTCTCTGACTTCGGGGCTGAAGTTGTGAAAGTAGAACCAACAACCGGCGAATATTATAGGAACGTGGCTGCGGTCGTGCCCGATCATGGCAAGAGATGGCAATCATTGAATCGAGGGCAGAAATCCTTGAGTGTTGATCTGCAGAGTCCCAAAGGGGCTGAGCTGATTCGAAGAATCATCAAGGGATTTGATGCAGTAGTCATCAATTTCAGGCCTGGAGTGGCTGAACGCCTGGGTATAGGTTACGAGGATCTCTCGGAAATTAATCCGCAACTTATATATTGTTCGATCACTGGGTTTGGCCCGGTGGGACCCTGGGCAAACGAGGCGGCAACAGATTATGTTGCTACGGCATTTTCGGGACTGGTTGCAGGTGATGGGAAAACGGATGGTGACGGAGTTCCTGTGGGTATGGTTCCGTCTGTCGCTGACTATTTAACAGGCCTTGCCAGTGCCGGAGCGATCAGTGCTGCTCTTTTTTCTCGTGATAAGACTGGTTCTGGCCAAAAAATAGATGCATCTCTCTTGAACTCGTCATTATCCATTCAAGATTCCTTCGTAATGCGCGAGCCTGCGAGTGACTCGGTATATCGAGATCCCATGATGGCTAGGGTCAAGGAAGCATTTGCTGGAGGTATGCCTTACAGAGAAGTATTAGCCGATCGGATTAGATATAGGCAGCAGTCTGCAGGACTTCCACGTCTTTACTACTGTGCCTATCAGACAGCAGATGGAGCAATTATGCTCGGCTGCCTCACTCCAAAGACCCGCCATGCCGCTCGTTTGGGTCTGGACATGCAACACGAGCGCACTGATGATGCAAGCTTTGATCCTGAAGATCCTGAATATCAGGAGCAAGTTGATGAGTGGAAGAGAGAGATAACTGAGCGTGTAAAAGAGCATGGTACTGAACACTGGTTACGCAGACTGCGAGAAGTTGGTTGTCCTGTGGCTCCGGTACAGTTCCCTGAAGAACTCTCTGATCACGAGCAAGTCAAAGCTCTCGGTGTGATGATTCCTCTCGAGCACCCTGTGACTGGCCCGCAAGAAGTCGTGGGTCCTATAGTCAACTTTTCCAAGACAAAAGCATCGGTACAGGGACCGTCTCCATTAATAGGTCAGCACACCGAACAATTGCTGCTCCATGCCGGTTTGACTCGCCAGGAAATAGACAATCTCTTGGAAGAGAATATTGTGCGCTAACTAGTCAGACGGATTGGACCACAGACCAGTTTGCTGTGATTGACTAGTTTCGGCATGCTGAGGCGCTTCGAGTCCAATATGTGCATAACCGTAACGGGTGAGAATTCGACCGCGAGGCGTTCTCACGATCAATCCCTCTTTTAGTAAAAAAGGTTCGTATACGTCCATTATTGTGTCTGACTCTTCAGATATAGCGGCTGCGATCGTCTCTAGTCCCGCTGGGCCTCCGTCAAATCTATTTGCTAATGCTGTGAGTAACTCGCGATCCATCCTGTCTAAACCGAGATCGTCAATTTCAAGCTGTTCCAATGCCTTCGATGCTGTTTCCTTTGTTATCTGACCATCAGATCTAACATCAGCATAGTCTCGTACTCGGCGCAGCAGCCGATTTGCCACTCGAGCGGTCCCCCTGGATCGATTTGCTATCTCAACCAGTCCGTCACGCTCGAAACTACATTTCAGTACCTTCGCGGACCGTTCAAGGATTTGAGAGAGAGCTTCGATATCGTAGAAGTCAAGGCGAAAGGTCGAGCCGAATCGATCTCGGAGAGGTTGTGAGATCATGGCATATCGTGTGGTCGCGCCAACTAAGGTGAATGGAGCAATCTTCAATCGCACGTCCCGTGCCTTTGGCCCTTTCCCTAAAATAATGTCGACCGAGAAGTCTTCCATGGCGGGATATAATACCTCTTCCACTGCGAGTGACAGACGATGAATCTCATCTATAAATAGAATGTCACCAGGCTGAAGAGAGGTTAGAAGTGCTGCGAGATCGCCGGCTCTTTCAAGCGCTGGTCCGGAAGTGATTCTGATTGAAACACCCATTTCTGCCGCAAGTATCATTGCAAGTGTTGTTTTACCAAGTCCAGGCGGTCCGTGAAATAAGATGTGGTCCAGTGGCTCAGAACGCGCTTTGGCAGCCTCTATTGCGATAGTAAGACTGTCCTTAACTTGGTTTTGTCCGCAGTATGTTCCTAAAGAATTTGGCCGTAGTCGATTTTCAGTACCTAAGTCTTCTTCAGTGGCTTTGGGGTCTACTGTTTCTGTTCTTGAGCCTTTTCGGTTCAGATATGATGACTCAGAGTTGTCGGAATTGGGTACTTCGGTCATAGGATGGATTTTAGCACATGTGTTTCAATGGCTATTTCCATCTCGGGAGTCCTTTGAGCTCTTTTTTTAGTGTCAGTTTTAATTTACCGGTTGATTGACCCCTCTGTGCTGCGAGATCTGCAACTGCCTCACCGATGAATTCAGCAATATTTGAAGCGGCATGACGGTATGAACCATCTGCGTAGCAGGTGGAACAGAGATTTACGACTTGTGAGCCGTCTGACTCCGTCCCATAATCTTCGGGCCGTCTCATGTCGAAAGCGCAAGAGTCGCAACTGGCCCTCTTACGCCCAGTCTGGAAATCCTGCATGTATTCACGCGAACCACCACCGCCCTTGCGAGATACTTTTGCGGCGTCCTTTGAATTCTTAGCCATTTATGTCCCTCAATCGCACCCTAGTTGAATCTACAAATTACCCTGTTTCGAGTATACGCTATGCTATTTGAGTCGGGGCGTAATGGGAATGTATACGTGACTGCCATTAACAGCGTTTCGCAGCAAGCTAATCTTCGTCAATTCGATGTCGGTGTGATTGATTCCGGTGTTGGGGGACTGGCGGTAGCTCGCGAAATACAGAATTTAGATTCCTCTATACAAATAGGATATTTTGCAGACACTGCCGTGTTTCCATATGGAGACAAGAATAGTATCCAGGTCGCCGACCGCATTGATTTTCTGGCAACGAAGTTCGTTGAGGCAGGTACTCGACTCTTAGTGATTGCCTGCAATACTGGATCTTCAGCAGGTTTGACCTCAATCAGAAGAAAGTTCGCGCGTGCGAGTGTTCAAATAGTTGGAATGGAGCCACCTCTCAAACCGGCAGCAATCCATTCACGTAATAAGTCTGTAGCAGTGGTGGCGACTTCGGGAACTGTCGCTGGTCAGGCGTTGACTAATTTAAGAGACCGAGTGGCTACCGACACAACTACGAAATTCATTGTTGCGAGTGGCCTCGCTAGTAGTATTGAGCGAGGTGAACTTACGGGTAAAGACCTTGATTCAGTTCTGCAGGAACTCCTCAATCTCATAAGTTCTGATGGAGTGGATAGTGTGGCACTAGGTTGTAGTCACTATAGTTTCGTATATGAGGAGATTCGTGAAGTACTTCCTGACGGAGTTAAGCTTTTCGATGCAGCCTTACCAGTGGCAAAAAGAACCTTGGAACTTTGGACCGAATCACGTAGTTCGGATAATGTGAGCAAGAGTTTTAATCCCATATCCGTTTTCGTCACTGGTGATCCAGCTGGCTTTGTTGCCTCCGTTGCTAGGCTCGAGACTGCAGGATGCATGATTCCGATGGTGTCTGTGAATCCCGTACCGCTTCCAATCAATTGATCGCTAGTGTAACGTTTGAATCAGAATGAATTTTTTCGAGAAATATCTCCTACTAGCAGAGAAAAATAATTCCCGATTATGTGTGGGCATTGATCCTGATCCTTCTAGGATTCCACCAGGTGTGACGATGCGTGAATTTCTTTTATCGGTAGTCGAGTCAACTTCTGACCTGGTTTGCTCTTATAAACCGAATATTGCCTTCTTCGAGCGTGAGGGAATCGAAGGAATCGCATTGTTAAACGAGTTGATTACCATCATTCCAAGAGAGATTCCCGTAATACTCGACGCGAAGCGGGGGGATATCGGCCATACTGGAGAGGCCTATGCGACCGCAATATTCGACCGAATGAATGCGGATGCGGTAACGGTAAATCCTTATCTGGGTAGAGATTCAGTCTCACCGTTTTTTAATAGGCCTGAAAAAGGAGTATTCGTTCTTTGTAAAACATCTAATCCAGGGTCCAGCGACTTTCAAGATCTGTTAGTGGGTGAGTCTAACCAACCCTTATTTCTGCATGTCGCACGACAAGCACAGGAGTGGAATATTAATGGGAATATAGGCCTTGTCGTCGGAGCCACCTATCCGGAGGAAGCAGCACTCCTGAGAAGCGAAGGAGTTGATCTGCCTTTTCTGATACCGGGAGTTGGTGCCCAGTCTGGTGATTTGGAAGCAGTAATTTCTTCCTCGAGCGATCGCAACGGTGGTGGATTTATTATAAATAGCTCTAGGGGGATCTTGTATGCTTGGGAAGAGGGTACGGCTGGAGATCCCGGCTGTGCTCCGGGAGGCTGGCAAGATTCGATAAGGCAGGCGTCGGAGCAAACTCGCAGCGACATCATGGCCACTCTTGACAGGTGAAATTGAATCTTTGGATAGTATTGCTAACTTCAGAGAGTTTTCTTAGAATCGAAAGTGCGCTTGGAGCGTGATGCGGGGTAAATGTTGTCACACATAGAATCAGATTTGGAACTTTCGATTGACTCTGTCCGAGTGGGTGTTCGCCAACAGCGTCCTGTAGTTGTGCTAAAGGAAGTGTCCGGCGAGCGATACCTTGCCATCTGGGTAGGGTCTGATATGGCCCAAGCGATCACCCTTGCTTTGCAAGAGCAGGAGACTCCTCGTCCCATGACACACGATCTACTTCTGAATACTATCGAGATGCTCGGAGGAAAAGTGAAAGAAGTAAGAATCACTTCTCTAAAAGAAGACGTATATTTTGCTCGTATCATTATCGAGCAGGACGGTGATACACATTCTATAGATTCCCGTACATCCGACGCCCTTGCAATCGCAGTCAGATCAGGAGCAAATATAATGGCTAGCCAGGAACTTATGGAGGAGGCAAGCATACAATTACCTGATGATGACGACGATGACTTTAATCAGGAACTACTAAATCCAGTCACTGACGAAGAACTTCAGAAATTGTCGCCTTTCCGCGATCTTGTCGAAGGACTTGATCTTGATAATTTAGGCGAGACCGATTCTGAAGAATAGGATTTTCCAAGAAACGATGAGTTAATATGATCATGTTGCGCGCACGTTTTGTTGATGTTAGCGTCAGCGCTAGCAACTCGCGGCAGGGAGTTGTATTGTGGGTAAGTCACCAGCTTTTAGGCTGTTAGGTATAGGGGGGTCGCTGGCGTTTTGGATTATTGGAGGAACACTGGGTGGCCGTTGGATAGATACCCAGTTAGACTCTGATCCGGTACTCACACTGCTTGGTTTATTTTTAGGCATTGCTGTGGGAGTTACGGACGCAATACGCCGCCTCATGGACGTTGTGAAGTTTCAAGAACGACGTTCAGTAAAGCGGAAAAGATGATGGGAGTCCAGGTGAAGGCCGGATTAATCGCAGTCGGAGTTATAGTGCTCATGGTAGGTGGGTACTTTGTGCTCACTCCACCCCCACCTTTCATAATTGTTTCACCAGAAATTATTTGGCATACAGGTATTGATATTCCCGTTATTGGAGAATTCAATATTACCAATACCATGTTCACATCTTGGATCATGGTAGTGATCCTTGTGATAGCAGCGGTATTTGTCCGTAAGGGAGTGTCAATCGTTCCCAGA
>CEUS01183200.1_pt1 | contig 12084 bp, 11 predicted proteins | sample 427031 | NCBI WGS metagenome assembly CEUS01 (sample SAMEA2622837, study PRJEB7988) | marine metagenome | biome: marine biome (ENVO:00000447); feature: marine epipelagic mixed layer (ENVO:xxxxxxxxx); material: "saline water (ENVO:00002010), including plankton (ENVO:xxxxxxxx)" | depth 140 m | reverse complement strand
CGGAGGCTGGAAGCCACGACGAACTCGTCGACCAGCAGGGGCTGTACTCCCGCCTCTGGGCAGTCCAGACTGGGGAGGCAGGGGTATGACGGAGGGAAGCGCACCCCGGCTCACCGAGCTTGCCCAGACTCTGGGGATGGAGATCACCGAATTCAGCGAGGGCTCCTGCGTAGTGGAATGCACAGTGGCAAGTAAGCACCTGAACATGGGTGGGGTGGCCCATGGAGGGCTACACGCTACCCTTCTTGACACAGCCATGGGTGGGACTCTGGTATCCACCCTGTCTAAGGAGGAGTGGTGCGCTACGGCCCAGTTAGACATCTCATACCTCAACGCCGTGAAGGAAGGCACTCACCTGTTAGCCACGGCAACGGTTGTTAGGAGGGGCAGGAGCATCGCTCATGTAGAGGGAACTCTGGTCACAGAAGTAGGTACTGCTGTCGCATCCGCCAAGGGCACATGGGCAATCTGGGAGAGCCGTCCGAAGAGCCGAGGCGGGTAATCCGTAGCACATGCAGGGGTCAAATTCAAGAGGGGGGTATTCCTCATCAGGTTATGGCGAGAAGGGACTCCCTCACGTGGTTCATGATGGGACTCGCGCAGATTATGATAGGCGATGCGATTCTAGAGGCAGGTACATCCGAAGTAATGGGCCAACTGATCCAAATGACCGGTGGCGGCACAATAGCCCTCGGGATTTACTTCCTGCTATTCCTGGCTCGCAACGAGTCGGAGTTCAGCGAGCTCTACAGCAAGGCAGAGAAGACCGTTCTTGAAGTCGATCCTTCTTCGGGAAAGAAGAAGCTTGTCGACAATTCCCCAAAGGGTGTTAAGGCGGTTTGGTACACTATACCTGTTGCGATGACATTCTTAGGCTTGATGGCCTGGCTTATCGCCTGAGGAAGGCCCATGCCACCAAGTAATGACGAAGATATCGTCGACAAGGTGATCGGCAACCCAGCCTTCGACCAGTTGTACGGCTACCACATTTTCTTCAGAAGGGCAGCTATTCCAATCTTCTTGTTCATCATGGGCCTCTTCACCTACGCGATAATGGACGGCTTCTTTTCCCATCAAACAAGCCTAACCATTTCATTTGTCGTTGCTGGTCTTTCATTGGGGCCGATCCTGAACTTGGAGCGCTACTTCGGAGTAGTCATGTCTAGGAGAAAATAACCCCAGCCGCCGAACAAGTCAAATCTTAGCGTCCTCACGCGGAGTCATGTCTGTATTGGGTGATTTGCTAGACTTCAGTCTATTCGACTTGGTGGGACTTAGCGGCGCTACTGGTTTGGAACTCCTTTTCGCAGCCAGCGCCCTAATCGGAGGGATCTTGTTTGTACTGTACTTCTTCTTGCTGATGATTGGCGGGATAGCCACTGACGTGTTCGACGGAATCTTCGGAATAGACGTAGACATGGGTGCAGACGCCTCGTTCAAGGCCCTAACTTTCCAGGGCATCATGGCCTTCCTGATGTTCTTCGGACTGATGGGGCTGTGGGTACAGAAGTCCGATGGGGGGGACGTTCTGGCAGTTCTCGCAGGTGCGGCAGCAGGCACCGCATCAATGTACGGGACTGGGAAGCTTTTCGAGCTCTTTGTGACACTCCAGCAGGATGGGACGATTGAGCTTTCCGAGGCCATAGGGTCGAGGGGAAGGACCTACCTGAGAATACCTGGAGATGATGTTGGTCAGGTAACTGTGGAAGTAAACGGCGCCCAGAGGACCTACAACGCAAAGTCGGGGGACGGCACGGATATAGCCACCGGCGACTTCATCGAGGTGACAGATGTGATCGGAGAGGTTCTCGTAGTCAAGAGGATTTAGGGACTCGTTGAATTCCCCACTCGGATAAATTCTGCATGATCCCGACGGGTAAGGATTCATAGGTGAAATCCGACTCATGAAGAATGAGTTGAGCCAATGGCAGCCGCTGAAACCCTATTGACGATAATGATTTTTGCACTTGTACTGATTCTGGTAGCGGCGGTGATGTTCTTTGCTCAGCGTTACAAGCGGTGCCCTCCCGACCAAATCATGGTGATTTATGGACGAACGGAAAGGACAGCCGATGGCAGGCCAAAGCCCTCAAAGACGCTTCACGGTGGTGCTGCATTGGTCTGGCCGCTCATACAGGATTACGCTTACATCTCCCTGAAGCCGATGACTATCAACATCGATCTACGGGGCGCTCTTTCTCTTCAGAACATTAGGATCAACGTTCCAAGCACATTCACTATCGGCGTCTCAACCGAGCCTTCGATAATGGCAAATGCAGCAGAGCGTCTTCTGGGATTCAGGGTGGAAGACATAGAGGAGATGGCCAAGGAGATTATCTTCGGGCAACTTCGTTTGACAGTAGCGACCCTGACCATCGAGCAGATTAACCAAGACCGTGACTCGTTCTTGGAACTAATTCAGAAGAACGTCGGCCAAGAGATGAGGAAGGTGGGACTTTACCTCATTAACGTGAACATCGCCGACATTACTGACGAGTCTGACTACATCGAGAGCATTGGTAAGAAGGCAGCTGCGACAGCAGTAGAGCAGGCTAGGATTGACGTGGCAAACGCAGAGAGGGACGGTGCTATCGGGAAGGCACAGGCAGACCGTGTAAAAGAGATTCAGGTGGCTCAGAACACCGCAGAGGCGGAGAAGGGGCGCAAGGCAGCAGAGGCAGACCAGCGTGTCTACGTAGAGCAGCAGGAGGCCATGGCCGTCGGAGGGGAGAACTCTGCCCAAGCCGAGATTGCAAGAGCCAACGCTGATCTGGCAGAGGCAGAGGCATCAGCCAAGCAGAGAGCTGACGTTGCTACAGCACAGGCTGAAGCTGAAATCCAGAAGGCCGTGTACCAGGAGGAGGAGTCTAAGCTCAGGGCTAGTGAGATTGCTAGGGAGACTGTAGCCAAGCAACAGGTCGAGATCGCCGCAGATGCAGAGGCAGAGCGTCAGAGAAGAATAGCCCGTGGTGAGGCCGACGCAATACTAGCCAGGTACGAGGCAGAGGCCGAGGGTATCCAGAAGGTACTCCAATCAAAGGCAGAGGGTTACAGCAGCTTGGTAAAAAGCGCTTCAGGGGATCCGAAGGCAGCCGCTACTCTTCTGATGGTTGAGAAGGTAGAGGGGATGGTACAGGCCCAAACGGAGGCAATACGCAACCTCAAGATAGACAAGATTACCGTATGGGACAGCGGCAATTCTCCAGACGGCAACTCTGCTACCAGCAACTTCGTCAGCAGCCTAGTGCAGAGTCTACCACCTATCCATGACGTAGCTAAGATGTCAGGGGTGGAATTACCTGACTACCTAGGCTCCATGACGGAAGAGGAAGATTCTTCTTAATCGAGATGATGAAACAGTCAGGCTCTTGAGGGCAAATCAGTTGGGCATGCCATGACGGAAGAAGTCGTAGTCTTAGGAGGGGCCAGAACCCCATTCTGCGAGTGGATAGGGGGGAAGAGAGGAGATGGCGGACCTGGCGGTAGACTTGCATCTTTAACGGCAGAGGAACTAGGCTCCATAGCAATTTCAGGTGCCATGCAGAAGACCGGAACGGATCCGGATAGCATTGACCACGTAGTGATGGGGCATGCTTTGCAGACCTCTAACCAGGCGATATATGGGGCTAGGCATGCCGGTCTTAGGGCTGGCATACCTCAGGAGGCCCCCATGCTCACTCTCAACAGGCTCTGCGGTAGCGGTGCACAGTCCATCGTCAGCGCTTCCCAGATGATCATGATCGGAGAGGCGGACGTTGTAGTGGCGGGGGGGATGGAAAATCTCAGCCAAGCACCTCACGTTCTAAGAGGGATGAGGGACAAGTACCGGCTTGGCCGGCCTCCACAAGCAGGGGAGGAGTTATCGCATGACATGGAGGACTACCTTTTCACGAACTTGATGGACGGCATCAGCGGCTTTTTCATGGCCCAAACTAGCGACGAGCTCTGTCGAAGGAAGGGCGTGGTGCGTGAGGAGGTTGACGAGTACGCTGCTATGAGCCACCAGAGGACCGAGGCCAGCGTGTCTTCTGGAGTTTGGGAGAATGAGGTCGTTAACGTCGAAACGAAAGACGGGGTCATCGATTACACTCACGAGGACCACGTAGTTCTTGGTACAACAGCAGAGACCCTCTCCGGTCTCAGGACCCATTTCGGCCCAGACTCACTTGTAACCGCAGGGAACGCCTCTGGTGTTGTCGATGGCGCAGCAGCAGTTGTCGTCAAATCGGCATCTAGGGCAGAGTCCGATGGGGACGAACCTCTGGCCAGGATTGTCTCATGGGGGATAGTTGGCCTAGAACCGATGATTATGGCCTACGGTCCAGTTCCATCTAGTCGAAAGGCCATCGAGAAGGCAGGCCTCACCGTTGGGGACATAGACCGATGGGAGATTAACGAGGCATTCGCCGGACAGGCCGTCGCGTGCATAAAGGATCTGGAGATTTCCGTCGATAGGGTTAATGTCAACGGAGGAGCAGTGGGAATTGGCCACCCTCTCGCTGCTACTGGAACAAGACTGGTGATGACTCTGGCTCACGAGCTGAGGGGGAGTGGAGGCCGATACGGTGTCGCAACTGCATGTATCGGTGGGGGACAGGGAATTGCATTAGTGATCGAATCCATCTGATTAGGAGGTGAACCCCCGATAGGAGGGGTTATCCCTCATCGTTCTCAGCATAACCCATGACGCACATCCCCGGCACGGGCCACGCAAATAGAACACGAAGCCTCGTAAAGACAGTTTCTTGGAGGACCATTGGAACTATTGATACAATAATAATCACCAGATTCGTTACTGGAAGTTGGACCGCAGGTGCAGCGGTAGGTGGAATTGAGCTATTTACAAAGATGATTTTGTATTATTTCCACGAACGAGGCTGGAGCTGGGTGGACTGGGGCCTGGAAGATATCGACCCCATCCCAGGAACAACCGAAACTTCTGGATAAACACTGACAACCACCGCCGACACATTCAACCGACCGCTTATGTTAATTGGTAGATGCTAGGCCGACCCGATTTAATGGCCCAGACAAGGTCACGTAGTCTCATCAAGGCGGCAACATGGCGAGCCATCGCTACTCTAACTGGGGTTGGTATCGTTCTGGTTCTAACCGGGGAGTTGGAGCATGGCGTGACCTTCGCTGTAGCCGATATATCCCTTAAGATGCTGTTCTACTATATGCACGAGAGAGGTTGGGAGCTCGTGGGTTGGGGAGTATTGTCGGACTAGCCGAGGTCAACGAACCAGTGATCCTTACTTGGCGGCAGTGGCCTGTTCATCCACAACGGCCTTCTTTCCCCGCGTGGATGGGTCTCCCTCTCCTTGGCCATCTGGTTCCACCTCTTGTAATACTCGAAAGACTTGGTAGTATCCACTTCCACGTCCCCATACCTCTCGTCTCCGCTTGGTTTCGTAATCTTCACTTTTTGAAGCCAGCAGTGTGCTCCACTGATGGGGTCGGGTTGCACTGCGTGAGTGATGTTCTGGTGAACCCCGCCATCCCTCCACCAAACTCTGTTGGTGTCGGGGTCGTCTGACTCCCAAGGCCTTACTCCGTTCACTGTCCTCATCCTCATCCTGCCCGAACCTACATCTTCTATCTCTACCTCGTTGGTCATGTAACGGTTGCCAGAATCCTGCTTTCGCCTCCATCTTCCAATATGGTGCGAGCAACCTATGATTCCAGGCTTGATTCCCTCTGTCACCCATACCTTGTCAATGAACCAGCCTATCTCTGTTTCCACCTTAAGCAGATCTCCCTCTCCCACCCCTAGCTTCGCAGCGTCGGTTGGATGGACCCACAGAGGGTTTCTATGACCTATCTCTGCAAGCCACTTCGCGTTAGCCGACCTTGAGTGTATGTGCTGAGGAAGTCGGAAGTTGGGCAGAAGGCAGTACTCGTCTTCGCCCTGTAGATTGTCTGGGTGGACGTGACTCCTGATTCTGTAGTGGGGTATGGCGTGCTCTGGATATCCAAACTCAACCATGCTATTGGAGTAGAACTCCTGCTTACCGCTCGGAGTTGGCCAACCCTCTTCCTCGTGCTTTCCGTAGGTGGCCTCCTCGATCAGGAAAGCTCCATGTTTCCTCATGTATCCCAGTGCGTCAATTCCTTCTGCTTCAGCTGCCTCTGGTAGCCCAGGAACTCTTTCGAACATGAACTGGTAATATTCGTCGATTGTTATCCTCTCGCCTTCCCTATATGGGCTCATGAAGTGCTCACGAATTCCCATGGTTCCGTCGTCGATCCTCCATGAAAGCTCGTTCCAGAATTCATCCTCCTCCCAGACCTCACCAGGGTTTACCTCATGTGTGAACTCGACTTCCCTCCCCTCTCTACGCGCGAACTCCCTCAATACTGGCTGACGGAAGGCCACCCACTTGCCTGAGCTTGTAGCGTAGGAGTTCACATCGTGTCTTTCGGAGGCGTGCCCCATGGGCAGGACATAGTCTGCGAAGAATGCGGTCTCGTTCCACGTTGGAGTTAGTGCCACATGGCAACCAACAGCCTCCTCATTCTGAAGCATCTCAATCCAAGAGAAACCGTCCGGGTAGGTCCAGACAGGGTTGAAGACCCTGGTGAAATAAACATCCATTGAGCCACGGCCGTCTTTTATCAGGTGAGGCAAGATATGGCTCATTTCGTAGTGGGAGAGGGTGTATTCCGGAGGAAAGTGCAGCTCGTTCCATCCTTCTGGGTCTGGAGGGATGTCAAATAGGCTAGGTTTGTACTTGGACCAGGAGTTCGGCGAGGTCCCACCCTCTGTCCCCACACTACCAGTCAGGACATTCAGCAAGTGCAGAGTCCGGCTAACCTGCCATCCGCCGAGATTCCCTATTGCAGCTGCTCTCCAAACATGTGTCGCTAGTCTACTACCTGCACCTGCTACAAGCTCGCCAACCTCAACGACCTGCTCTACGGGGATTCTGCACTCTTTAGCTGCGAATTCAGGAGTATAATCCGCATACTCTTCCTTGAGTAGATCGATGAATCTGTCGAATTCCTTAGTATCATCTGGATGTTCAGCTTCCATCCACATCTCCCAATTCACCCATTTTTCTAGGAACTCCCTGTCATACAGGCCACGTTCCAGAATCATTCTGGCCCATGTTAGGAAAAGAGCAGACTCGGATCCAGGCCACGTTGGTATCCAGTGGTCAGCCATGGCTGCAGTGTTGGATAGGCGCGGGTCAATCACAATGAGCTTGGCGCCATCCATCATGCCCTCCAAAATCCTCTGGGCATGAGGATTGAAGTAATGTCCAGTTTCTAGGTGAGACGAGGTTAGAAGGATTACCTTGGCGTTAGAGTGGTCGGGCGATGGCCTGTCATGTCTGTGCCATAGGGCATAACCGGTCCTAGCTCCAGCAGAACAAATGTTAGTGTGGCTGTTATGGCCATCGACCCCCCATGCCTTTAGGACCCTATTGGTGTATCCTTCATGACCAGGACGTCCAACGTGGTAGACCACCCTGTCCTTAGCTCCAGTTTTCAGGGATTCTCTGATCTTCGACGAAATTTCTTCCAATGCTCGTTCCCAGCTAATTTTCTCCCAACCCCCCTCACCCCTTGGACCAACCCTCTTCATCGGATGCAGTATCCTCTCAGTGTCGTTGATTTGGTTTATTGTGGCTGGACCCTTGGCGCAGTTTCTGCCCCTGCTTCCTGGGTGGTGCGGATTTCCCTCGAACTTTGAGACCCGCCCAGAATCCTTGTCCACATAGGCTAGTAGGCCGCAAGCAGACTCGCAGTTGAAACAGGTCGTGGGCACTAGTGAGTACCTCTTCTCCACCATCTTCGGCCACTCGTTTGCATCTAGCTCAACGTGGTCATGCCACTCGCTAGGATCTGGGAATGACCTGAGGGGTCCACTTGCCCCTTCAGCCCTTTCACGGTCCAGGTCGGGGATTATTCTGAGCCTCTGAGCGATATCCTCTATGAACGTCTTCCCCATCTTAGCACCTCATAGCAACGGCTCCATCTGTGGCTTCACAATCAACCTCTTATCATGAAATAGAACGATAGCGAGAACAACCACTCCTAGCGTAATTGCCATTGTGTCCCTTGTTGCTAGAGGGATGAAGACAGCCGCTCCAGCCACCAAGGTCTCGAGTAGGAACTTCGCAGGAAGGAGGGGATCCCTGGACCAAGACCTGCCCTTAGCCTGCATGAGTAGCCAAGCAGTGTATATTCCCGTTAGGGTAGCTAGTGGCACTCCTGCGACAGCCAGAATTGTGAGAAGAGAACGATTCAAGTCGAGCACGAGAACTGCCGCGCTGGCAGCCAGAATTCCTCCATACCCTGAGAGAATAAAGGCCCCCTTAACGAGCCATGAATCCCAATTTGGCCTCAGCAGAACATAGAGGAATCTCTCTGGCCTGTCTAGGTCTATAACGAGTAGCAGCCCAGTTAATGCTAGGAAGATTATACCCACAGCAATTGTCAATGCCCACAGGCCATCGTTCATTTCCACTAGTCCGAATAGCATAGCTAGGACAGCGACGACGTATGTCCCAGAGCAGATTCCCTTCGTCCAGATGTAGGCCGAGACTTCCCACCCCCAGAGGATTCCCTTACTTGGCTGGTCGTAAGTCCTCTTAGGATTGCCTGACTCATCAGCAAGCCTCTCCATGACATCTCTGATTATCGCTTGGTCCCGGGGCGCCGCCTTCTTTGCCTTCTTCTCAAGGGCCAGCTGTACAATCATGGATGTCGTGTCTGCTCCTTCTAGCCTGCTTTCTGCGTACTTAGCGAAGTGCCCCACTCCGAACGCCTGCTCGGTCCACATCCCCGAAGCCGTAACCTCTGTGGCTCCGGGATCTAGCATCTCTTCACTACCCTCGATATAGTAGACATTGGGTTTTGCCCCCGATTCAGCTTTCCTAACTGTGGTTTTTTCCGTTGAAACGATTTTCGAAATTTTCGTTTCAGGGTCGTCAAGGTCACCAGAGACGATTGATTCGGTGGGGCAGACTATGACGCAAGCTGGCTCGTAGGAGTTCTCAATCCTGTGGGCGCAGTAGTTACACTTCGCGGCAGTACCGTTGTTTGGATCGATGTATAGGGCATCGTAAGGGCAAGCCTGCATGCAAGACTTACAGCCAATACACCGTTCGTCGTCGAAGTCTACAATCCCGTCCGACCGAGTAAAAAGGGCAGTTGTGGGGCAGATTGTCGTGCACGGGGAGTCCTCACAGTGGTTGCACCTGTGAACGCTGAACTCTCGTGTTGAGTTTGGATATGACCCCTTCTCTATGTACTTCACATGAGTCCTGTTTACCCCTATGGGAACGTCATGCTCAGACTTGCATGCAACGGTACAAGCGTGGCACCCTATGCATGTTCTATTGTCTATTACGAATCCGAAGTTTACCATGTTTCGACCCTTCCATTGGGTGTTGACGCTAAATGATTCGGTTCATCCAATCAGGATTCCTAGTATGGCGCCACCAGCAAGCCACGCTCCAGCCATAGATCCCAGGTTCCCTAGCGCAGTCACCATTAGGACTCTACCAACTCTATTTTTCCAGAATAGTGAGACCTCATCTAGGACAAGGAAGTCCTGAGCGTCTTTTCCTGTAGGGGCTGCAATCTTTAGTTGGGTGTAACCTGCGAACCATCCTGCAGCAAGCGTAGGATTCAACGAAGTTATCGGGGATGCAATTGCGCCAACGAGGGCCGAAAGAGGGTGCCCCCTGGCAATGAGAACGCCCAAACCTGCAAGAATTGCATTCAGTGCAAGCCATGTTTGCGCTGTCTGTTTGAGGGCCCCCATTTCACCATTGTACCCCATCCATGCTACTGCACCAATTAGGAAAACCGGGATTGCCGCCATCAGAACTGCGGGCCAAACCGATTTTTTTGGTTGACTCTCCAACTCTGAGAGCCTTGCCATCGCCTCTCCAGATGGGACCTCCAAGTGGCGGACAACACCTGACAAGTGCCCCGCTCCAACGACAGCGAGTATCTTCCCTTTGTCTCTAATTTGTTGAATTCTCCCTGCTAGGAATGCATCTCTCTCATCTATCAGAACCTCTCCCGCTCCAGGAGCAACCTCTCTGGCATCCTCCATCAGTTTGCTGAGCAGGTCTGAGTCTTCCAAAACCTGGTCTATCGATAGCTCGTCATCTTCCTCCTCCCAAAGTAGTGCATTAAGCACCCTCCACTTCTCTCGCACCCCCATCTTGTGCCAAGCTCTCCGAAGAGTAACTACTACGTCTCGATCGATCATCTCTACCGGTATCTCCGACTCTTCGGCAGCTCGAACTGCTGCCAGAAGCTCAGCCCCGGGCTTTTCTCCAGTGGATAACCCAATCTTCCTCTGCTGAGCTGCCAGTGCAGACTGCAGAAGAATCATCACTGACCTTCCCTCTTTGATGATCTTGAGTAGATCCTCCGAGTCTAGTGTATCTGGATCAGTCAATGAAGCCATCCTGGACTGGCATAATTCTACTGCAACTACATCCGGCCCCCAGTTTCTAATTTGATTTCGGACTAGTTCCACGGATTCGCTGCTAACGTGTGCAGTGCCGACCAATCTCAGATTTTCATCGACATCAACTATGTTCTTGCATTCTCCCGACAAATATTCACCTCACAGCAGACATCGCAGAAAACAAGTCAGAATGTTCCGCAACGTCGTGGACCCTGATGATATCGACTTGTTTTTCGAGGGATTTAGCAGCTATACCTAGGGTTCCAGATAACCTATCTTCGCTGTTTTCACGACCCAGTAGTTCGTAAAACATGCTCTTCCTGCTCACCCCCCACATTAGCCTCATCTTTTCTTCCGGAACTATTCCCCTCCCAGATGAGAGAAGTGCAAGATTGTGCTCTAACCTTTTTCCAAACCCGATCCCAGGGTCTACAATTATCTGACTATGGTTTACTCCAGCGTCGACTATTCTAGAAGCCGCCTCTACAAAATATTCCTTGACCTCGGAAACCACATCATTGTATCTTGGATTATTTTGCATGTTCCCAGGAAGACCTTGCATGTGCATAACACACAATGGGCACCCATATTTTGCAACAACTTCTAGCATGCCAGGATCGCCAAGCGCTGAGACGTCATTTACCATATCAGCACCTGCATCCAAGGAACGTCTAGCTACTTCTGACCTCCTAGTATCTACTGAGATGCAAACTTCTGGAAGCTCAGCCCTGATGCTCTTTATTGCTGGAACCACCCTCTCCAATTCTTCCTCAATAGACACGGGGCGTGCTCCCGGTCTGGTCGACTCCCCCCCTACATCTATCCATTCAGCCCCATCTTCGATCAATTTCAAAGCCCTAGATACGGACTCGGGAAGACTAGGAGTCCTTGAGTCTGGGTGAAAGGAGTCTGGCGTTGTGTTTACAACGCCCATTATCCGGGGAAAACCTTCTCTCCGGCGTTTTATCATAGGTCGCCAGTCGGCCATCTAGCCATCGCAAACGACGATTGCTTTATGATGTGACGGAGGGGCAATCGAGCGATGGTTCTGGGTGACGATGAGTTGCAAGAGGCCATTGAGGTCCAACCAATTGCTGACTCAGAAGCCCCTCATGACCCCGAGACATTATTTATCCTAGACTCGATAGTTCAGAGACTAAAGCCACGCGATGCCCATCATGTCAGAGATATGATTACCCAACGTGCCAGGACATCGGGCGCTCTATTCATTTCTAGCGCGCTTTGGTGGTGGATTGCTGTTAGCAAGGGATCTGAAGCGGTGCAGGACTCAGAAATTCCCGATTCAATCCTCGGCTCTTTTGATTTCGGAACTGTAAGCTTCATCGTACCTCTCCTAGTGATAACTGCCACTCTGTTCACTGGAATCGGCAGGGAAAGAGGAAACGCAACATTGTCTCAGATAGGAGGGGGGTTGGCCGTTCTAGCCATTTTCTACATCGTCGAACCGGTTCTGATGAACTATGATGTATTGCAGGGTGACGCTCTCTTCGCCACAGGCCGGGTTCTGGTTCTGGCCGCTATGGTCGGTTTCGCTTCTCATATGATGTTCGACGCCCTTCTTCTCCAATGGGTGAGGGCGAGCATGCTGAACATGGGAGTCGAGGTTTTCCCCTCTAGGGGGAGTG
>CEUS01120582.1_pt1 | contig 12096 bp, 10 predicted proteins | sample 427031 | NCBI WGS metagenome assembly CEUS01 (sample SAMEA2622837, study PRJEB7988) | marine metagenome | biome: marine biome (ENVO:00000447); feature: marine epipelagic mixed layer (ENVO:xxxxxxxxx); material: "saline water (ENVO:00002010), including plankton (ENVO:xxxxxxxx)" | depth 140 m | reverse complement strand
CAACTGTCCCGGTACGAGGATTCGGCATAAGTCCTTTTCTACCCAAAACTCTTCCTAGTTTTCCTATCTTACCCATCATGTCAGGTGTCGCAATGGCAACATCAAACTCCATCCACCCTCCATCTATACGCTCTATAAGGTCATCATCACCTACATAATCTGCTCCAGCAGACTGAGCGTTAGCAACGGTTTCAGCATTGCCGAAAACCAATACTCTTATGTCTCTTCCTAAACCGTGAGGGAGCAATGCAACTCCTCTAACTAATTGCTCAGCGTGACGAGGATCGGCTCCTGTTTTGATATGTAGTTCCACTGTTTCATCGAATTTTGCAGTAGCAGATTGCTTCAAAACTTCTACTGCTTCTTCAATGTCGTATGGCTTATCTTTTTCTACCAGTTCTGTCTTAGAAATATATTGTTTGCTGTGTTTCGCCATTTGTTCTCCGATCTCCTCTACCCTTCTATATCTACTCCCATGCTTCTAGCAGTGCCTTCAATTATACGCTCAGCTGCTTCCAAGTCAGCAGCATTAAGGTCTTCCATTTTTACACTTGCTATCTCCCTAATAAGTGCCTTACTTATTGTTCCAACTTTCTCTCTAGGCGTTAAGGAACTACCCTTTTCTATCCTTACCGCCTTCCTTATCATATCAGAGGCCGGCGGAGTTCTGGTTACGAAAGAAAATGACCTGTCTTCGTACACCGTGATGTGCACAGGCACTATAGACCCTGCCTGGGATGCTGTTTGAGCGTTATACTCCTTAACAAACCCCATGATATTAACACCATGCTGGCCCAATGCCGGACCAACTGGAGGTGCAGGAGTAGCCTTTCCTGCTTCTATTTGAAGTTTAACCACTGCCCTTATTTTCTTAGCCAATGAACCCTCCTACAATTTCTCCACTTGCAAGAAATCCAACTCTACTGGAGTTTCTCTGCCAAAGAAGGAGACCAAAATACTAACTTTACCTCTGTCCTGAAACACGTGATCAACTACACCGATGAAATCGGTGAATGGCCCATCTGTAATACGTACACTCTGCCCTACTACGAATCCTACTCTAACCTTAGGGGTTTCAGATTCCATCTGGCTCAATATAGATTCAACTTCTCGCTCCTCTAGAGGTACCGGCTTCGGCCTAAGTTCTTTCTCATCCTCTGAAGACACGAACCCAGTAACTCCTGGCGTTTCTCTGACAACATGCCAGCTTTGATCGTCCATAGACATTTGAACCAGTATGTATCCTGGGAAAACCTTGCGCCTAACTGACCGGCGTTTACCTTCCCTTATCTCTATTTCTTCTTCTGTTGGAACTACAACTTGTAATATACGATCCTTTATATCCATTGATGTTATACGCTGGTCAAGGTTCCTTTTTACACGTTCCTCCTGACCAGAATACGTATGTATTATGTACCAACGAACATCTTTCTCACTAGTTGTACTCATGTTAATAACCTGTTTCTATCTTCTATATAAGAAACTTTATCCCTCTACTAAACATCATATCGAATATTCCCAGAATAATTCCTACTGATATAGATATAATAATCACTAGTATAGTAAGCCTCGTGGCTTGTTCTCTACTAGGCCACGTGACTCTCTTTAACTCAGCTATTATATCTCTGAAGAACTGTAGACTGAGTCCACTTCTCTTAGAGTCTGGCGATATCTGACGACCTGAGCGCCTTACAGGAGACCTAGCCACTATTAACTATCTCACTTCCCTATGTAATCTATGACCGCGGCAGCGGGAGCAATACTTAGACAGTTCTATCCTTTGAGGATCACTCCTCTGATTCTTAACTGTAGTGTAATTCCTCTCCCTGCAGTCCCCACATGCCATAGTAACTACCGGTCTCACATCTCCACGTTTAGCCATAACTTAATCCTCTATGCTTGTTATAACTCCCGCACCTACGGTTCTACCGCCTTCTCTTATTGCGAAGCGTAGTCCCTCTTCGAGAGCAATTGGATTTATCAGACTTATACCCATTGTTATGTTATCACCAGGCATAACCATTTCTACCCCATCAGGTAGTTTAATTTCACCTGTTATATCAGTAGTCCTGATATAGAATTGAGGCTTGTATCCATCGAAGAAAGGTGTATGCCTACCTCCTTCATCTTTACCCAATACATAAACCTCAGCCTTAGCTTTTGAGAAAGGCTTTATAGAGCCCGTTTGAGCCAATACCTGCCCTCTCTCTATATCTTCCCTTTCAACTCCTCTTAACAGACAACCGACGGCATCCCCTGGCTCTCCTTCGTCAAGAGTCTTATGAAACATTTCTACACCAGTAACGACTGTCTTGCGTGTATCACCAATCCCTACTATCTCTATCTCGTCACCAGTTTTCACTATACCTCTTTCAATTCGACCTGTAACAACTGTACCGCGTCCCTTAATGCCAAAAACGTCTTCAACAGGCATTAGGAATGGCAGTTCTTTCGGTCTCTCTGGAACTTCTATGTAATCGTCGACTGCTTGCATGAGGTCCAATATACCAGTGGTCCACTCAGAATTCGGATCCCCATCAGCCTCCAGTGCCTTCAGCGCACTGACTCTAACTATAGGAATGTCGTCTCCTGGGAAACCATAGCTAGTTAATAGTTCTCTCAATTCCATCTCGACTAGCTCCAACAATTCTGGATCATCCATAGCGTCGCACTTGTTGAGAGCAACAACTATTTTAGGAACCATAACTTGGCGAGCAAGTAGTATATGTTCTCTTGTCTGAGGCATTGGTCCATCAGGAGCACTGACAACCAATATAGACCCATCCATCTGCGCAGCACCAGTTATCATGTTCTTGATATAGTCTGCGTGCCCAGGACAGTCTACGTGAGCATAATGCTTGGATCCGGTTTCATACTCGACGTGTGTTATAGCGATAGTTACACCTCTGGCCTTCTCCTCTGGTGCATTGTCTATAGAATCAAAAGGTCTATATTCTGTATCACTTTGAACGTTCTTACTTAGAACCATAGTTATGGCTGCAGTAAGTGTAGTCTTTCCATGGTCTACGTGCCCAATAGTTCCCACATTGACGTGTGGTTTATTTCTTTCAAATCTCTTCTTAGCCATTTCCTGATTCCTCCTTATTTCTATTACAAGTGGAGCCCACAACCGGATTTGAACCGGTGACCCCGTTCTTACCAAGAACGTGCTCTACCACTGAGCTATGTGGGCCAACAATTTATTTTGAACCTCACATATGGTGGACGGGGTAGGATTCGAACCTACGTAGCCCTTCCGAGCGCCAGATTTACAGTCTGGTGGTATTAACCACTCACCCACCCGTCCAAAGCCGTTTTAGTTTAGCATTTTCCTAGTGCCTATCCAAGCCCTCCGTAACAATTCACCTAGCTACGAGCTAGGTTTCTTTTATTTTAACAGCCCGAGAGGGGATTCGAACCCGCTAACCTGCCGATTACAAATCGGCTGCGCTACCCTTGCGCCACTCGGGCAAGATATACCCTTCAGACAGCACAACCTAACTTAAGATGTAGTTGGGTTAGTAATTCAATACGAAAAGTAAAGGATTTCTATCTCAAGAGAAGTCTAGCAGTATACGACTATATATACAGGAACAATAAAAGTCAATACTGCGCTCGATAATTGTTGAGGATTCACCTTAAAGTTATTGTCATATGGTAACAATTCACACCAGTTATTTCCCAGTAATCATCTCTCCATATCTTCCATAATCAGACTAGCAACCTCGTTGCCCATCCTTATACTGTAATTTGTACCCCGATCCTCTGGATATATCTGGGTAGTATTAGCAAGATAAAGATTCCTAATTGGGGTTCTGTGCTCTGGAATACGCTCCGAATAATTCGTACCAATTATCGGTTGAGCTGCAGCCACTTTGTGGTAATGCCAATCCTTTATCCATGACTTCTCAAATAAAGGATTGATTTTCTTTAGGTGCGGTATATATTCTTCAAGGAGGTCATCTGGCTCCATCGCAAAATGAGGATTATCTTCTCCAAGGTAATTCGATATATAGAGCACATGATTCCCCCCATATAAGGCAGGCTCCACAAAATTCGTTTGCTCTATCAAACCCACGAAAGGTATCGACCTATCAGCGATATTCAGCCAATATATGTCAGTAAATGGGCGATCCATCACTAGAATAACTAGAACCGCTGCAAGATAGTCAACGTCATTCAATTTCTTTACATAATCATCAGGCAATTCATGAACTAGCCTTGGAAATATATATGAAGGAGTAGTTGACAGGATATAATCGAAGTTCTTTTTCTCAACCCCTCCTGCTCCATTATCTATTTCTAAACCCTTAGCTATACCATCTTCGACAATGACTTGCCGAACAGGAGTTGAAAGATTGATACTACCCCCGTTTTCTTTGATCCTCTCACTGAGAGCATCAAATATCTCATCGAAACTACCAATTGGATAACCGAGACTTTCCTTCTGCATCCCTTTTATGCCCTTACCCCTCGAGGCAAATCTCGTCTGAATCTTACCCCAAAACCAAGGCATACCAACCTTGTCGTATTGGCCACCAAATTTGCCCCTGAGTAGAGGTCCCCAGACGACGTCGTATACTCCCTTACCAGCGTATTTCCGTATCCACTCTGCCGCTGTATATTTCTCCAATTTACGCCAATCTTTATATCGCTTGAGGTAAAGAGTGACCAACCCTAGTCTAACTCTGTCGATAAAACTGATTTCGGTAAATTTTAATAGATCGACTGGAGTCACAAGTCTATGTATTTTGTAATTATAGAAAAAGCCTACTTTCGACTCTATCCATTTAAGCCTCGACCCTAGACCCAATTCATCCATCAATTCAATTATTGCTGTATCTGTTGTAAATAGATGATGATATCCCTTCTCTAACCTACCGCCTCCTACATCAAATGTAGAGGCTTGGCCTCCCAAGAAGGGAGCTCCCTCGTATACTGAAACTCTGTGCCCTTGTTTTCCTAGAACATTTGCGGCTGCTAATCCAGCTACACCTGCTCCTATTATTCCTATATCCATAGCCTATCTATCCCATCCTTAAAGTATATAAAGGCACCATCTAATCACCTAATTCTTATCAGCACTGCTGTAGTGTATTAATTGCTTTATGGACATCCTATCGGTCCATAAATATACCATGCCAAGCAATGTTACAGGCAATATCAATGCAAGATGCAAAACAATTATATAAGCTGCCGCTATATCGGCACCTACACCGAGTATAGTCAACGTAACAGATGAAGCAATTTCAAAAGATCCTATGCCTCCTCCTGCAGCCGGAATAGCAGTGGCCAAATTAGAAATAGCTGTCACCAATATCATTACACCTATGAATTCAAATTCTGAAAAGTAATTATCAATGCCAAAAGCTTTACCCACCATATAGTACATAACCGACTCACTCAACCATACTGGAAGAGAAAGTATTGAAACCGATATAAGCCTCCTTGGGTATCTTAGTACAGAAAACCCATCTATAAATACACTCACTAAGCTGAGCAATCTTGATCTGATCCCACCTGGCAAAACAACACACATATAGCCAATAAATAATTGGAGTTTGCCAGGCATAAATGCGGCCAGAAGCATCACACCAAAAGCAATCATAAATGGTAATGACATAGCCATGCTCAGTACAAGCCAATTAAGTCCAGCCTCTACTCCCATACCTTGAATCACATCTAATACTGGCAATAGGTAAGATGCTAATAGAATAAAAAACAGTAAAGTAAGGCCATCCAATACACGCTCAACGGCTATAGTAGCCAAAGAAGCCAATTTACTTACGTTTTCTTTCTCTCCTACGTAGTACGCCCTAACTATTTCTCCTAATCTTAAAGGCAATATATTGTTTGCCATGTAACCCACGACAACTATGGGATAGAGGGTCTTAACGGATACAATTTTAATTGGAGCAAGCAAGTATTGCCATCTTAAGGTTCGAAACAATACAGCGATAAAATAAGCTATAAGTGACAACGTTATGAGGAAGTAGTTTGCCTCGGTGATATGATCAATAGTTCTATGTATATCTATATTGGAAACAAATAGACCAAGAAATACGATACTAATTAATATGGCCACCCAGAATTTTAATGATTTATGCAATTAATAATCTCCGTTTATATCTAAAAAGCAGGCGTAATGCAGACTGTATCTAAAACCCCAGAAGTCATGCCTGTTATGCAGCAACGAACACTAATCATAATGGACTTCTGCGTTATGAGACAATACAGGAGCAGATAAGTCTCGACGCCAATAGAGGTGTAGCAAATCGCGCCAATTCGATTTCTTGGATACTGCGTCTGCTACATTGGATACATTCAGACAACCTTGAAATCTATACACCCCACATGGCTTATACCATTCAGAGGGCCACCATAAATACATGAATTCCTGATTACTAGTATATTGATCCCTGTACTTATCGGAGAATTTTTGACTATTCTCGCTGACCAAAAGAACTGATCCATATGGCTCGTTTGATAGATCTGATGTATCCAAATAACTCACATTATCGTATTCCCTAATATACCAAAGCAAACCCCAGTAGGTATCCCTATCTACTGATAATCCGAATTCACTTACACCTCCGCTTTTCTCGGCGATTTCGTTTATATCGTCTATAACATCCCTGGCTTCAGCTGAACCTTGAGCGTAAACAATCAGTTCACCTGGAGTATTCGTTGATGTATAGCTAATATTCCATCCTAACCGCAACCCAAACACAAGCATAATGCAAGATATAGTCATCATAACTAGCTTTAATCCTGTACCCGGTGATAATTTACGAGATAATATAAAGTATAAATACCCAAGCAACATTGCTACCAAACCTATACTTAGAAATCTCAGATCTTGATTTAGCCAATTATTTTCTGAAACGAGGTATAAAACGAGGAGCCATATGCAAGCAAGAGATGCCAATACAGCCTGTATAGACCATATCAATCTTAACTTCTTCCAATTTATCGAATTTATTGTTATGTCAATAAGTTTCCCAGATGCAAAAATCATTGGGACAGATATGTTGACCAGAAGCCATGGCATTTTCTCTCCGGCCCAAGAATAGAGTATAAATGTGACTACCACCCAATAGGCTAGAAACCTAGTAAACTTGTTACCCTTAATGACAAAGATTATTACCGATATCAAGGAAAGTACAAATGGCAATGTTTCATACCAAGGTGCAATTATCAGGTAGTAATACCATGGTTGATCCCCCCTACGTTCCCCGTGTTGAACAATCCAATACCCTAATGACTGCCAAATCCCGCTCCCAAATCCTACAAAATTTGTTAAGAACGTAGTAAATAAAAGCATCCATGTGATATAGAACAAACCCGCAGCTCGTAACCAAAGGCTCCTATCCCATCGCACACCTACAGTTACAGATAAACCCAAGAGCATAATTAAAATAATGGCAGCTAAAATGATACCCTTAGTTACAGATAATTCTCCAATGCTAAAAAGTAAATCGCCAGCTGGAGCCCCTATGGCCCCTGATGTGTTAGCAAGTATTACTCCATTATCCACCACATACTTCTGGAATACACTAAATACCGCAGATATCTGAGGTACAGTAAGAGTTACCAAAAGTATGAGGAAGCTTCCAGTATTCGAGAATCTGGCCAATGTATGGCGTAATAATGGTTCTCCATATAAGTAACCGTAACCTGGCCAATATCTGTACTCTAAAGTAGCTGTCATATCGACTGTTAAATCTTTGCTAGAACCAAGAGATGGCTTCCTGAGTAGCCAAGTAATCCAATCAGTAGAAGATATCACTATCAAGTAGCTGCAGATTATAAAAACCGAAAGAAAAGTTGTTTCCTTAGTGGCAAACGCCAGAGCTAATGTAATGGAACTGAGATAGATGTATCTGGATTTACCTTCGTCAATGTATTTCCACATAAATATTACTAAAGCGGCTGTCCAGAACACCATGAATATGTCATTTCGAGCGTATCTACTGTAGTAAATTAGAACCGGTGAGAATGCGATCATTGCAGATGTCGCCAAGGAACCAAACTTGCCCAACCTATCCCTCAACAAGATTGGCAACAAAACCAATCCTATACCAAATAATGCGTGCAATAATCTAAAAGTGTAATCGTTATCCCCGAAAAGTAAGAAAGATAGAGCAATCCCATGAAATTGGAACGGTCCATGCATCAGGGGAGTATGCTGAAAACCTTCTCCTTGATAAAGTTGATAGCTATAGAAGGCGTGTAGACTCTCGTCGTATCCTACTGCCCTAAAGCCCAAATCCCATAGCCTTAAAGCAGACGCCACCAATATTATTGTGAGATAGAAAACTATCTCCCACCTATCAAATTTAGTATCTCTTGTATTCAAATCACACCGTATATTGCAAAATCCCGTCAACTATATAAGACCCAACCAAAATCATTATTTATCAAACCTATAAATAGATACTTCCGTATTCTGAAAAACTAAATCCCCAATTTCACCGATAGTATCCAACTCCAGAGTACCGTAAGCATATCTCTCCCTAGGACCTATGACTATATAGTCGATATTATATTTCCCAGTCAAATCCCTAAAGATCTCATAGTTAGATGTAGTATATATTTCTTCTACATCTGATGGCCTTCCAGAATATATTGATGTCGATCCTCTCCATTGATGTTCATGTCCAGGCCAACCCAGTATCGTAGAAAGACCCGTACTCCCAGAATATATACTTGTTTCAGGAACATAGTCTTGACCAATTGCCTCTAGAAGTATTTGACCAGATTCTGTATTGTTATCTAACCACAGTATAGCTTCATAGATGCTCGGGTTTTGTTGTTTAAGATAGCTCAGCCCGTCAAGAGATTTGTGCCTAATATCAAAATCAACCTTGCTGTTTGTTGCCACAAACGGGTAATACAAAGATCCAAATATAAGAAATATCACTGCACCAATCCAAATCCGTTTCGAGACTATATCCAAAGAATTTCTTTTCAAATTAATCGATGAAAATCCCGTAGCTAATGCAAAACAAGCAGCGACCGACAGTAGAATCCAAACGTGATAGTAAGATTTAAACACTGTATTCATACGATTGTGAAACAAATCGTCCACACGAAAAAGATCTGATCCAATGACAATAAACCCGCCGCAAGCCAAAATACTAAGCACAAACAATAGCGACTTATTGCCTCCCGAATAATCACTACTGCGTCTAACAATGCCACTTATAACAATGATTTGTACTAGAGTAACTGGCAACAAGTTAATAAAGCGACCAAAAACCAGGTTCCCTGATAACCCACCTAGCCCAATAGAGCTAGACATAATATGGACCATAGACCATATCAAAAATGGTGTGCAAGTTACTGCAACAACACATACAAAAACCAGCCATCTCTTAAATATATCGTTTTCCACCATACAAACAGAGCATCTGCCTGATAAAATACTATTTGGGGCCTGGCAATTAATACAATATCTATATTTGCTGTAGAAGCGTATTAATCCAACCAACTCTTTCCATACTAAGGGCAATATGCAGCATAGAAATGTCCCAAAGATTATCACTAGGTGTATCAAACGAGTTCCATATTCCCCTACTGGCATTAATCCTGTAGCCTGACTGTCCACGTTAAAATAGTACGGTAGATATATAGCGACAGACAATGGGACCAGGCAACCGACACTGAATATCAAGCCTCTTAAGACGCCACCAATCTCCCATCTATTATCAATTCCAGCTTTGATCACAGATATTAATATCCACAAGAAAGTCAAGGGGACTATATCCCAAGTATTAATGAAACCCGTAGCACCCAAAATAGTCGCCCCTAAGATAATAGACCAAAGACTCAGCATATTACGTTGCAGACGATCCTCATAGGATCTTATAAAATGATTAAAAGCAAATGACAAGAACAACAGAACAAATGGTATAGACATAACATGAGGGTGAAGATCTCCTATTAGAAACGAAAACCAAGGGAATTCCGTTATAGTGTAGTCTAGGCTTTGCCCGTCCGACGATAACGTGTCTACTATTCTAGTGCTCCTCCACCACCATAAATGGCCTATAGGTACCCACGAAGTGTGCTCAGGGTTCGCCAGTATATCCCACTGACCACCTGTCTCAGAATATTTGATTGACAGCCATGACCAAAAAGAATCTGGGGCTAACCCTCTTGCCCTAATAAACTCTAACAAACCAAATAGGTTGCTTGAAAATAGCAGTATTATTGGGGTTAACATCGAGCCAATGCCTGACCGCAGATATGATAATCCTGTAAACCTCAGCAAATTATACATAAGGCTAAAAGATGCTGCTGCAGATAGGGCAGGTATTGATGATAGAGCTAAATTGTAAGTTATCCTTGACGGAATTAAAGATAACTCCGTTAGGTTGCCCAGAATAAGATATCCAAAATAATAGTAGCTTATCTGATGCCCACTAAGCCATGGATCCGGAGGCGGAAAATAGTCAGTATGAATTGATGCATTGAGAAATGCGAAATCCATGGGCTGTTCTGTGTTATTTATACTGGGATCGTGCAGCTTTATAAAAATCCAGAGTGCAAACACAAACAGAAATATACCTTCGGCAATAAATATTGATTGCCTCTCTAATCTTAGGAATTTAGCAAGTTCATACCGTTGTCTATATGAAATAATGACGGAGAAACCAACGAGAAGTATTAACCAAGTCCATAGCACAAAACTTGTAGCTGGCAATATACCAAATGACCCGAGCATCCAAACTGGGAACGCAAACATTAGCAACCCTAAGATCTTCGATACACCGTATCCCCTATCAGGTAAGATGTTAAACAATCGGAAATTTACTATAAAAGATATAGTACCGATAATCTGTATTAAGCATAACCAAACAAGGATTTCGATCATAATCTAATTCCTAATAGATGGTAGTTGCTCTACTAATTTGATTAGCTTCATCGAATCAGTCATTCTTACATTTAACTTCATTGATCAGAAGAAAATAATTCTTCAACAAATTGTTGAGGATCAAAAGGTGTAATATCTTCGATACTCTCACCTGTACCCATAAACATTATAGGTATTCCCAAATCTTTAACAATAGGTATAACTACCCCACCCTTGGCACTACCATCTATCTTCGATAGAAAAACACCCGTGCAACCTACTGCCTCAGCAAATGCCTGTGCCTGCATCAATCCATTCTGACCAGTAGTAGCGTCTAAAACAAGGAAAACCTCATGGGGAGCAGTCTGATCTAGCCTCGAAAGCACCCTAGATATCTTTTTGACTTCCTCCATTAGATTATGTGTGGTATGAAGCCTTCCAGCTGTGTCTATGATAAGTATATCTTTAGACCTTGCTGTTGCTGCCTCAAGGGCATCATATGCGACTGCTGCAGGATCTCCACCTGGTTTATGAGATATGACATCTACCCCAACCCTTTCAGCCCAGACTTGCAGCTGATCTATCGCAGCAGCTCTGAAAGTATCGGCTGCAGCGAACATAACCTCCTTGCCTTGGTCAACAAAATAATGGGCTAGTTTGCCTATGCTAGTAGTTTTCCCAACTCCATTTACACCAACCATAAGTATAACCACAGGGCCATTACTGTCATTACCGAGGTCATTATCCTGAGGATAAGCAACGGACAATAACTCGATCAATTTGGCTTTTAGATTATCTACAACTTCATGGGAATCTTGAGTCCCGTTATTTCTAGCATCTTGTTTTAGGTCTTCTATCAGATCAGTTGCAGTAGATACTCCTACGTCACCTAATATCAACATTTCTTCCAGTTCATCCCAAACCGAATCGTCTATTCCGGATGTTTGAATGACATTAAGTATCTTCGAAAACCATGAAGCTTTGCTTCTCTTAAGTCCGTCTTTAACTTTCTCTTTCTTGCCAATTAATCTAAACACGACCAAAAAATGATAGCATGGCATCTATATCAAATCAATTAAACTAACTATGATAGTAAGTATACTAAGTAGCCAAAATTTTGGGCGGGTAGTATCATAGTCAATCCAAACATCATCGAGATAGTTTAGTGTTATGCGCCCGTAGCTCAGTGGATAGAGCATCGGTCTTCGGAACCGAGTGTCGGGGGTTCGAATCCCTCC
>CEUS01044667.1_pt1 | contig 12104 bp, 10 predicted proteins | sample 427031 | NCBI WGS metagenome assembly CEUS01 (sample SAMEA2622837, study PRJEB7988) | marine metagenome | biome: marine biome (ENVO:00000447); feature: marine epipelagic mixed layer (ENVO:xxxxxxxxx); material: "saline water (ENVO:00002010), including plankton (ENVO:xxxxxxxx)" | depth 140 m | reverse complement strand
ACTGTGCTCCCGAGTAAAGCCATGGCCAAAGTGAGTTTTCGTTTGGTGCCAGAACAGAATCCTAAGCGTGTTTATGAGCTACTTAAGTCACATGTGGCTAAGTTTACCCCAGAAGGTGTGGAGGTTCATTTAGAGGAACTCATCGGCGGTATGCCCTGGAGTGCTAATCTCACTCAAAAACTCAAAAACGCTGCCACCAATGCCTTGGTAGAAGCTTTTGGTGCAAAGCCCGTCTTGGCAGGTGGGGGTGGAAGTATACCTATTGTAGGAGAGTTCGAGAGAGCCCTAGGTGCCCCCGTATTGCTACTCGGATTTTCTTTGCCCGGAGCAAATCTACATGCACCCAACGAGTGGTTTCCAGAGGAACATATAGAAAAAGGTATCAGAGCCCTAGGTCATCTATACGAAGAACTAGGGTAACGGTATTAAACAATATCAATAATAAAAACCATCAGGATTGCTATTCATTTTTACCACACATAGCTCCAGCCCTCAATAGTGCTCTTGCTTTATTAAGTGTTTCTTCGTACTCAAGACCCGGATTTGAGTCAGCTACTATACCCGCACCCGCTTGAACATATGCAGTGTCATCTTTCACCACGACGGTGCGAATCGTTATGGCAGTATCCATTGCTCTCCCCCCCCAACTAAAATGACCCACAGCTCCAGCATATGGCCCCCTTCTGACAGGTTCCAATTCATCAATAATCTCCATAGCACGAATTTTGGGGGCTCCAGAAACTGTCCCAGCTGGGAAACAAGCACGGAAAACATCCATGGCTGACAAATTTGGACGGAGTTGCCCCTCTACCTGGCTAGCAAGATGCATAACGTGAGAATAACGCTCCACTAGCATAAGATGGGGGACTTTAACCGAACCGTATTCGGAAACTCGACCAACGTCATTGCGCCCTAAATCTACAAGCATACGATGCTCTGCAAGTTCTTTGTCATCATCGACCATATCTTGAGCAAAGATTCTATCCTGTTCCATCGTAGCCCCTCTGGGTCTAGTGCCAGCAATAGGCCTTACTGTGATAACATCGGACTCGACTCGAACCATAACCTCTGGTGAACTGCCCACCAAACATAGATTATCAAGCTCCAAGAAATATAGGTAGGGAGATGGGTTCAGAGACCGTAGTGCTCGATATAAATCAAAAGGTTCGGCGGGAATTTCCATCTCCAGGCGTTGACTTAATACTACCTGGAACACATCGCCAGCAATTATATAATCTCGGATTTTTTCTACCGCACCCTCAAATTCCTCGCGATTCATAGTGCTTGTGAAATCAGGATCCCTATTTGGCTGAGGATTTAATTCTAGAGGATATAAAGACGGTCCTTCCGAAAGCCGGGAAACAAGCTTTTGTGTCTTCTCGGCAGCCAGATCATAACACCTACGCAACTCATCTTTCCCCATGCCTTCTTCTATCTCAACAGTGGCAATAGCCATAGCTTTACCTAAGAGATTGTCGATAGCAAGAACAACATCGATGAACAAAAAAATTCCATCTGGAATAGATAGGTCATCAGGGGGGCTGTCGGGCAAGTGCTCTATGTGACGTATAACGTCATACCCGAAATACCCCACAGCCCCACCCCATAACCTGGGCAAGCCTCCAGTTGCAAGTGGTTGGCGAGATTGCAGTCGTTGATCGAAATCAGCTAGGGGATCATCAGTATCTATAGATTGCCAACCATTATCTTTAGTCCACAGTTCTGCTTTTCCCTTGTTAAGACGCCATACTTCAGCGGGCTCACTTCCCAAAAAAGTGTACCTGGCCCATTGATCTCCCCCGACCACGGATTCAAGTAGAAAACCAAATGGAGGACGCCTAATCTTAGCATAAGCAGTTACGGCAGTGTTCACATCGAACAGAAGCTCTCTCCACACTGGAAGTACACCCGAACGATTAGCCTGGGCACAAAATTCTTCAAAGCTGGGTTTTAGTTGCATTGGCCTAGTTCATAGTGTGGGGAGATCTCGTTAAAATCTGAGAAAGTTATGATTAACGCAAAAACGTAGAAACTCCGAAGTTGGTTAACATTTATACTAAGGTTTCCTTATAGGGTTTTTCTAAATTATATGTAACTATGGATAGCTTGGAGGATTTGAGCTCGCAATAAATTAACATAAACACAGTAGACACCTCAAAAGTGATTGACAATTGACATCCCGGATCTTGGTGCTCTCTTCGTCCCAGGTGCTATCTTGAAGATCCTTTTAAATAATTACAACGAAGCACAAAATGACCTTTGGAAATATCAGAACAGATTTTAAGTCCACAGAAAAACAAAATATAAAAGGCAACTCTAATGTAGAGAGACCTCCCTACAGTTGGGCTGTAATTGTATCTCTGGTAGTAGGGTTAATTTATTCTTTAACCTTAGCTCCTACAACAGCTTTTTGGGACACCAGCGAGTACATAGCTACTGGACATATTCTAGGAATTCCCCACCCACCCGGTAATCCACTATTCGTAGTGCTAGCACGTACCTGGGATATCCTATTGTCACCCCTTGGTATGACAGTGGCTACCCGAATCAATTTATTTTCTGCCCTAATGAGCAGTATGGCTCACGGATTATGGTTCCTTGCCATGTACCATATTCTCGGATTCTTCTCAAGTGATAAGCATTTCCGATTGGTCGGATCTATAACAGCTGTACTTGTTAGTGCTACAGCATTCACGGTTTGGAACCAATCCAACGTGAATGAAAAAGTCTACACAGTATCATTATTCACAATCGCCCTCTTAACATGGCTTGCCTTTCATTGGAGAGAGAGCTCGGGAAAAGGTAAAGACGCCAACCTTATTGTTCTAATGGTATTCATACTAGCACTATCAGTAGGAAACCATTTGATGGCGTTTCTGGCTGCGCCTGCTTTAGTAATATTCATTTTGCTAGTGTCGCCCAGCACGTTTCTCAATTGGAGACTTTATGTAATTGGAACTCTTGTAGCCTTTATCGGACTCTCTATTCACCTATTTCTGCCACTACGCGCTGGTTTAGGCCCCATCATTAACGAAGCTGATCCAACCTGTTCAAACATTCAAAGTGCCCTTACAAGTATCGTATCTTGGGGACAAGCAGGGTGCACAGAATTATCAGCTTCTTTATCTAGGCAACAGTACGACAAACCTTCTCTATTCCCACGCCTAGCACCCTTATGGTCACAGTACACTAATTATTTACAATACTTCGATTGGCAATGGGCACGCAGTATCGCTGGATCGGATACGGTTTTCCCAATAATGAGGGTAGCATTCACTGCCCTATTCACTGCCCTAGGAATATACGGTGCTAGTCATCATCTACGCCGTGACTGGGTAACTGGAGTATACACATTAACCCTTTTTGCCACACTCTCGTTGGGGTTGGTTTTCTATATGAATTTTAAGTATGGATACTCTCTCACTTCACCTGTTTCCGAGAGAGGGGCTCACGAGGTTAGAGAACGAGATTACTTCTTTATCGTAAGTTTTTCATTATGGGGGCTCTGGGCAGGTCTCGGAATATCAGTCCTTTGGAAACGTTTGACTGAAATGCTATCTGGATCTTGGTTACGAGCAACTCCGATATTGTCCATAGCATTAATACCATTAGTCCTTAATTGGCCGTGGGCCAGCCGAAGAGGAGATTACGCCGCCAGAGATTGGTCCCACAACCTACTCATGAGTGTGGAGCCATATGCAGTCCTGTTCACAAACGGTGACAACGACACATTTCCTCTTTGGTATCTTCAAGAAGTTGAAGGTATCCGACGTGACGTTACCGTAATAGTTACTTCTTATCTCAACACCGATTGGTATACCAAGCAGATAAGAGATTTGACTATTGTTTGTCCTTCTGGCGTGGATCCAGAACAAAATCCAACAACCATTGTTTGTCAGCGTCCCTATCGATCGTCATCCACAACGGCCATGTATACCGACAATCCCAATGAGGCTAGAGTTTTAGGGAAAATTGGGATTATAACGAATGATCCTGTAGCTATACCACAGAAATCAATACTTAACCTGGATGACAACATTATAGAACAAGTTGCTGGCCCAGCTGGATACGTTGCAATAGAAGAAGCACGTGAGTTTCAACTCGGACCTGTAGTAGCTAAGCTGAAAGGAAATACAGTTGTATTTCCATGGCAGCAATTCGCATTAGCATTAATCCAGAATAGTATCGATGACCGACCCATCTATTTTGCATCTAGTGGCAATGCCGCACAGTCACTTGGCTTATCCAGCTATCTGGTTCGTCAAGGCCTGGCTTTTCGGCTCAACCCGGGACCCCCAGAACTTAGCCCTAATAACGTACTAATAGAAAACCCGAGTTTAATTCCAATTACAGGTCCGTGGCTTGACGAAGAAAGAACTCGCACTCTGGCAGATAGTGTTTTTATACACCGAAGTGGAATCCCCAACGATTGGACTCATTGGCCTGATCGTTCTACTATTGGCATCCCGAATTACTACGCCTGGGTATACGCATCCCTAATACAGAGTGCACTACAGAGCAACGATGAAACCGCCCAAGCTAACTACGAAAAACATCTGATCGCCTGGCAAAAGTTGGCACAATAGTTAAAAAACTAGACACTAATCATCTTAAGGATTGAATCCTATTACCACGAGAAAATCCATGGATAATGCACCTCAAAATTACGAAAATCATGTCAAAAGAGTTCCTATTTTCTTTGTGTCATTTTTGTTCGTCACCGCTTACTTACTCGGGTCGTTATATCAGGTGGTGACAGCACCCTCCTTAGAATCAATAATGTCCCTGATCTTCGCCGTCGGCGTCATGGGAATTTTGTTTATGGCCCGAGCTTTCCCTCTCGGGGTTCAGGACCGAGTGATACGGCTAGAGGAACGATTACGTTTAGAAAGTATACTGGGACCAGAACAACGAGATACTATAGCAAAGATGGACACCGAACTCTTGATCGGACTTCGTTTTGCATCTGACAGTGAAGTGGCTGGTCTTTTAAACACTATTCTTGAGGAAAACATTAAAGACAGAAAAGAGGTTAAGAAGCGAGTTAAAGCTTGGCGGGCAGACCATCAACGAATTTGAGACATCTAGAAAAGACAGGTTCACCGTTATGCGTGAGTATAGCAGGTATTTTTTAATCGTTTTAGTGGTGGCTTGCACGGCAAATCAAGAAACTACTGAAAGTGATCACACGGATAGGAATCAGTCATACCCTGCCCTGAATAACAATGCTATACAGATAATTGATGACTCGGGGAAATTGCACTTTTTCCATAAGCCTCCTGAAAGAATAATATCTTTAGTGCCTTCGGCCACCGAGACACTTCTGGCACTAGGGGTACGTGAGAAAATAGTGGGCCGTACAGACAATGATTTCTTGTCAGAAATCATTGATTTACCGTCAGTGGGAGATGGGATCCAACCCAACTTAGAGATTCTGGTATCACTAGATCCTGATCTTGTTATTCGTTTCGAGGGTAAATCAAATAAGAATACCGAGAAAAACTTGAGTAAGCTGGAGATTGCAAATTTTGCCATCCGACCAGAAAGTATTGCTGACATTAAATCTATTATCAAGCGTCTTGGTAAAATCACAAGAAAAACCTCAGTCGCAGATTCAATTTTGGGTGCAATCGAAGGCACTTTAAACGAAGTAGCGACGTACACCCAAGGCCTGCCCAGCAAGAAAGTCGCTTACCTATTAGGTGGTAGCCCGCCATGGGTTTCTGGTTCTGGCACCTACATACACGAACTTATCACAGCCGTTGGAGCAAAAAACGCCCTGGGAGACCTCCAGGGATCTTACGCCCAGATAAGCGTGGAAGAACTCATCACTCGTAATATTGATTTGATTCTCATTTCCGAAGGACAAGATTTTCCACAAATATTAGATGCCGAATACCTGTCGTTACCATTATCAGTGGAAATCCCGGGCCCTAGGTTAGGAGAAGCCATCAAAACTATTGCTAGCCTTATATACCCAAGGACATTCAAGTGAAAAGGTTGACTTGGAGTTTGGCACTCCTGCTGGGAGTCTTGGTCTCTTTTTTGGTAAGCATTTGGCTTGGGGCTGTCGACTTCACACTATCTGAGATAGTAGCTGTGTTGACCGGTGGAGGAGAACCTGATGCTAGACAAATAGTTTTAGAACTAAGGGCACCGCGAGCCACACTGGCAATCCTAGTAGGAGGAGGATTGGCCTTAGCTGGAGCTGTGTTTCAAGCACTGCTTCGAAATCCCCTGGCAGAGCCATACATATTGGGAATTTCTGGCGGAGCTGCCACTGGTACTGTTGTAGCTTTGGCCCTCGGAATCTCAACAAGTCAATCTTGGGTTCTCCCAGCCACATCCTTTGCAGGAGCACTCCTAGCTATCACACTTGTGTTGAGAATTGCAGTAATTGCGAATGATAGATTAGACGTACGGGTTCTGCTTCTGGCAGGAGTTGTAGTAGGGGCATTTTTCACTGCCTGTATTTCATTAGTTTTGTCTGTCTCCGACACTCGTACTTTGCGTAGTGCTGTCTTGTGGATGATGGGCAGTTTAGCGGGAGCTGATTGGACTAAAGTAGTGGTGGTGGCATTTTATACTTTGCCAGCCGTAATCTTTTTGGCTGGCCTCGCACGTCCTCTTAATCTTCTAGCAATAGGCGAAGATACGGCCGGATATCTCGGCACCAACGTTGAACTAGTCAAGAAAATATCCTACATAGCTGCTTCACTTTTGACAGCAGCAGGAGTAGCAGCTACTGGAATTATCGGATTTGTGGGACTTATTGTTCCTCACGGCTTAAGGATAGTAGTAGGATCAGATTACCGTATATTACTTCCACTTTCATTCCTTGCCGGAGCTGTCTTCCTCACTTTAGCCGATGTAATAGCTCGGACTATCTTGTCGCCCATAGAAATACCTATCGGAGTCATCACTGCTTTTGTTGGTGTTCCTTTATTCTTAATTCTACTCCGACAAAGCTTTAGCAGTCGAGTGCCATAGATGACCAAAGAATTGACCGCCCTAGAAGCTATCAACCTCACGGTCTGTTACCCTAAGGCCAGTCGTCCCGCCTTGAACAAAATTTCCATGATCGTGCCTAGGGGAGCATTCTATACCGTCTTAGGGCCTAATGGATCGGGAAAATCCACACTGCTTAGAACCCTTATGGGAATGTCTTCGCCCATGACCGGAGAAGCACTTATATCAGGACGAAGAGTTTCAGATTGGGATAGGAAAGCTCTAGCCAGGGAAGTAGGAGTGGTGCCCCAAGTTGAATCTGTAGCATTCCCTATCACAGTTAGGGACCTCGTAGGCATGGGTCGCTACCCATACCTGGGACCCCTGCAACCTGAGGCTCCAGAGGATCACGAGGCTGTATTGAAATCTATGGAACGCTGCCACATATCAGATTTGGAGCATAGGTTCATATCGACTTTGTCAGGTGGAGAACTTCAGAGAGTACGCATAGCTAGAGCTTTAGCCCAAGAACCTGAAGTTTTGGTATTGGACGAACCCACTACCAGTCTCGATATACGTCACGAAATGGAGATTTTAGAACTCCTAAGATCTTCAGCAGACCAAGGAATGACAATCTTTCTTATAACCCACAATCTTGATCTGGTATCTCGATTCTCAGATCACATTTTACTGCTGGATGATGGGTGCGTTGTCGCTGAGGGTAGGCCCGATGAGGTGCTTCAGGAGAGTATCCTCCAACAAGTATACCAATGGCCTGTGACTGTGAAAAACGATCCAGCCACTGGAGTTTTGCGCATAACTCCTATGTCTCGTAACTACAAATCCTAAAAAACATTAACTACAATCCAACCGAAATCCTAGGACTCGGCCTCTTCGAAAAACATTTGATAGTTTTTAAAGCGACCCTCGGAGATTTCCCCTGCCTCAAATGCTTCTCGTACAGCACAATCAGGTTCATGTATATGGCTACAGTTTCGAAAACGGCAATCGCCAGAACGAGAGCGAAACTCTGGAAAGCAATCACTAAGGTCTGTCCGCCCTACTCCACAAACTCCTATATCACTGAATCCAGGAGTATCTGCGACCAGGCCTCCACACTGAAGCTGGATGAGTCTTGAAGTTACCGTGGTGTGGCGCCCTAAATTTCTTTTTCGACTCAATTCACCAGTCCTGAGCTTATGGTCCGGCTCAAGAGCATTTACTAAACTTGACTTTCCAACGCCCGAAGGTCCTGCAAGAACTGTTATTCCTTGGCAGACCTGCTTCGCAAGCTCCCCCATGCCTTGGCCAGTCAGAGCACTGACCTTTAAAAAATCATAACCCAACGGATCATAGATACGCTCTATCTCTTCTGCGTTATCATCGGAACGATCTAGATCGATTTTATTCAAAACCACGACCGGCTTCACTCCACCATGTTCAGCTATAACTAGTAGGCGATCGATCAGATCAGGGTTAAGTTTTGGCTTTTTGATAGCACAAACTGCAAGAAGTCTTTCAGCATTAGCAACAAGAACTTTTACGGATCTCCCTGCAGAACGGCTGTGTGTAATAGTAGTTTCTCGTGGAAATATCTCTTCTATGACATAGTCGTCGTCATCTGTATGTAAAACTCTAACCAGGTCTCCGATGACCACCTTGTCACCAGGACGTTCCTCGAGTTTTAGGCGACCTCTTAATGAAGCCTCTACAACCAATCCCGAATCTAGGGCTATGGTGTAGATTCCACCCCCAGTAAGGTGAACCATGCCTTTCATGTGCTTAATTGGATAAAAAGCACATAAAAAAAACCTCTCTCTCCTTGAGGATTATGTGATCCTTGGAAAGATAAGGCTTCCCTGCTGCCAATAGGATTATGCTGCAAATGACTCTAACGCATCTCCTTTGCCACCCTCACGAACTCTCCGTAGAGCCCGGTCGCGGAGCTGACGAATTCGCTCGCGAGTCACTCCCAGTTTATTGCCAATTTCTTCGAGTGTATGCTCACGCTCACCCTCTAAGCCAAAATAGAGCCTGAGTACCGTTGCATCCCGTGCCTCGAGAATGCTAAGTGCTTCCCCGACAGCTTGGGTAAGAAGGCGGCTTTCAACTTCCTGTTCTGGCTCAGTAGCTTCTTCGGTGACAAATCTCTCGAAGAGTTGAGAGTCTTCAAGGTCACCTATAGGAGCATCAAGACGGATTTCCGAAGCATTAAGGGCCTGGAGTGATTCTGTTAATTCCGGTGTCAGCTCTGCAGCCTCACCCAGCTCATCAGAGGTAGGCTCACGATTCAATTCTTGCTTTAAGCGCTCTTTTTCACGAAAGATGCGTGCTAAATCAGAAGCCCGATTCAAGGGAACCCTTACGACACGACCATGGTTAGCTAGAGAGGCAAGAATAGCTTGGCGGATCCACCAAACCGCATAACTGATAAATTTAACGCCCTGTTCAGGATCAAACTTTCTGGCAGCTGTAACTAATCCTACATTCCCCTCTTGGATTAAATCCGTTAAAGCTACACCGCGATTTTGATACTTTTTGGCCACACTAATAACAAATCGCAAATTAGCTCTTGCAAGCTCTTGTATGGCATCCCTGTCGCCTTTTTGGGCAAGAGCTCCTAGTTCTTTCTCTTTATCGGGACTTATAAGCTCATGGCGACTAACATCCCTTAAGTACTGATCAAGGGCCGTTTTTTCCTCGATGCTATTATCAAAGGCGGCCAGGGGCTTACGCCTTCTTTTTTGTTTCTTGGATTTAGTAACTACAGGCACTTTATATGTATCCTCTTAGCTACTTCGGAATAGATTGACATCCGTAAGATAGGTAACCGTTTAAGATATAAAAAAGGAATACCTTTGTCTATACATTTAGATTTTTGTCGAGAACCAGAAATGTAACAAGGGTTTAAAATAAAGAAATGATTTCAGACAACTGGCAAGTAACTAGGGCTCTTGCTTGTAAGGATGACATCAGCCACAACTCATGCCCACCCCTCCTATTTGAATACAAGAAATCTAGACAATTAATATACTGATCAGTATTTGATAACCCACTATTTCTTCCTGGTTCCAAATGTAATCCATCCTTCTGATATCCTACTCGTAGACGCATTAACCTGAGCTGGTGATCGCTTCCAGGACGTGATCACGGCTTAGTGGTCGGTATTCGAAGGTGAAGACTCTCAGAACTCGTGTAGTCGTATAGAGCTCTTGAGCGAGACGTGGTAAATCAATGAGACCCGGCAAGCCACCTGTACCTAGGCGCTGGACTTCCCCTGTCCTCCTTTCGATTAGCAAGTCAAGCTGAAACATGGACTTTTTAGCAGGGAAATCTATAACTAATTCTCCAGGCTCAAGGCCAACTTCTGCAGCCAGCTGATCTTCCACTTTTCTCTTCATTGGTGTATCAGAAACGACCCAATCCTCAAGAACTAGATCTCCTAATTCAGCGGCCGTAACTTCCAATGAACGTTTGGGAAGCTTGCGATTCCTAAGGAAAGGGATCCAACGTGTCGAGATTCTATTAGCGACAGGACTATCAGTTTCTTGAGCTCGATGTGCCGTTTTGTATATGAGTTCTTCGTCGGTCATGCCGATGAGTTCATCTGATTCTATGATGCCATCTCGTACGGCCTCATAAACAATTCTTTTGTACAGAGTCGTAGCAGCACGCACGCCGTGATGCCAATAAACATTTCTGAACATTTGGTACTTCGCAAAAAGAAGCGACTCAAGGGCTGCCACCGCCTTTTCGTGAACCCCCACTTCCATGTATCCAGTCTGGGGATCTGTGAGGATCATTATGCCATCAAGTAAACGGCCTACATCTACCTCACCATAAGGAACTCCACAGAAGCGTGCGTCCCTCCTTAGATATTCCATTTTATCTAGATCAAGGCTACCTGCCACCAAGCCCCTTAGTGGATTTTCACTGTTCCCGCGGATCAGGGCATGGATCCGATGAGCGGCATCAGATCCTATGGTAGCCAAAGCATCAGACAGTTCGGGGGACTCAAAAAAACGAGCGCTTACTGACTCATGATCTCCCGGAAGAAAATCTGAATCCAGCTCCTCAAGGGCATGCGAAAATGCATAATGACCGATGTCATGAAGTAGGGCGGCATAGGGTAGTAGTTGTGCGGCTTTCCAGATATCATCAGAAGCTCGACTTCTTTCCTTTAGACGCTGGATGGCCGTAACAGCCAGATGATAAACACCAATGGCATGATCAAATCTGGTATGCGTAGCTCCAGGATACACTAGGTGTGCAAAGCCAAGTTGTCGTATATAGCGAAGCCTCTGAAAAGCTTGGGTATCCACAATACGTACAGCAGTCGGATCTAGTCGAATAGTGTTCCATAGTGGATCCCTTATAACCCGATGCCTTCTCTCTGGTGGCATAGTAGGCGCTAGCTATGTATGGGATGACTTAAGGTTCTTGGGCTAAACATCCTCGACCTGATGACATGCTCGCTTTAAAAGTTCTAATCCTTCCGTAATTTCATCTTTGGTGATGAGAAGTGACGGCCCGATACGGATGACGTGGCCATGAAGTCCCCCTATCCCAATCAAGAGACCATTCCTTCTGGCCGCATCTAGCAAAGCATTGGCTTTCTGTGGTGACGGTTCTTTTGTATTCCTGTCCTCCACAAGCTCTAAGGCCTGCATGAGACCCATCCCTCTAACATCTCCAATCCATTCAAACTGCAAAGAAAGATCCTTGAGACCAGTTTGAAGTTGTTCGCCTCGCTCTTTGGCTTTCTGTGGAACATTCTCTTCCAGCATAATTTCCAGGGTGGCAACTGTTGCTGCCATTGAAACTGGATTGCCCCCAAAGGTGGAGATAGTCTTAGCCTTCCATGAATCTGCAATATCCGGACGCGTCACAGTGGCCCCTACTGGCATTCCGTTGGCAATACCTTTCGCCATAATCATTATATCAGGTTCAACACCCCAATGCTCAATGGCAAACCAGTGTTCACCTGAACGCCCAAAGCCAGATTGGACTTCGTCCGAAATAAAGAGGCCCCCATATGAACGTATTATCTCGGCTGCCCGATCAAAATATCCTGGAGGAGGAACCACGTAACCTCCAACACCCATTATTGATTCTGCTATAAATGCTGCTGGGCGTCCGTTAGTGGTAGTTCGAAT
>CEUS01271532.1_pt1 | contig 12105 bp, 10 predicted proteins | sample 427031 | NCBI WGS metagenome assembly CEUS01 (sample SAMEA2622837, study PRJEB7988) | marine metagenome | biome: marine biome (ENVO:00000447); feature: marine epipelagic mixed layer (ENVO:xxxxxxxxx); material: "saline water (ENVO:00002010), including plankton (ENVO:xxxxxxxx)" | depth 140 m | reverse complement strand
ATTCCCGTCTTCCCCGGTACGCCAGTAATCTTCCCGTCGCTTGAGTACTACGCGCTCGGTCTCTGAGTACTCGGAAAGGTAAAAGGGTCCGGTGCCAACGGGTTGTTTGATGAAGTCCCCCTCGAAGTCACGATTCACGATGAGGGCGGGGTAGTGAAAGAGGTGCTCGGGAACGGCAATCTGCGGTTGGTCCAGGTGAAGTCGAACCGTGTGATCGTCCACCTTCTCGACATTGGTTCGCTTCAAGTAGGACATGAGTCCCAGGACAGAGGAGCCGACCTCCGGGTCCAACCACTGGCTGAAGTTGAAGAGGACATCATCGGCCGTAAACGGCTGCCCGTTGTTGAAGAGGACACCCTTCCGAAGATGGAGTGTCCAGGTGGTGACGTCGTCGTTCGCCTCCCAGCTTTCGAGCAGCCAGGGACGCGTGATGTTGTCTGGTCCCGTTTCGGTTAGGTACTCAGCCACCTGGCGCAGCTGGTTGGCACCTGCCACCCAAGAGAGCCGGGCTGGGTGATCGATACGCGGGACGGCCGCCCCGACCTTGAGGGTCCCCCCTCTTTTGAGGACACCACTTGTCGTCGGTTTATTTCCTGAATCCGAGCGGTTGGCGCCACAGCCTGCCAGACTTCCTGCGGCAGTGGCCGACACCCCGAGTAAGGTTGCAAGGCGGATGAAGTCTCTTCGTGAAATGTTGTCCGATTCCATGCTTCTCTTTGCTTCCAAAACTGCAGGATGGAGACGATTCAGCATATTCATTCGTGCACAGACCTTTCCCGTTGGAGGCAGTGAATGCCACTTATCAATGGAGGATCACCAAAATAGCACATGGGGCCGGATATATCAAGAAGGCAGGGATCGGGTTACAGGACGAACCAGACACCCGTCACACACAGGACGACACCCAGGACCACCTGGACAGTTACCTGCTCCTTGAGCAGAAAGATCGCCAGGATCAAACCGAATACGGGTGAGATAGACGTGAGCGTGGCCGTTTTGGCGGGACCGATTTCCTCAAGTGCCGAAAGGAACATGAAGGAACCCAGGCCCATGCTCAGCACGCCTGTGGTAGCAACTATCAGAAGGGAGCGTGGCGCTAGCTTGGTGAATTCCATGCGATGCCCGGTAATGCGGTAGACCAGAAATAAGACGAGCGCTACCTGAGGCATTCGGATGCTGTTGGCTTGAACAACCGTCAGATGAGCGATTGCGGGTTTGAGCAGGACGGTACTTAGCCCCCACAGTGTGGCGGCCAACAGAGAAAGACCAACCCCGAGAAGGAGCCGACCTCGGGGGTCTGCCACCGGCCTTCCAGATCGGGTGACAAGCGCTACGACGCCCAGGACAACGAGTATGCTGCCCAACAGGAAACTGGGTTGGAATGGTGCACCGAGCAGCAGGTGGTCGAAAAGGAGCGTTGCCAGTGGGTAGGTTCCGGCAAGGGCCATGGTCCGTGAGAGTCCGATTTCCCTTATGGCACGAAGATAGGACGTTTCGCCGGTTACCGGGCCAATCATGACAGCCCCCAGCAGCAATGCCCATTCTTTGCCCGGCACCAAAAGAAGATCCGTCAGCGGACGTCCAAATGGGAGCAGCATCCAGAAGAAGGCGGTTGCAGCGAGGCACCTGACCGTGTTCATGATTACGGGTGGGACTTTGTAGGACTGGGTCCTGATCAAGAGTCCGGAAACTGCGATAACCAGGGCGCTGGTGAGGCCAAGAAATTCACCGTATGAGATTAAATCGTGCAAATTCTTGTCCGTTAAGCCGAGTTATTGGACAACGGGTACGTACTCAATTGGGGGAACTTAATCTGGAATGTCGTTCCGGTCAACCTCAAAAGGGATTTGCGCCCAATGTGATTAATAAAATATTATAAATAAAGGTGTTATTTTGCACAGGACTAAGGATCCCAACGGGCTACAGCAGAGGCCGTCACTGGCTTTCGGCCTTGACTTTGGCCTATTCCTACCCGATCATGCTCCCTTCAATTCTGGCGTTATCGACACCCTTAGGAGGGAAATATGGCCGGCTGGAACAGCCATGGTGAGCGGGAGTGCAGAAAACGGCTTGAGGCCGAGAAGACCAAATTTTACAAGAGCGCCAAAGGGGTAGATCACCCCTGTCTGACGCTTAGAGACCAAAGTTTCGAGATCGCAAGGTCGAATATGCGTCGATATGATTGGGCAAAGGCCCTTTTCGAGTCTATAGAGGAGCAATCCGACTATTATGCGGATCGGTCGGAGTCCTGGGTCGAAAGAATGGTGCCCGAACTGACCCCGCTGCACGTCTATGGGACCTTCTGCCCTGTTTGCCAGGCAGATAACACCTATCGCATGGTGTGGGACTACCAGGACCCCGACCGGCTGGTATGTTTCCATTGTGGTGCGACAATGTCGGATCAGGCATTTCCGGAACTCGGTCGGCTCGAGATGCCGCGTTCAGGGCAGGTTATGACGTATTACCTCCGTCCTGAAGAGGAAGGTGATCGGCAGTTCAAGACGGGACGAAATGCTTACACGTGGGCGGGAAGGAAGGTCCATACCTCTTATCAAGGGGCGATCCGCCAGAAGAAGACGCACCACATGTCCGAGGTGGCACGCAACCTGGCGATCATGTACAAGATGACCGGCAAGGATCGTTACGCCAGAGTCGCGGCAAGCGTGATCCGACGGTTTGCCGCCGTGTACCCGAATTACCTTCTACATGATTATTGGAACACTTATATGGATTGCGATCCCCTCTTTGCCGTTGAGTTAATGGCGAAGGACAAAGGGATTGGAAAGTTCGAAGTAAACGCGTGTCCGGATCAGAAGGCACGATCCCCAATGAAGAGCGGAAAGCTGATTCAGACTTTCTGGGGGTGTGGCAGGCTGTCTTGTGGCGGCATCATGACAGAGGCAGACCACGTTGGCGCTCTCGCAGAGGCAATGGACCTCCTGTGGAATGAAAAGGACGAGAAGGGTCGGTTGTTTATCTCTGATACGGATCGGGAGACGGTGGTTCGAGACCTGATCTGCGAGGCACTGTTCACCTTTACCCATTGGGAGGGAATCAACAACAAGGTGGCAGGTTGCCGTGTGGGCGAGGTGGCGTTTGGACGATTTCTGGGCCTGCCTAAGTATGTCCATAAGGGAGTGGACGGATTCGAACCGTATTTGAAGGGTTTCTTCAAGTTCGATGGAAGTACGGCCGAGGGGGCCTCCTATTATCAATATGCGGTTACGAACGTGCGGAAGCTGCCAGAGGTCGCCCGAGGGTACACCGACCCACCTTCCTATCGAAGGAAAGACCGCTTCGATAACCTGGATCTCTATGAATCAGAGGGAGCCTACGACAGGGTCTTGAAAGCTCGCATGTTGATGACCTTGCCCGACGGCAGGCATCCTGTCACCGCCGATGCCATCAAATGCGGACCGGGGTGGCCGGAACCGGCGTGGTTGCACAATGTAGGTCTGGTTCGTCTGGGAAAAGCGTTCGCTTCGTTCGTTTGGCTGGACAGCGGCGATGAATTCGCATTCTTCAACCGTCCTGCGAGGCTGAAGTCAGCCTCTCCCCCGCAGGTGGAAGACAGATTCTTCCCCGGGTGGCTCCAGGCAATATTCAATACGGGGTACGAAAGGATGTTTCAGGGGGATTTGTCGGGGACGGCGACATTCCTGATGAATTTCTACGAGCCGGAAGGTCACGACCATCCCGATGCACTGAATATCGCGATGTTTGCGGAGGGTGTGGAGGTGTTGTCCGATCTTGGTTATATCGGCGACCATCCGCTAAACGCGAGTATACGCAGTACTCTGAAACACAATCTGGTTGTGATCGATGAACAGGAGCAACTTTTAAGGGGCGTCCGTCCGCCGGGGAATTTGCGCCTGATTGGTGTTTCACCCGATGTGAAGGTAATCCAGGCGGATTGTGCAGCCTATGCGGAGGCGGAGAACTACAGCAGGTCAGTGGTCATGGTTCACCGAGGAAAGGGTCCCGCGTATCTCGTGGATTGCTTCCGTGTGAAAGGCGGAAAAACGCACGACTACGCTATCCACGGCGAAGGCCGAATGTCTCACTTCCCTGCAGACGCCAAGAGCAGGGCAATTCCACTGAAGAAGCGGTCCGGCGCTATGGGAAAAGACATCGAGCAGCTGCAGGTAGGCGAGCCCGACGGCGTTTGGTCAGCCACGTGGACAGAAGAAGAGATGACGATGCGGATGCAGATGCTCTCACCCGTTGACGAGGTGATTGTAGGTGAGGGACCCAGGCAGCGTACTCCTGCGGAGATCGGGGCTCGCGGCGATTACCTGTTCGGCAGGTGTCATGAAGACGGCGCAGGCAATTCCTTTGTGACTGTGATTGACCATTACCGACATCATCCGGAAATCGCCGAAGTGGCATCATTGAGTCTCCCCGATCGTATTGAGGGTGCGGCGGCCGTGAAGGTGACACGCCACGGGGGATCCGATGTCGTGATCCAGTCCAATTCGATGGTGGACGGGACCTTTGGGGATGTGGAATTCGCCGGCAAAGTGGCGGTATTCAGCAGAGAGCGCAGCAAGCGTCTCTCCCTTTTCATGGTGGAGGGAAACCGCTTCGAGTCGAACGAGTTATCGGTTACCCTGGATGGCGGCAGCGTAGAAGGCGAGGTCGCTTCATTTGAAGGGAGCACGTTCCAAAGCGACGGTACGATTTCCAACGGGTCAGCCCTTGTCGGTCAGTTCGTCCAGGTGGAAGACCCCCAACAGGGCTGTTGGACGGGATACAGGATCAAGTCCGTGCAAGGAAAGCAAATTGTCGTCAGGGACTTCGCCTTCAATGGGGGAACTCAGTACATCATTCCCAAGGTATTCCGCCTAGAGCAGGTGTCTGACAATACGTTCAACATCTCGAGTACGACAAAGTCCGGAGTCCGAATCAAGTGCAGGTTCAAGCGCGCAGTCCTGGAGAGAAAAGGGAAGCGAATTTCAACGCTGAAGACACGGACGAAACAGGGCGTCCTGTCCTTCGAGCTGGAAGCTCAGAGGCCTGACGACGTGCTGCTCAGGTTGTTGTAGCAGCTTTTCGGGGTGGATGAAATTGCGGGTGATAGAGAAGTCTTCAGGAGAAGCCCTTGCTGGGACGGTTGATCCACAAGGAGAATTCGGACCAAATTCTGAGTCTCAGATTTATGATTCTCGCTGCCATCGGCGCCTTCACGATCTGGCTAAGTCTGTATGACGGTTACGCCAAATATGTGTCCCCTCTGGAGGACTACCGCAGTGCAAGGACGATGACCGAAGCTCGCCTGCGTCAGTTTCAGCACGAGGATGCGTTTACTTACCGACCGCTCTGGGAATTCAGCGGTGTTGGATTCGAGGAGCACAAGCCGCCTGCATCCCTTGTAATTTTTGTTCGAGGATTAGAGTTGACCCTCGGGCGCAGTGTTCCTAACGGATACACCAAATAGCAGCGCTTGAGACAGACATCCGTGGAAGCAGAGTCTGCCCTGGGAGTTTTTCAGCCTCTGGACCCGGGATTGGTTGTTTAGTTGGTTTTGAGTCTTTTTGTATTGCTGCTGTCCTACGATTCGGTCTGTGGGCAAAAGGAAATCGGCACCTTGCGCCTGATTTCCTCTTTATCTCTCCAGAGCTCAGTTGTTGATCGGCAAGAGTCTGGGTGTTCTGATTCCGGCATTGACGGTTTTCGGTCTTCCGCTTCTGGTCGAGTTGCCCACGAACTGGCCTATCAGCAGATCAGAGATGAAGCTCAGGCGGATGGTCTGATCGTCCGTGACAGATCGGAGGCTGAGTCCGAGAAACAAACTCAAAACCGTCTGAGCCTTGGGGTTATTCTGGCAAGGATTTTACCGGCGTTCGCACTGAAAAATGCGACAATCCGGCTCACTGGGATGGGGATCGCCAGGCAGCAGAGGTTTTTCCAGGAATTTATCCGGTACCGGCGTGGACAGTATTTCAAATGGGCCAGGGAAAGGGAGGACCAGGACTCCTTAAGGAGGTCCGATCCAGATACTTACGGCGAATTCACGTGGCATATCGATGGACTGCCTCGCTTCACTTACACAGAGCGATGGCCCGACCCAGATTTACAGTATGCCATGTTTGGACCTGTGTGTGCTTGCCCTATGGGGACTGGTGTTCTTCTCCGGCGCATATGCAGCAAGATACCTACTGGGAGAGGAACAGACCGGCCAATTGTGATTCCATTTCTGCGTCCGAACAGCAGGAGTTGCGGGATGTTGAACGGGACATCAGGCAGAGATGGGATACGGATTATTTCGAGCAATCGGCGATTTGTATGCCAATCGGCACAATCAGCTTCGTGCGCAGCAGGGCCTGCTGACGCTTCTGTCCATAATTCCTCCCCTGGGTGCGGTGAGCTATACAACCATGGATCTGGCCAGGACATGACTGATCCAACAGGAGCATATCGAAGACGAGGTGAATACCTATTCAGTATACCTTGCCCGATATCTTCACAAAAACCTTCCGAGCAATGAGAGGACCGCAAGATGGGGGACTTCTCATGGTTTTCTTATGAGGACAAGGACACAATTGGAGAATGCTTTTCCCGCAACATGTTTCATATCCTGAACTTGGTACTTCTTTCGGTTCTCGGGTTTGCGGGTGCCTATGCGGGAATCTTGCGATATGACGTTAGATAATGGATTGTGCGGAAAGGAATTTGAGATATGAGTGGTGAACGAATGGAGCCGACAGCTGTGTGGGACATTCGTCCCTGGGGCGGTCAGATGTTCAGGGTGGACGACTTCAATGGTGATGGTCGTCCTGAAGTTCTGTTCCTCCAGAGTTCAGGAGCGCATGCAAACGAGGCATTCGACCCCAGATTTCCAGAACTGAAGTTCTACAAGACCGGTTTCGAAGACCAGGAGCTTTTTTGTCTGACGTTGGTGGACATCTCCGGAGAAATCATCTGGCAGACAGGAGACCCATGGGCTGAAGACCGACCATTTTCCTGGAACGGTCACTGGGGAAAGTTTTGCGATGTGGTAGATCTGGATGGTGATGGGAAACGTGAGATCCTGCTGGTTCACAAGGATGAACTACGAATTTTCGATGGGACAACGGGTCAGCAGAAGAACGTCTTGAAGTTGCCGAATTCGGGCTTCAACTATACCAGAGCAGTGCGTGTCGACCATTCGGGTCAGCACCATATCTTCACTAAGAGTGGAACGTCTTCGCGAGAGCACAGTTATGGCAATCCAACAATTCTGCTGAACCATAAGTTGGAGACGGTGTGGACACAGGAAGTCGAGGGTGCAGGACACCAGGGCAATTTTGCGGATGTGGATGGAGACGGTCTGGACGAATTGTTGATCGGATTCAGCTTATTCGATCACGATGGGACGCTGTTGTGGTCCCACGCTCCGCTTTCCAAGAATGATCACCTCGATGATTCGGCTATGGTGGATCTGGATGGCGATGGTGAATACGAGATCGCAGTGGCTCACGATGGGCACGATGCCTACATTCACAATGCTGATGGGTCCGTGCGTAAGCGGGTTCCCATGGAGCATTGCCAGAACGTGCTGTCCGGCAAGTTTCTGGGTGATGTGGCCGGTCAGCAATTGATATTCGTGGATCGGCAGGTAGAGAGCGGAACGAGAGACGCGGTTCTCGTCGGGTCAGACGGTCTAGAGATCTCCCGGCACCCGACGTTGGGATATTACGAGCCCGTACTGTGGGAGACCGATGTAGGACCTCTCAGTCTAATACGTGTTGAACGTCCACCGGAACCCTCGGGTGAACACCGTGTGGTATGGGTGGATCCCAATGGTGTGGAGCTCGGTCAATTCAACGTACGCGACAGTTTTGAGGATCATATTTTGAGACACGGGCTCGACAAAGTGTCTTACGACAGATGTACATACCACGGCGCGATGCACAGCCCGGCCGTGGGGGATGTGGATGGTGATGGAAGAGCAGAGCTGTTGGTTACGGATCGTGAATCAGTCTGGATATTCGACGTTTAGGAAGGACTGCAATAATGATAATCGATACAGATGAAATTGTGGTGAAGAGGATGGAGCTTGGAGCGAAACTCGACGCATCGAGCAGCGCTCTGGTGATCATAGATATGATGAACCGATTTTGTGACGCGAAGTGGTTGGCCAATGGAGACGAGCAAAAAGAACAGTGGTTCGAAGATGGATTGGATCAAATCATCCCGAACCTGCAGCTCGTACTAGAGGACTTTCGGGCATGCGGTGGCCTTGTAGTACACGTGGTGAATGCAAAATGGACAGAGTCAGGACGGGACGTGGTGCCTTACCAGAGAGGGCGAGATTACGAATTGTTCGATTCCCATCCCATGTCTGTGATTGAACCCCTGGCACCGAAGCAAGGAGAAGTGGTAATTCGGAAGGTGGCCAGTTCCGCTTTCACCGCTACCGGTCTCGAGTTCATTCTGAGGAATGCCGGCATCGACACGGTTTTTCTGGGTGGACAATATGGCGGGGCTTGTGTGCTTTATTCCTTGATTCAAAGCCGGGAACTGGGCTTTGAGAACTTTTGGATAGGTGACGCCATCTTGTATGGTTCCGAAAAAAATCAGGCGATGGTAGAGACGTTGGTCGGATCACAATGGGCGACTATGGCAAGCGCCAAGGATGTGGTCCACGCGCTGTCGTAATAGAGGAGTGGAGATGGAGAAAACGGATGTGGTGATCATCGGGGGTGGGATCGTTGGGCTTACCATTGCCTACCATCTGGTGCAGACTGGTTCGTGCAAGGTGATTCTTTGTGAGCGAAAAACGATCGGCTCGGGTACGAGTTCGATGTCCGGCGCAATGTGCGGTCAACAGTCGGAAGTGACGGATACGATCAGCAAGTTGGCGGTGCGCGCTCTGGACATATATGAGAATTTTGACGAGCGGGTAGGTGGTGACCCAGGATTCATGAACCATGGAATTCTTGGGTTTTCGCCCAGTGTCGAAGCTGCCGAAGCAAGGGCAGATGCCGCTCGAAAGAATGGGTCGATAGTCAGTGCCCTGGATATTGCCGGGGTTACGGAGTTCTATTCCGAGCTCAATGTGGAAGGGTATGGCGCAGGGGTGCTCTACCCGAGAACGGGTTGTGTCGATTCCTACCAGACTATGCAGGCCTACGCTCAACAGGCACGCAAACTGGGCGCTGACATTCGTGAATTCACGCCTGTCAAGAGGATCGACGTAAGAAAAGGGAAAATCGAGGCCGTACACACTTCTGCCGGGACAATCGCACCCGGGAAGGTTGTTTTGGCATGCGGGCCATGGAGTCACAAGGTGGCGAAGGCAGCTGGATTGCGACTGCCAATCGAGACGACCCAGGTGGGCGTTTCCTTCTATCGACAGCCGCCGGACTTCGCTGATCGACCTCCGGTGCTTTCCGCAGAATTGGCAATCATCCCTTGGTACAACAAGCACTTCCGTATCCTGAGAGACACTCGTAAACCGCTTGTGCGTGTACAACCAGACCCTACTGATGCGGTGTGTCCACAGTGGATGGTCGACCACACCACCGAAGTGATCGAGCACCGGTTACCGAAGATGAAACGTGGGAGGTTCCAGGGGGCTTACCAGACCTGCTATGACGATACCCCCGATCTGAAACCCCTGATGGGTTACATTCCTGAAGTGCAGAACTTATTCTTGGACTGTGGGTGGAGTGGACGAGGGTTCAAGTTTGCCGTGGCAATGGGGGAGTACAATGCCAGGTGGATTCTAAACGGGAGGACGGAGTTGGATCTGGCACCCTGGCTTGCTACACGTTACGCCTTGAGCTGAAAAGGGACGCGGACAGTGGCAGACGTGATTCTAAAAGGCGGCCACGTATTCGACCCGGCCAATGGGATCGACGGCAAGGCAACCGTTGCGATTACCGATGGCAAGGTTTCAGCATATCGTCCGGATCTGGAGGACACGCACAGGGTCATCGACGTGTCGGGTCTTTACGTAACTCCGGGACTGATCGATATACATGTTCATGTCTATGGGGGATTCAGGGGTTGGTTGTTTCCCGATCAGCATGCGTTTCCAGATGGGGTCACGACAGTAGTGGATACCGGTGGTTCGGGGTGGAAGGATTTCGAAGATTTCCTGGCAACGATCATCGAGCCTTCGAAGGCCAGAGTGCTGGCGTTCCTGAATATCGTTGGGGCTGGAATGACCGGTACGTCCGAGCAGGATACTTGCGAGATGAAGCCGGGACCCTGTGCAGAGATGATCAGGAGGTTTCCAGAGCACATCGTAGGGTGCAAGACCGCCCATTTCGGTGGCCCTGGATGGGAGGCGGCCGGTGGCGCCCTGGAAGCCGCTCGCCTGAGCGATACGATCGCGATGATCGATTTCCACCCGAAACCGACACGGACCTACGCAGAGTTGCTCGAGCGAATGTCTCCCGGGGATATGCATACGCACCTGTATGCAAAGCATATCCCTCTGCTGGGTGACGACGGAACAGTACAAGAATTCGTAAGGGCGGCACGGGAGAGAGGTGTTCTTTTCGACACCGGTCATGGCGCGGGAAGTTTCTGGTTCAGCATTGCGTCTCCTGCGATGAAGCAGGGATTTCCTCCAGACAGCATCAGCACGGATCTGCACAAACAAAGTCGCTTGATCCCGAACGCAACAATGCTTCCTACGATGGCCAAGTTTCTTGCTCTTGGTATGCCGCTGGGTGAGGTGATCTACCGCTCTACCCAGAAGCCGGCCGAGATGATTCGACGGCCGGACCTCGGAACCTTGGCCACAGGTTCCGAAGCGGATGTTGCGGTGCTGGGCATATCATCGGGAGATTTCGGGTTCGTGGACTCCGGTGGGAACCGGGCTGCCGGATCCCAAAGGATCAGGTGTGAGATGACCATCCGCGCCGGTGAGGTGGTATGGGATCTGAACGGGAGAAGCATTCAAGAATAGGGATGTAGACTGAAAATCGGGCGAGTTCCAGCCACAGGACACCCAGAACAGGAGAGAAGGATGAGCGCAATCCCAACGTTTGAGTCAATTGGCGTAAGGCCGCTGATTAACTGTATGGGCACGTACACGATCATCAGCGGGTCCCTGATGCTACCTGAAGCACGAGAAGCGATGGAGCAGGCTTCCAGGGCATACGTGCATCTGGATGAACTGATGGAGAAGGTGAGCGAGCGACTGGCGGAGTTGATGCAATGCGAATATGGAATCGTGACCAGTGGATGTGCGGCAGCCCTCTGTCAGGTAACGGCGGCGTGTGTTGCGGGAAATGACCAGGAGAAAATGAAACGTCTGCCAGACACGACCGGCATGAAGAACGAGGTGATCGCCCAGTCCTGTCACAGACACGTTTATGACCATGCCATTCGAATGGTGGGAATGAAGATCGTCGAGGTGGAGACGTTGGCGGATCTGGAATCCGCGATCAATTACAAGACGGCCATGTTGGCGATTTTCGGGGACGCGGCCGACCGTGGTCAGATATCTGTAAAACAGATGGCTGAAGTCGGCAAGCGACACGGCATTCCAACCTTTGTAGATGCCGCGGCGGAACGTCCGGATATGCCAAATCCCTACCTGTCTGAGGGTGTGGATGTTGTCGCCTACAGCGGCGGCAAGTGTTTGCGCGGGCCTCAATCCTCCGGCCTGGTCTTGGGAAGGAAGGATCTCCTGCAGGCAGCGTTCATGAATGGGGCACCACACCACGCTCTAGCCCGTCCGATGAAGGCGGGTAAGGAAGAGATCATGGGCCTTCTGGCGGCCGTGGAACAATGGGTTCGGCGTGACCATGATTCCGAGTGGCAGGAGTGGGAACACAGATTGGATGTGATCGCGGATGCGGTGCTCGAGTTTCCGTCGGTTACCACTGACGTTCGTCAACCAGGTAGATCGAATGTGGCACCTGTGCTGATAATCAATTGGGACAGTTCAACTCTGGGGATCGATTCCGAGGAGGCCTACAAGCGATTGTCGGAAGGCGAGCCGAGGATAGAAGTTTTCACCCAGGAAAACGGCATCGAGATAATGCCCTATATGATGGAAGATGGTGAGGATGAGGTGGTGGCGAAGCGACTCTCAGAAGTTTTCAGGTCCGCAAAGTCCTCTTAGGGAGCATCCAGAATGGAAGACCGACTGAAAAAAGGACG
>CEUS01104322.1_pt1 | contig 12107 bp, 14 predicted proteins | sample 427031 | NCBI WGS metagenome assembly CEUS01 (sample SAMEA2622837, study PRJEB7988) | marine metagenome | biome: marine biome (ENVO:00000447); feature: marine epipelagic mixed layer (ENVO:xxxxxxxxx); material: "saline water (ENVO:00002010), including plankton (ENVO:xxxxxxxx)" | depth 140 m | reverse complement strand
CCGACCTTTCTTGCTGAAGTACTTCACAAGCGTCGTATATTCTGCGCCCTTTTACCCATATTTCTGTTAAATTCAATCTATCTTCAATCCTAAATCCCTTATCATCCAGAACCCCAATATCACCATCTGTCATCATAAAAACTCTTTCATCTTCAATACCAATTTCAGTAGCTATTTTGCAATGTTGAACCAGATGCTTTTGTTCCCCGTGTATAGGAATAAAATATTTAGGCCGAACTGTATTAATCACCCATTGAAGTTCTTCAACTGCAGCATGTCCGTGGACATGCACTGTGTTCAATGGCTGGTACACCACTTCTCTGCAATTGCCAACTAATTTGTTAATTACATCTGAAACTTTCCTTTCATTACCAGGAATCACTCCTGACGACAAAACCACTGTATCATTCTCATCCAAAGTTAAATTATCCAATTCATTATTTGATAATCTCACCAACGCAGATCTGGGTTCTCCTTGACTGCCAGTCATGATTATAACGACTTCAGAAGCTTTTAAAGTTGCCAGATATTTTATGTTCACCACAGTGCCAGATTCTGCTTTCAAGTATCCATTGGAGAAGGCCAAATCTGTATATTTGTGCATACTACTACCTACAAAACATACTTTTTTATGGTATCGCTCAGATATATCAATTATCCTTTGTATTCGGCGAATAAGAGAAGAAAATGTCGAAAAGATACACCTTCCAGGAGCATTCTCTATAATTTCAGATAATGGCTCCTCAAGAATGTCTTCTGAAGGAGTAACTCCTGGTATCTCCGCATAAGTCGAATCCGACATTAGAATCGCAATATCTTGATTCCTCAAATTTTCCAAAAATGTCCTATCTGTTATCTGATACTTTTCGTCATCAAAATCAAGTTTGAAATCACCTGTGTGTACAATCTCGCCCAGGGAGGTGTGCAAAACGATACCCATTGAATCTGGAATACTGTGACTCATAGAGAACCAAGTTGCCGAAAGTCCATCACAGATTTGATAGCTAACCCTAGATTCCACTATCTTAATTGGATATTTAAATTTACTTTCTCTTGAAAGAAGCAATTCTGCAAATTTAGGAGCATAAATCTTGCAATCCAGCAAAGGTTCCAAGTATCTTAAAGCCCCAATGTGATCTTCATGCCCATGAGTTATTAAAACGGTGATACGTTTAGAACTCTCGAGTAAATATTTGGCATCTGGGATTATAAGATCTACCCCTTTTAAATCATAAGAAGGAAATTGCAGCCCGCAATCTATCACAACAATATCGTTGGCTAGTTCAATAGCCATCATGTTTTTACCGATTTCCCCAAGTCCGCCTAACGGAATTATTTTTAATTGCGAATCATTCATGTCAACCACATTTGATCAAATGCACCAAAGTCCATGCCCTTACTCAGAAGAGAAATCCTATCGACAGCAGAAGGGATTTTTAAAAAATCGTTTCTTAACCTTTGTTTGTATTCTGTCCTTCTTAGTGCAGCTGCTGGATGTAAAAGAGGATATACGTATCTCCCCTGTATTTTCTGAACTGTGCCAGATATACGTGTGATAGACTCACCAGGTATGAAATAATTCATAGCGAACCTGCCCAAAGGAAGAATCAGGACAGGGTCAACAATACTTATTTGAGCATCTAAATAAGGTTCGCATAGCATAATTTCATTGAGATGAGGATCTCGGTTATTCGGAGGCCTACACTTAACTATGTTTGTAATATATACAGATTCTCTCGACATCTGGATCTCATTCAATAGAGAAGTTAATAGTTTCCCTGCTGATCCTACAAAAGGTTCTCCAGATATATCCTCATTATGACCAGGTGCTTCTCCTACAAACATTAGTGTTGAGTTTGAAGCCCCGGATCCAGGTACCGCAAAAGTTCGAGAGCAGGAAAGTTCACATTTCACACATCTTTCGATATCAAGTGACAAGTTGTTTAGAAGGTTTTGTTTAGAACCATCATCCAACATTTACGGGGATCTACTAGTCTGAGATGCCAGCGTCTTTCAAGTGAGTTACTGCATCTCCAACTGTCAAAATAGTAGCTGCATCTTCGTCAGAAATTTCTATAGGATTCTCATCAGTTGAAAATTCTTCTTCAAAAGCCATTATAAGCTCCACAAGATCTAAGGAGTCTGCGTTAAGATCTTCAACAAACGAGGCTGACTCAGAGACTTCTCCTTCGTCAACTCCGAGTTTGTCCACTACAATTTCTTTGATTCTGTCGTAAATAGTCGCCATGTATACACCTCAATATGAATTTTAATTTACGGGATAATTTCTTGGATGACAGAGCCTAAAACCCCATTCACAAATTTATAAGAATTCTCACTGCCATATTTTTTTGCCATCTCAACCGCTTCATTTACTGCAACTTTGGTGGGAACACTATCTATATATTTTAGTTCCATCACAGCAATTCTAAGAATATTCTTGTCAACATGTGACAATTTCTCGACTGGCCAAGTAACAACGTGTCTATTAATAATCGTATCTAAGTCATTTTTGTTTTCTAAAATCAATCTAGTCAGATCAGCTGATAAAATTTCTCCGATATCACTTACAGTTCCTTCATTTTCTGATGGAAGTTTGGTCTTGTAAGAACCTTCCTGAAATTCTTCGGCATATAACTTCTGCAGCGTCAATTCTCTTGCTTTTTTCTTTTCAGGTATACTTGCTTTTGTCATTAACATATTTTCACCGCAATTTAAGAATGGGAATCCACAAATTGCTCTAGGGTTTTGACACTTGATATTGACTCCACTGTAACTTCTTTATTAATCCTTTTAATCAAACTAGAAAGCACTCTACTAGGGCCAAATTCAATAAAATTACTTACTCCACTATTAACCATGTATTGTATGGAATCTTTCCATTGAACACAGCTACAGAGTCCTTTTAATAATTCTTCTTTAATTTCATTAGCGCTTTTAATCGGAAGGCCCGTAGAGTTCGCTATGATAGGTACTTCAGAATCATTAAAATCAATCTCATCAAGTATTTTAGACAATCCATCACTGGCATATTCCATCAACGAGGAGTGAAAAGCACCACTAACAGGTAGCGTAATGACTTTTCTTGCTCCCATATCAGAAGCAATTTGTACAGCTTCAGCAACGTGTTCTGAATCTCCGCTGATTACTATCTGATCGTTAGAATTGATATTTGCCATTTCAGCGCCACTTTGTCTACATACGGTCTCTACTTCTTGCTCGTTCAATCCAATCACTGCGGCCATACTCCCAGGCCGTACCACCGAGGCATCGTGCATCAATCGACCTCTTTCTTGGACTAATCTTAAACCGTCAGAGTAACTTATCACTCCAGAAATCACTAAAGAAGTATACTCACCCAAACTGTGCCCAGCTGAGCACTGCACTTTAAGTTTCATATCTCCCATTGCTTGGTTCAAAACTTTCCAACAAGCTACGCTAACAGCCATTATGGCAGGCTGTGAACAACTAGTGTCTTCCAAATCTTTATCTGGACCATTGAACATCAGGTCGGATAATTTGTATCCTAAGGTATCATCAGCTTCCTGAAATATTTGTTTTGCCAAAGTAAAATTATCACTAAGATCTTTACCCATTCCAACTACTTGACACCCCTGCCCAGGGAAAACTGTTGAAACTAACATTTCAGCTTCCATTTACACCTTCCATCTTCCACAAATCACAATACATATGACCTTGCAATTAGTTAGACTTCGATCACTTGACGTCCTCTGTAATACCCACAATTCTTGCATACTACATGAGGCAACATGTACTTTTGACATCTACCGCATATGATTTTATTGACTCTAGCTAGTCGATATGAGCTAAGTCTACGTCCCCGTCTAGCCCTAGTTATTTTCTTTTTTGGTAATGCTCCCATATTACTGATCCTATGTTTATATTTCGCCTTTGGTTAATTCTATCAGAGCGTCCCATCTAGGGTCAGTAGTTCTCTCTACACACTCACAGACCGAATCATTCAATCTTATCCCACACTGTGCACATATTCCTCTGCAAGAATCTGAACATAGTTTTTTAACATTGTCTCCTACTATCGCAGATTGTCTCACTAATTCTTGAACATCTAGTTCATGTCTATCATCAATCAGAAACACGTCTAAACCCTGATTAGGATCTATATCAAGCACTGATATATATTGTTGCTCACCTTGTATATCCACTAAATATTCAAATTCATTCACACATCGGCTACAGGTGGCTTCCATTTTACCTTGCCCTAATATATCCACCCAAATCCCTTCATGCATTTTATACATACTAACGGTCAGCCCTCCAAGTACCAGAATATCTTCTATCTCACTGTCGGATTCAATCTGGAATTTGGAAGATGTCCCTGTGGGGCTCAGAAGTAATTGTGAAACGTTATATCTCATAATATTTGTAGTTGTACTGCGACTGGCGAAGTTAACCTATTTATTCGAGTATTAGATTTTTCCGTGCCTAATATTACTCCCTGAAATTACATTGTCAAGAGAAATTACATACTTCTTATAATACAGATGGTAAGGTTTTCGTGTAATCGTTGGATTTTAGTTGCTTAAAGCACCTTTTCGCCTGCTTCTTTAATGCAATCAACAATTTGTTCTGTAGAGGTTCCTGGGCCAAAAACTTCATAAACACCCATCTCTTTAAGTAACGGCCTATCCTGTTCTGGAATTATTCCACCCAGAACAATCAAAATATCTTCTATATTTTCCGCTGCTAATAAGTCCAGAATTTCTTCAGTCATTTCAACATGCGCCCCAGACAATACACTCAGACCAAGTACCTGCACATCTTCTTGAATGGCAGCCTTAACAATCATTTCTGGAGTTTGCCTAATACCCGTATATATCACTTCCATTCCAGCGTCTCTAAGGGCTCTAGCTACTACTTTGGCTCCTCGATCATGTCCATCTAAACCGGGCTTAGCTACTAATACTCTAGTGTGTCTTTTCTGCATAATAGGACCTTCGTTTTTGATTATTGATTATCTGTCGTTAAACACTTGCTCACAATCCCATATGTAACAGAAAGCGAACTCGTGCTTTACTGCACCATCAGATTGTTTCCATGCTTGCAATACAATTTCAGCTTTGTGGTCAAGAAGCTCTCTTTTAGCTAGGCCATACTTAAGTGTAGCTACGGAATCACATCCTATTCCTTTTAGATCTCCTTTTGTTCTTTCCAATCTTTGAGAAACATCTATTGCTAATATTTCGTTATTACGCTTGAAATTATCTTTCCACTTATAGCCAATCCATCGCTCGGATAAATCCTCACATGTTAATGACTCATAAGATATTTGTGGCTCTGAGGAACAAGAGACTAACATAAACAAAGCAACAGACAAAACACCCACAAGTAATACGGTTTTTATAATAGTCATCTATTTTCCTCCAAATACATCATACTAGTTAAAAGTAGAGTATGCATCTTGCTTCAATTGATTTCATGGTTATGCATCATTATAAAAATCAGATATAATACATACCCGAAAGTTGCCCCAGTAACTCAGTGGATAGAGTGACTGCCTTCTAAGCAGTAGGTCGCAGGTTCGAATCCTGCCTGGGGTACCACCACTTTACAGTTTCAAGCATATTGTACGTCTTGAATCAGCTACCATGATTGAAATCAGTACATTTTTCCTTATTTTTTTCTTTTTTCGTAATCGATTATCAAAATCTTAACCATTCTAGCAAAAAAAGTTGCAAATAATACAAAGGGATATATAATGTGTTCAAATAGTGTGCATAGGGGGGCGCAAAGCTCTCTTATCATGCAAATAGTGAGCGTAAGGGGGCACAAAACCCTCTTACCAACAAATCTAGGAGGGCGATAGGTGGCACTATCCGATAAAACATTACAATGCTCAGACTGTGGGGCAGATTTCATATTTACAGTAGGTGAGCAAGAATTCTTCAATTCGCGCGGGTTCGTAAATGAGCCAAAGCGATGTCAACCTTGCAGGAGCCAAAGAAGATCAGAACAACGATCCAGTGGTCCAAGAGAATTATTCGACATCACATGCGCTGAATGTGGCGTAGAAGCACAAGTTCCTTTCAAACCCAGAGGTGATAGGCCTGTGTACTGCAGCGATTGCTTTAGCAATAACAGAGAATAATTAATAATCAATTCTAATCATTAATAGAGGTTCAGTATTAAAATCATAATACTGAGGCCTCTCTACAAGACCGAACTCCATAATTACAATGAAGTATCTCGATAACCTACGTAGACGTCTGGTTCCAGAATGTAATAACATATATTTAGATATGTTGAAGATATGCGTAAATGAAATATTCAAACCTTAACGATTACATTACTTCATTGGAAAAACACGGGTTACTAAAAAGAATACAAACAGAAGTTTCAACCGATCTTGAAATCACAGAAATCACTGATCGAACAATGGCTATAGATGGCCCAGCACTTCTCTTTGAAAATGTATCCGGGCACAAAATGCCAGTCCTAACCAATCTATTTGGTTCTCATAAGAAAATGTCTTTAGCTTTAGGAGTAGAAGACGTTGAACAAATTGCAGATCGAATTTCAGCCCTTCTAAATACAGTTCAAAATCCTCCCAAAACCCCAGGAGCGAAGCTCAAATTATTAGGTGAACTCCTCAAAATAGGTAGATTATCTCCCAAAACCGTACAAAAGGCTCCATGCCAAGAAGTTATAATCACCGGGGAAGACGTAAACCTTTTTGAACTACCAATCCTAAAAAATTGGCCGCAAGACGGTGGCAAATTTATCACATTGCCTTTAGTGATTACGCAAGACCCCAGTAAATCTTCCCAAAACTATGGGATATATCGTATGCAGGTTTACGATAAAAACACTACAGGAATGCATTGGCAAACACACAAAGGTGCCGCGGAACATTACAGGAATACAACTGATCGCTTAGACGTGTCTGTCGCCATAGGATCTGACCCCGCTACTATCTGGTCAGGCTCTGCTCCGCTACCCCCAGATGTTGATGAAATGTTACTTGCTGGATTCGTACGAAACAGTCCAGTGAAATTAGTAAAATGTATAACTAACGACCTCAAAGTTCCTGCAAACTCTGAAATTGTCCTAGAGGGCTATGTTTTAAAAGACGAGGAAAAAATGGAAGGACCATTCGGAGATCACACGGGGTATTATTCCGAAGCAGCTCTATATCCAGTATTACACGTAACAGCCATAACCCACCGGAATAAACCAATATATCCATCAGCTCTTGTCGGGAAGCCTCCTAAGGAAGATTATTGGATGGGTAAAGTCACAGAACGTGTCTTCCTTCCATTAATCAAATTAACTTTACCTGAAGTGGAAGACATAAACATGCCTGCTGAAGGGATATTCCATAATATGCTAATCGTATCTGTAAATAAGAAATATCCAGGTCAAGCATATAAAGTTATGAATGGCTTGTGGGGGATGGGATTATTAAGTCTTACAAAAACAATTATAGTAGTGGATAATTTTGTTAACGTTCATAATATATCAGAATTAGCATGGCGTGTACTTTGTAACATAAACTATGACACCGACATACTTGTCAGCAAAGGACCTCTAGATGACCTAGACCATTCCAATCCTTCCGCAAAGTTTGGAGCAAAACTTGGCATAGATGCTACGCGCAAAATAGCTGGTGAGGGCTATACATCTGATTGGCCTGATGATGTTGATATGACTGAAGACATCAAACGACTTGTTGATTCCAAATGGCAAGAGTATGGTTTCTGAATGACTAAGCAATTTTACTTTATAAAAAAATTTCCTCTATACATGTCATCGATACGTATATGGGAGTCTCTATTTGCCTTGCCATTTGCATACATTGCTTTAATACTAGCATCTGAAGGGCTCCCGAGTTCAAATGATATATTATGGGTGACTATTGCGATGATAACCGCCCGCACATTCGCTATGTGTATGAATAGACTAGCAAATGAGAAGGAGGATGGGATAAATCCTAGAACCATGAATCGCCATCTTCAATCCGGTTTACTAAACAGAAAAGATATGTGGACCTTGATAATACCCAGCTCTTTATTCTTCCTCGTATCCGCATATATGCTCAACACATTCGTACTCATACTCGCACCATTTGCTCTTGGATACATAGCATTTTATTCATTTTCTAAATATTTCACTTGGATGTGTAACATTATCCTAGGTTCATCTTTAGCCATAGCTCCCGTAGGTGCTTGGTTTGGTGTATCAGGCACATTTAGCTACATCCCTTTAATATTAGGATTAGCAGTTACTTTATGGGCAAGTGGTTTTGACATAATCTACGCATGCTTGGATTACGACTTCGACACGGAGAATGGAATAAATTCAATACCATCAAAATTTGGAATTAGTGGAGCACTTAAGTTAACCAAGTTTTTTCACGGAGCGGCCATTCTAAGCCTGATAGGACTCGGAATAATACTTAACCTCAATGCTATTTATTTTATAGGATGCACAATTGCAAGTGTACTCTTAGCATATGAAAACATTATAGTTAAACCCACAGATCTATCAAAAGTAAATATAGCTTTCTTTAGAATCAATGGATTAATATCTATGATCTTATTAGTATTTACAGCAACAAGTGTAATAATTATATGAGTATAGAAAAAAATCACCCATATGTAGTAGGGATTTCTGGAGCGAGCGGAGTAATCATATCCAAAAAGATAGTAGACGCTCTCCTAGCTAAAAACCTAGAAGTAGTCACGATTTTCTCAAATGCTTCCAAATTAGTTTGGGACCAGGAACTTTCATCCTCATATCAAACTGATATCTTAGAATGGTCTGAATATCCCAATTACACCAACTATGCAGTAGGAGATCTAACTGCCCCTATAGCAAGCGGCAGCTATCACACAAACGGAATGATAATCGTACCATGTAGTATGAACAGTGTAGCTAGTTTGGCTAACGGTATCACCAATAACCTACTGCTCCGGTCAGCAGACGTCTGCTTGAAAGAGAGAAGACCTTTAACAATAATTCCCCGTGAAACTCCTTTACATGCTATTCATCTTAGTAATTTAACTAAATTAGCTACAATGGGAGCAACAATCATGCCTACCGATCCACCTTTCTATCTAGGATTACAAAAAACAGATGAAATAGTTGATTATTTCGTTGGAAAAGTATTAATACAATTGGGCATTGAGACTGAATTACCAGAACAATTTAGATATTTGGGCAAATAAAAATTTGAATACCAACGAACGGCAAGCTCCTGAACAGTCCTATGTGAACAATGTATTTAGTAATATTACTAGGCATTATGATCAAATGAATACTATTATGACTTTAGGAATGCATCATCTATGGAAATCTAAACTAATAAAAATTGTCTCTAAAAACAATCCTCAACTCTGCATCGACATAGCTACGGGGACCGGTGATATTTCAAGAAAATTATCTATGGTCCCGTCTGTCAAACAGGTTTTAAGCACCGACATCCTACCTGACATGCTCCAATTAGCTATCATAAAAAGTAAATCATCTGAAACTAACAATAAACATTCTTATTTTGCTAGTACGGCAATAAATCTCCCAATTAAATCCAATATTGCAGACGTCGTAACAGCAGGTTTTAGCCTCAGGAACATGCCAGATCTTGAGCAAGCAATCTCAGAAATGGCTCGAGTAACTAAATCAGGCGGAATAGTATCAACACTAGAATTAACACCTTATAAAACTCGTATTATAGGCAAACTAATCGGATTATATTTCAATAGTATCGTACCTATTATTGGAACGCTAATCAGTAACAATCGTGAAGCCTATTCATATTTACCCAAATCTGTAGACAATTTCATTGATGCAGAACAATTAAAAACCTTATTCGAAAAATGCGGCCTGCAAAAAGTGAAATACACAAAACTCGGAATGGGTACAATAGCAATCCACACAGGGTACAAACCTTAAGTTTCCTATACATACATTGGACACTGAACATTGTATATAGGTATACATTGAGATAGAATTTACTAAATTCTATTATCAGCAAACGGTAAGTCATGCCTTCAATATTCGATAAACTTGAAATCATCCTACAACGTAACGAAGAAATAGAAACTCTTATGGCAACGCCTGAAATAGCTTCTGATTTCAACAAGATTCAAGGTTTAGCCAAAGAGCGCTCCTCTTTAGAAAACCTGGTTAATATTGGTCGTACCTACGACCAACTTGTTACCGAACAAAAAGACTTAGAAGAAATCGCTCAAGACTCCTCAGATGCTGAACTAAGTAATATTGCAAAACAGGAATTATCCAATATTGCAGATCAAATTAAGCATCTCGCAGATGATTTAGAATTAGCATTACTGCCCAAAGACCCAAATGATGAGCGTGACGTGATAGTAGAGATCCGTGCTGGAACTGGTGGCAGAGAGGCCACTTTATTTGCAGCAGACCTCTTCAGAACCTACACGAAATATGCTCAGCTTAACGGCTGGAAAACCGAAATCATGGATTCTCACAATGCTGATTTGGGCGGATACAACAAAATTGTATTCGACATTCATGGTCAAGGAGTTTACAGCAAGCTCAAATTCGAAAAAGGTGTTCACAGAGTTCAGCGTATCCCCGAAACTGAAACTCAAGGACGAATTCATACATCTACAGCTACGGTAGCTGTATTACCTGAAGCAGACGATGTAGAAATCAATATCAGTCAAGATGATTTACGAGTCGATATATTTCACTCTGGAGGGCATGGTGGACAAAATGTAAACAAAGTCGCCACTGCAGTGAGAATAGTCCATAATCCAACAGGGATAGTAGTGGTATGTCAAGACGAAAGGTCGCAGTATAAGAACAAGACCAAAGCTATGTCAATGTTGCGAGCAAAAATATATGAAGTAGAGCAACAAAAGCATAGCGACGAGATCAGCAAGAATAGAAGAGAACAAGTAGGGAGCGCCGAAAGATCAGAAAAAATCAGGACATACAACTTCCCACAAGATCGAATTACTGATCACAGAATATCTTCCAGTTTTTATGGATTGAACAAAATATTAGATGGAAACCTGGATGAAATTATTACCTCTCTAATGGATTGGGAAAGAGCATCCTTGATGGAAGAAGTAAAAGCCTAATCGCTAAACAGCAGTCCATACAAAGTTTACATAGCCTTATTGCGAGTACGCTCGAACAACATGGTATAACAGAAAACCACATCGAAGCAGATATCATAATAATGGATGTACTGGCCATAACCAGAGTTGAATTGATTTCATCTCAAGATTCAATTGTTTCCGCAGATCAATTACATTCAATAGAATCCATAATTACTAGACGCATGCGCAGGGAACCTCTGGCATACATTTTAGGCTATCAACCTTTTTACGGATTAGATTTTGCTGTGGATTCCAACGTCTTGATACCAAGACCAGAAACGGAGTTGTTGGTAGAAGAAATACTAAACACAACCATAGCAGACAATAACCTATCAGTAGCTGACATTGGGACCGGCAGTGGTGTTATCGCTGTTACATTAGCAATAATGAGAGGCAACTATAAATTCTATGCAGTGGACCAATCAGCAGCAGCGGTAGATCTAGCAAGACAAAATGCTAAGGCTCATAACGTGTTAGGCAAAATTAATTTCAAAACAGGGCATTTATTCGCTAATACAACAGATAAATTTGACCTCATTGTATCGAATTTACCTTATATCCCGTCGAGCCGTCTGGACCAATTGGATCCAGAACTTTCTTGGGAGCCCCTCCAAGCTCTGGATGGAGGAACTGATGGATCAGAGGTCATATCAAAACTTATCTATCAAAGCGCTCTCCATGTCAAACCAGACTCCACAATCTTTTTAGAAATCGATCACTCACACTCAGATAAACTCATTAATATAGCCAATAAGATCTTTCCAGCAAGCTCTATACAAATTAAGCAAGATTTGCAAGGATTTGATAGGATACTCATCATCAAGCCTTTTGGAAGAAATCTAACTTGATATAAATGAGAGGGAGGATGTCATGGCTACTAATACCAATGTATATACAGGCACTGAGTACAATGTTGTAGGTACGAGACCCGTGCGTCACGATGGATATGAAAAAGTTACTGGTGCTGCTAAATATGGTGCAGAC
>CEUS01284468.1_pt1 | contig 12113 bp, 12 predicted proteins | sample 427031 | NCBI WGS metagenome assembly CEUS01 (sample SAMEA2622837, study PRJEB7988) | marine metagenome | biome: marine biome (ENVO:00000447); feature: marine epipelagic mixed layer (ENVO:xxxxxxxxx); material: "saline water (ENVO:00002010), including plankton (ENVO:xxxxxxxx)" | depth 140 m | reverse complement strand
CGGGCAGCTTTGGATGAAGGGCCGACTGATAAGGAACTTATACAGGCTGAACATGCGCTTAGAAGCGCAAAAATGTCTAAAACCCTGGCAGCCACAAATTTTGACGAACTCGAGACAGGATATTTTGGAGCCGTTTTAATGTTTGGGAAAATTCCGGCATGGCGGAAATTTATATATGGAATGACGCCAGGACAAGATGTCCAGCAATTAAGGGAAAATATTATAGCTTTAGGGTATGCGTCTCCTGGTATGGAAATGGAATCTGAAATATTTGATAAGGGTATGGAAGAATCGGTAAAGCGGATGCAGACTGATCTAGGGCTAATTGTAACGGGTACTCTTGATATCGGTGATGTAGTCTTTCTGAGTGGAACAACTTTAGTTGAATCTTCTGTCAATTTCCCAGTAATTGGCTCCGAAATAGTGGGAAACAACAATTTACTTTCATTAACTCCCCTTGAAGTTATAGATAGCAAAATGGTAACAAATGAAAAGGTAACCACGACTTCTCGCTCATCACAGGTGATAGAGACTTCTATAGAGGTCTCTGACCAAGATTTGATTTGGATAGGAGCAGAAGTAAGGATTGAACTTCCAGATGAGGATGTTGTTCTCGGAAAAGTACAAAACATTGGGTCCGTGGCGATAATACCTCAGAGCAATCAAACAGGAGATCCATATTTTGAAGTTACAATTATTAGTCAATCTGATAAAGATTTGCACCAATGGACAGGGGCTCCAGTTACGGTGTCGGTCACGAAAGAAATAGCGAAAAATGTCTTATCAGTTCCGGTGTCAGCTTTATTGGCGCTCTTGGGTGGTGGTTATGGACTAGAAGTTATTGCTGATGGAACCACACGATTAATCCCTGTGGGAGTAGGTATTTATGCCGATGGTTGGGTCGAAGTGAATGGACCTGAAGTAAGGGAAGGTACTCGTATTGTGTTGCCAAAATGAATCTGATAACTCCAATATCATGTATAAAAAACACACAAGTGAAATCGAATCAGCAGTAGAACTTAATAAAGTTAGTAAATTTTATCCGGGGACGCCTGTAATAAAAGCGTTATCAGATATTTCTTTATCAGTTAATAGCGGGGAATTTGTGGGTATAGTTGGTTCTTCAGGAAGTGGTAAATCAACACTTCTTCATGTGATTGGTACTCTTACCAGACCTAGTGAAGGTTCTGTGAATATTAATGGCTTGAATACTGCCGGTATGTCGGACAGTGATCTGTCTGGTTTACGCGCAAAATTTGTCGGATTTGTTTTTCAGGATTTTTTTCTGTTATCAGGGATATCTGCAAGAGAAAATGTTGAACAGGGGCTTCTGTATTCTGGTGCACCCGCCAAGGCACGAAGAGAAAGATCTGAAATGATTCTTGAAAGAGTGGGTCTTTCTAATCGTATGGGACATTTCCCAAATGAAATGTCCGGTGGTGAACAACAAAGAGTAGCTATTGCAAGGGCTCTTGTTCATAATCCTGCTTTTGTACTGGCTGATGAACCAACTGGCAACTTGGATTCTAAAAACTCTAATGCCATTATGGATCTACTCACCACTCTAAACAAAGATGGTGCTACTGTCATTTTGATAACTCATGACCTTGAAGTCGCTGCTCTGACTAAACGACAGATTGTACTCGAGGATGGGCGTATCAATAGCGATTCTAATTTCGTTTCACGTGAATAAAATATGGTGAATACTAAACTAATTTACAAAAGTAAGATAGGCTGGATAGATAGTTTCCGTGTAGGAAGTTTTGGGTTGCGATCTCGTAGATTACGATCAGCTTTGTCTGCCCTGGGAATCACTATCGGTATTGCAGCTTTGGTAGGAGTTCTTGGTCTTTCAGCATCTGGTAGCGCTGATTTGATAAAAGATCTGGATGCTTTGGGTACAAATCTATTAACAGTTGAAGCGGGGCAAGGTTTTGCCACCGGAGAAACGAGTTTGCCGGATGATGCACCAGCAATGGTTCGGAGAATCTCACCGGTTTATGATGTTTCTACGATAAGTAGAGTGCCGGGTTCAGTTTATCGTAATGATTTACTCGATGATGGCCGTACAAAAGGTATCACGATTATTGCAGCAGATTTGAACTTAATCAATGTACAACGTGGAACTTTGAAAACTGGTATTTACCTCACGGAAGTAACTTCTCAATTTCCTATTGCAGTATTGGGTTCAGTTGCAGCTGAGCGCTTAGCTATCGATGATCTATCTGCCAAACCAAGGCTTTGGATAGGTGACCAATGGTTTACTGTGGGAGGCATATTGGATCCATTGCCCCTTGCGGCTGATTTGGATAGAGCTGCAATCATTGGATACGGTTCAGCAGAAAAAGTATTTGATCACGAAGGAGATACAGATGTTATTTACGTCAGAGCATATCCTGAATTTGTTCAAGACGTTCGCTCTGTAATGGCAGCAACGGTTAATCCTGAGAAACCTGAAGAAGTTCAAGTTGGCCGCGCATCTGATGTTCTGGAAGCAAGAGCGGCAGCACAGAATGCTTTTACTAGTCTTTTTGTAGGCCTTGGAGCCGTTGCACTTCTTGTAGGGGGAATCGGAATCGCTAATGTAATGGTGATTTCGGTTATAGAAAGAAAGAATGAAATTGGATTGAGAAGAGCTTTAGGAGCTACACGCTTTCACATAGGGACACAGTTTCTTACAGAATCTTTGATTCTAGCGTTGGTAGGGGGATTGGTTGGTATTATCACTGGTATAATCATCACTTTTGGGTATGCTATGTCGAGGGAATGGTCTCTTGTAGTGCCTAGTTACGCTATTGCTGGAAGTATAATATCATCTCTTCTAATAGGAGGAATAGCCGGGTTTTATCCTGCATTTAGAGCAGCAAATTTGGCACCAACTGAAGCACTTAGAACTCGTTAGTTGTAAGTATTGTTATTTTAAAATAATAAGTTTGTTATAGTCTGATAGGTGGATATATCCAAGATGGTTAAGAACAAGTCATGTACACGGGAAACAATAAATCAGTTTAAATGGCATGTATTGTCCCTACTAATGTTAGCGGTTGCTATTAGCTGTACGACAGAGGATTCAGATGATTTATCCAACGATACTGCATCAAATTTTGCTAACAAATCTTCAGTAAATAAAATCGAATCTGAATCGACTACTCCTGTTCCGATAATTCCCACAAGTATCCCAACAAATACTCCGGTGCCTAATACTCCCGTATCTGCTACGTTAGCCCCTGATACTAAAGATAAATCAGTAAATGAAAAGCCTTCTATAAACCTATTTGATGCAATTGGGCAACAGGATTTAGATTCTGTTAAACAGCACATGGATTATGGAACGGATATAAATCAGCTGTTTATTCCCGAAGGATACCCTTTTCCTGGTGCTTCTCCTTTGCATTTAGCAATCCTTACAGGTAATAAAGACATTGTACGATTGTTGATAGATAGCGGAGCTGAAAAGGAAATTCAAGCCAAAAATCAAGAGGGTGGAACACCATTACATTGGGCCGCATTTTTTGGCATAAAGAATATGGTTGAATTTCTTGTTGAAATCGGATCTGACATAAATGCTATTGATAATGGTGGATGTACCCCAACCTGCGCATCGAGTATTAACAATCCTTTTGCTGATCAAAATAATGAAACTTTCAAGGCAAATAGATTATTGATTAAACAATTTTTGATAGGAAAAGGTGGGCAGGTAGACAGTGGAGTCACTGGTAAAGTTTCTGGATCCAAATCAGGTGTGAAACCCCCTCAAATTAGTGTATTTGATGCCGTAGGTATGGAAAACATTACTGTTGTGAAACAACATATGGATTATGGCACCGATCCTAATTCTTTTGTTCCTGAAGGATTTCCCTTGGCAGGAGCGTCTACATTACATATAGCGACTCTCACAGATAATACTGATGTAATTAAAATACTTCTCGATGGGGGAGTAGATATAGATGTAAAAGCTAAAGATGATTTTGGAGGGACTCCCTTACAGTGGGCGGCATTTTGGGGAAAACCAAAAGCAGCAAACATCTTGATTGATTCGGGAGCCGATATCGATGCTGTAGACGATAATGGATGTTCTCCAAAATGTTATCTGACTATACCTAATGACTTGCTGCAAGAAGAATACCAGGCAGCTATGAAGGAAGGGCGTAAAATAATCTTGGGATTACTTAACGATAATGGAGCTAAGTAGATTGTAGATTCAGGTTATATGTTTACAGGATACGTAATCAAGCGAGTTTTTATTTCACATAGCTTCCGTTCCAATTTATCTAACCTAAAGTAAAATATAGTCAGTTGCGATAATACTGTTAATTCTAATCTTATCTTTTGAAAAGGCCCATAAGGGTGCTTTCTTGAATTTTGTTTGCATTAACCATGAATCCGACTACTGCTGCTGAAGTGTCAGGTTCCACCGGAATAGAATCAACAGACAGACAAAATATAGTAAAAATATATCTGTGAGGATGAGAGCCTTCAGGAGGACATGGCCCTCCGTAACCAGGTTTACCAAAATCGGTGCGAGTTTCCAGAGCACCGTGAGGTAGTTTACTAACTCCTTCTTCAATTGAATTCACCGTAGGGGGTATATTTACAATCAGCCAGTGCCAGAATCCGCTGCCGGTGGGTGCGTCTGGGTCATAGCAGGTTATTGCCAAAGACTTGGTTGAGTCGGGCATACCGAACCAGTGAAGTTCTGGAGATATATTGTTACCGTCACAACCAAAGCCGAACTCCGAACTCAGACAATGTTTAGTTGATAAATAGTCACCGTCGTTAAAGCTGTTGCTAAGGAGATTAAATTTCATGCTGGTTCTCCATCGGAATATAATCTGTTTAAACGTGGATCACACGACAACTATACTACTATATTTTACATTCACTAAAGGTCATATACCAAGTATGTAGAATTTGCTATTTAAAAATCAATCCAGACGGTGCATAATTAAATTGAATTATGGTAGGATTTGCTTCATCTCAAAGAAAGGGATTGGAATGTATAACGTAGGTCTGTTTTTACATATCATTACTGCTATGATTATTGCCTATGTGGTGTTGCACGGCCTATTGAAAAGTGTATTTAAATTGCATTCAAAGCAGCTCAGAATTAATATGATTTTGTTGCCATTAATGAGCTTGTTGTCCCTTACTTCAGGATATTGGGTTATCGAAGCAGCAAATTTTGATCATGCAGATTTGTGGATTACACTTTCATATTGTTTACTGATAGGGTTAATTTTGATCAATGAAGTTTTATTGAGAAGAAAATTAATTAAATATAGAAAGAGAAACGCCATTACGATAAATGTTCGTACTGAATATGGATTGATGACACTGATTACAGTTGGACTTATATTTCTGATGGTATTTAAACCTTAATAATCAATCACGTTTTTAGCTAATTAAAGAAACCACGTAGGTTTGTAAATCAGATAAAGAAATAATGTAAGATAGTTTGCATATAGACAATATGAAAGATATTAATCAATAACTTTGAAATTCTTTTAGTAAAGTATACAATTCGTATAGTTTATAAAGAAAAAGATTGTATAGCACGATGGATATTGAAATAGGAGGAAAATCGATGCAAGAAGGTGTGAAGTCGAATAGGCGATTTCAACTGAGTCCGATATTAGGTGTTTTGGCACTTTCCTTGTTGCTTAGCACTTTGATTGCATGTGGAGGAGGAGGAGCTGAGACAGACCTGGTTTTGGGAGAAACAGAAAAAGCTGATGCAATTGAAACAATTCTTGCTAAGGGGTTTTCTAGTTCGGATCATGCTGGCAAATTTGGAGCTATGCTTGCAACAATTACACAAGAAGGTGCAGACGTAAAATTGATATTGATAATAGATTCTACTGAAGCACATTTTACCAAAGAAATTGGTAGGGAAATGGCGACCGAATTTGTAAAGGTGGTTAAGAATGCTGGTACAGATGAACCAACTGGTACAGAAATCGGCAAAGGGATATTTAATTATTCAGTGGGTGTCTATTACGACGATATAAGTAATCCAGATAAAACCTATGTGAATCCAATCAGAAAAATTGTTATTGGTGAAAAGAAAAGCAATTCTAAGAATATAAAATGGTAGGAAATTTCATTAAACACACCAATGAAATTTTATGTTTTGTGGTGTTGATCTAGAACTTAGTAGAAAAAATGGGTTGTTAGTGTTTATTTCTAACTTCCCTTGATAATCTCCAATATTCTGCCAATTGAGACTACAAAATATACGTTTAACAAAAAAGATATGAAATGTTGAAAGTCGAAATTGGAGGTCTGTATGAGGACAGCGGTTTTTGGAGCCGGAGGCATTGGTGGATACCTGGGAGGACGGCTAGCTGAAAGTGGAGAGGAATTAGTTGTCATTGCGCGTGGTGCCCATCAAGAATCAATAGAAAAACAAGGCCTAAAAATAGATAGCATTAATGGGGATATTGTAGTAAATCCACAGATTGTTACCAATGATCCATACAAGGCTGGTAAGGTTGAAATTATAATCCTCGGTGTTAAAGCCTGGCAGGTAGCTGAAGCAGCGAAAGCAATGGTTCCTATGATGACTTCGGATACCATTGTTATTACTGTTCAAAATGGTGTCCTAGCTCCAATTGAATTGGCTGAGCATGTTGGGGCGAATCATGTTGTGATCGGTCTGTGTATGTTACGGAGTTTTATTGTAGGACCGGGACATTTAAAACATTCTATGGACGTTTACCCCAACGTGCAGTTCGGTGAAATTGATGGAAGTCAGTCTGAGAGAATAATGGAACTAAAAAACATTTTTGAAGGAGTAGGTTTATCGGTTGTTTTACCAAAAGATATTAATGTAGCTCTCTGGGAGAAGTTTTTAGTTTTTTCTGTAGCTAGTGCGATGGGAGCATTAACACGGTCCACAACAGGTGTATGGAGAAGCATGACTGAGACAAGAAAAATGGCAGAGACTCTGGTTACAGAGATAGTTTCTGTAGGAAAAAGTCGTGGAATAGACTTATCTGACCAGACTATAATTGAAACGATGCTTCTTTTAGATACCTGGGATCACAACCATACCACATCAATGGCAAAAGATATGATGGAGGGAAGACCTTCTGAATTAGATGCAGCAATTGGAAATATAGTAAAATTGGGTATAGAAAAAGACGTGGACGTGTCATTAAATAACCTTATTTACAATACCCTTTTACTACAAGAAAATCAGGCTCGCCAATAAATTCACATTAAAAATATACTTTAACTATTGTAACGTGATGGTAAAATTGGTTAGCTACCGTATTCTAAGAGGTATCCTCAGGAATAGTCCGGCGGTAAAGACGACCACCAGGTGCAGGCCTATGATTTGCAGGATGGAAATTTTCTACTTCACTGTCATACCTTACTTGGCTCATCGCAATCGACCCACCGTCGTCGAACTGGATTGTCGGCTCACCACCAGGATGTTGACTATCTATAATTTCTGCGCGAGATGAAGCCAAAAGGTCTATTAACATTGTTCGGTAGGGTTGGGGAGGAAGCCAAGCTTGATAGTCCAACTCTACTTTCCCTTTATATGAATCAATGTCATCTCCATCTAGTACCCAGGGTCGATCTCGTTTGATCTCTAAGAAAAGCCGGTTGAACTCCAGTGCAAGCTCCATTCGAGCTCGAAGTTCATGTTCCAGCGAACTGGCCACAGAACGAATATCTTCAGCAGCATTACTAATATCGGCCACATCAGTAGCCCCGTAAGGCTGATTTGATTCCATGGCTTCTTCCATAAATTTCATCGCTGTAATAGCTGGGTCAATAACAGTTCTAATTTCTTCTTCGAGACGTCCCATCGCAGCCCGTACCCTATTCCTGTAGTCATCATATTCTCCTATGCGCTCTTGCATACCGTTAAGCATATACATAGCATCTTCAAGAAGAGGCTTGATGACGGCGATTGGGTCTCGGGCCACAGTCTCATGTTCTTCATGATGAAGTCGCTTTAATTCATCCATCGTTCCACATACATCGCTAAATCGTGTTTGCCGCGATTTCATTTATTTCTCCAAGATTCCATCAGGATTTGTTATTGTGACAGTCCAGTCACCATGAACTTTGATTCCTTCCCTGGATGTATCACTTGAAGGTGATATCCATGCACATCCAGTACCAAGTGCCAGTAATACTATGAATGAAATAACAAGAATCTGTTTCAATAATCGTTCTCCAAAAAAAGATTGGTCCAGTAATTATAAAGAAAATGTTAAGGACAACAACTTAGTGGGTCTGGTTTTCGTGGTTGTTTTTGATGAATAAAACCCTGTATGGCGAAAACATAAAAAAGCCCTCAACGTCTAGAAAACGTCTAGACAATCTTGATCTATCGTGAACAATAATAAACAATAAACAGACATTTTAGATACGAATTTGGATAATATTAGGAAATCTAAATGACCCAGAATTTAACTAAAGGTTAAAGCAACGATTATTCTAGAAATTCCAGCTGGTATCAGGACTTGGATTAAATATATAAAAACACAAAATCTTTAATTTTGAGTGTATTTAATCCTAGGGTCTACAACAGCTAAGAGAACGTCAGAAATTAATGTGCCGACCACTGTCAGAGCACCAGCTACGAAAATTATAAAACCAGCCAAATATACATCCTCCGATACAATTGCTTCTAGAAGCAACGGTCCCATAGTGGGTAAGCTAAGCACAACTGAAACAATTATGCTTCCACTTACCAAAGACGGTAATAAATACCCAACTGTACTTATAAGAGGGTTTAAAGCGACCCTGACTGGATATTTGAGTATTACTGACAGTGGGCGCATACCTTTTGATCTTGCAGTGACGACATAAGGTTTACTCATTTCATCAAGTAGATTGTTGCGCATAACACGGATTAGCCCGGCGGTACCGGAGGTTCCCAAAACTATTGCAGGGATCCATAGATGAGCAATGAGATCTTTAATTCTGCCAAGATTCCAAGCAGCATCAGCGTAATCAGCTGAATTGAGGCCTCCAACACTCTGGTCAAAATATGCGAAAGCAAGGTACATCAAAACCAGACCTAATAGAAAATCCGGAACAGCTAAACCAGAAAAGCCAATAAAAGTAAATACGTAATCTCCGACTGAGTGCTGTCTGATTGCAGAATAAATACCTATTGGGATCGCAAACGTCCATGTGACGATTGCAGTAAATGCTGCAAGTACTACAGTAAGCCAGAATCTATCCTCAAGGAGTTTCTTTACGGGTTCGTCCACTTGATATCGGTACTGGAATGATAAACCAAGATCACCTTGTGCCATGTTAAACATCCATTTTAAATAACGGACGTACTGTGGCTTGTCTAGTCCAAGGTATGTTCTTAAGACTTCCATACGTTCTGGATCTGGAACCTGACGCCTAGCCTCAGTTATTTCCTTGAATCTATCTATTTGATCACCGGGAGGAATCTCAATTATAAAAAATGCCAGCCATGATATGGCTATTATTGTTATAAAGCTAGTAACAACTCGGCCTATTAAATACCTAATCATAGTGAATTCCAGGTAACCATAGTGAATTCCATGAAACTTATTGACCGAACTATATTTAAAATTAAAAAATAAGTCAATATAGTTTGAGATTAGATTTCTGGAAAGTGGATATTGGTATTGTACAGATTGGGTAATTATAATATTTGCTATCGACTGCAGAGAAAGTAAAATATAAATGGAAAATATTACTTAGGGAGACCGTATATGTATGGAACGATATTTAATTTAAGTGTAAAACCTGGACATGAAGACGAATTGCTATCGATATTGAATAGTCAAAATGTCCCTGATGGAGGTGTCGCTTGGTTGGTCTTAAAACCGGATGAAAATAAATCAGAATGGATAGGAGTAGCAGTATTCGAAAATAAAGAAAAATATGAATCGAATGCCAATCGATCTGAACAACATGAACAATTTCTTAGAATGATGGAACATTTAACATGCGAACCGACTTGGACAGATGGGGAATATATTATTAATCAAATCATCCAGTAAATAATTTTATAGTCTGAAATTATTCAATCGTGTTTTATCAAAATATATCCGAATTCAATCAATGATATCAGAGGAGAGAGTATGTCAATTACAGGTCTTTATTATAGGACATCAAACATGGAGAAGAGAACCCATAAAAAAACACTAAACAGTATTCCATATTGGTTTATATCTTTTGGGTTGTCTCTCATGATACTAACTTTATTGGCCTGTGGTGGAGGTGTTGAGACTGATTTAGTGATTCCTGAGAGTGAAAAAGAAGCAGCTGTAAATATAATGCTAGATAAATACAAAGCTGATCAAGAGGGTGGAGTTGTTGGAGCCAGTGTTACGCAAGAAGGTGGAACCCTGAACCTGATTATAATGATCAAGAGAATAACATATTTGGAAAATGTTAGAAGTACAGCAAATCTGGATTGGTCAAATCAAGGGAGAAAATTAGGGACAGAATTTGTAAGACTTGTAAAAGATGGTGGCACTGATGATCCGACTGGGAGTGAAATAGGAAAAGGTCAGTTTAATTATACTATTGGAGTCTATTATCAGGATCCAGCTAATCCAAATAAAGTATATGCGAATCCAATAAGAAAGATTGTAGAAGGGAAAAAGAGCGCCAAATCCTCTAAAATAAAATGGTAAGAATCCTAATATAACTTCGGGGTAGGACTTTGATAAAACTAGCTATCATTGGTTCAGGAAGTATGGTATTTACCCGACGAATAGTGACTGATCTACTTCTTGATAAAAATTTATCAGAGATGGAAATAGCTTTGATGGACATAGATCCTGAAAAGTTACGAGTTTCCCAGTTGATTGTAAATGCTTTAGCAAATCAAATAGGTGTTCAACCAACTATTACTACACATATTGATAGGAAATCAGCGTTAAAAAATGCTGATTTTGTTCAAACAACTTTCCAAATAGGTGGATTTGAACCTGCCACTAAAATTGATTTTGATATACCTAAGAAGTATGGATTAAAGCAAACTATTGCGGATACTTTAGGTATAGGCGGAATAATGCGGGGGCTTCGTACTATTCCGGTACTACTAGATGTAGCAAAAGATATCATGGAAATCTGTCCCCAGGCGATTTGGTTACAATCTGTCAACCCTATGGCAATGAATATTATGGCTATATCAAAAAGATTTCCTGAAATAAATGTTGTAGGGTTATGCCACTCTGTACCTAACACCGCATTGATGCTTTCAAATGATCTTGAAGAAAATTTTGAAGACATTGTTTTTCAATGTGCAGGAATTAACCATATGTCATTTTACTTAACGTTTGCCAAGAGATTGAAGGATGGCTCAACTATAGATCTGTATCCAAGACTAAAATTGATAGCAGAAGATATTGTTAACGGAACAAAAGTATCTTCCAGGTCTTTAGAGAAAACTAGTCACGGCAAATTTTTATATGAAACAGTAAGATATGACATATTGATGAGGTTGGGTTATTTTGTTACAGAATCAAGTGAACATTTTTCAGAATATGTACCTTGGTATATCAAGAATAGCCAACCTGAATTGATTGATCAATTCCAGATACCAATTGATGATTATATTTATCGGTGTGAAAGTCAAAATGAAACATGGACAAATCATGCAGAAAATCTAACTCATGAAAGCAGTCTTAAAATATCAGCATCAGATGAATATGTGAGTCAGATAATTAAATCGGTAGTTGCCAATAAAAAAATACAAATTAACGGCAATGTTATCAATAATGGAGCCATTAATAATCTTCCAAATGACTGTTGCGTAGAGATACCTTGTGATATCGATAAAAGTGGAATTGTTTCACAAAACATTGGTAACCTGCCGGTTCAATTAGCAGCATTAATTTCAACCAATGTTAATGTTCAGCAGCTGACTGTGGAAGCAGCACTAAATCATCGAAAAGAACATGTATATCATGCAGCGATGCTTGATCCACATACTGCTTCTGAACTGTCTATAAATCAAATATATAATATGGTTGACGAACTTATCGAAGTGCATGGCGACATGATACCCAGACTAAGTTAATTAAAGATAGATATTAGAACAAAGCCATCTGATGAAATGGCGGGAGTGCGAGGGAGTCGAACCCACCACTCCG
>CEUS01058430.1_pt1 | contig 12113 bp, 7 predicted proteins | sample 427031 | NCBI WGS metagenome assembly CEUS01 (sample SAMEA2622837, study PRJEB7988) | marine metagenome | biome: marine biome (ENVO:00000447); feature: marine epipelagic mixed layer (ENVO:xxxxxxxxx); material: "saline water (ENVO:00002010), including plankton (ENVO:xxxxxxxx)" | depth 140 m | reverse complement strand
CCTCCTCCGTGCCCCACGTCAAATATCACTCCGCGTTTTGCTGCATCTTTGAATCCGTCATAGACTTTACCGTTTTCGTTTATCAATAAGTCTTCCATTCCCCCAAAACTGTGAGTCACTACATCTCCTGGGCGCAGCATCTCACAGAGTTTCTCAAGTGAGGTATACGTATTGCCAACATGTATCATAACGATTCCGCCCATTTCTGTAGCAGCTTCAATGCTCAGCTTTAATGCTTCCACATCATTGTCGTTACATTGAACTCTGCCTAATCGGGCTTTGATTCCAAGAATAAACTCTTTATTTTTCCTCCAGCATTCCACTGCTTCTTCAACATCCGCCCATCTCATATCCTGTAATTCTGCTATATGATTACCGCCAACCATTCCCATAGATGAGATATTCAATAGTGCGAATATTCTAGTAATGGATTGTTCTATTGTCCACTTGCGGAACGCAGGGAAAGTTCTGGCACCGGCAGAACCGGCGTCGATTGCTGTTGTGACACCCTTGCTTACATTAACCGGGTCCGGTGGTAATCCGGGTTCTGAGGCACCCCAAAAAGTGTGTGCATGAAGATCTATAAGTCCAGGAGTTACTATAAAGTCAGAAGCATCTATTACCTCATGAGCAGTATTACCGGGTATTTTTTCGGCCATTGCTGAAACTTTCCCGTCTGTGAATGCTACATCTGATTTCTTGTTGATGTTTTGTGAAGGATCTATAACTGTTCCGTTTTGCACAACAATGTCATATTTCATACAAAATCTCCCATCCCAAGTCAGGCTATTTGCATTCTACACAATTACCATTCTCAAGATCTTGACTGGTTATATATTCAGTTTTATTAAAATGGCAATAACAACATAGATTGCTGATTGATTGACGCTATCTGGTGATTATGGCTACTATTGCTTAAACTTCAGTAGTTAAAGATACTGAGCTGTAACGGTTTAACTCATAAATAGTAGTGTTTCGTAGAGGATAAATATGGGTGTGTACGAGCAGGTTGGAGCACGACGGATTATTAATGTAGCTGGAGCATCAACCAGAGTAGGTGGTGCATTGATGTCTCCAGAAGTTGTTAAAGCAATATCAGCTGCAGCTGCTGAATCAGCCTCTTTAATAGAACTACAATCTGCGGCGAGTCGTCTTATCGCAGAAGTTACTGGTGCGGAAGCAGGCTATGTGACGTCAGGGGCTGCAGCGGGACTGACCCTTGGCACAGCGGCTATTCTGGCAGGGCTAGATCTAGGCAAAATTGAGAAATTACCTGAGACGACTGATATGAAAAAAGAGTTTATCATTTCGAGGGACCACCGTAATGGTTACGATCATTCTATAAGGCTTGCGGGCGCAAAATTTATTGAAGTTGGTATGAATGAGCAAGTCGCCGGTGCCGGAGTTCGCCGCACAGAATCCTGGGAGTACGATGTAGCAGTAACTGATGACACTGCGGGAATTGCGTATGTTGTAAAAATTGATAGTCAACCTCCTCTAGCGGAAGTTGTTAAAGTTGCCCAAAGACATAATTTACCTGTACTTGTGGACGCAGCAGCAGCTTTACCGCCTGCCAGTAACTTGAAAAGATTTATTGACGAAGGAGCTGATCTCGTAACGTATTCCGGAGGTAAAGCAATAAGAGGGCCTCAAGCAACAGGGATAATATGTGGTGACCGAGATTTGATTGCATCCATAGCTATGCAGACTCTTGATATGGACGAACATTTTGAAATATGGGATCCACCAGAGGAATTTATACCGAAGAAAAACCTGCCGTGGATACCCAGGCATGGAATTGGACGCGGTTTTAAGGTTTCTAAAGAGCAGATTGTTGGGCTAATGACCGCACTGAAGATATTTGTCCGAAATAATGGGATTTTTAATATAGATGAACAAAAGAATTATCTTCATATTTTGACTAACGGGTTACGAGGACTACCTGTGGATTCCTACATAGTGCCCGATGGTTCTGGTCAATCGCAATTACATATATTAATTGACGAAAATTCCTTGGGACTTTCCTCTTTCAATGTTTGTCATCAACTCAAACGTGGAGATCCAGGAATTTTTCCTAATGAAATGCTGTTGTCTCAAAACACACTCATAATTTCTCCGATGAACCTAAATGGTGAAACTACGGAGTTACTCCTAGAAAGATTAAGAGAAATTTTGTACAAAGCTTAGAATTTACGAACCAACTATGAGGAAGGATTGCCCTGTGCCAAATAAAATTAGTTTGCAAATAGATAAAAGGATTCCTTTTGCCAATGGTATGTCTTTCGGCTCGGTTGGGCCATATGAAATGATCAAAGGAAGCGCATGTATAGGAGTTGACCCGAACTTAGAATTTAATTCTCTAGTTACAGATATTGAAAAGGCTCCTATCAATCAAAATGGATCGGTTGATGTTGTAGCTGACTTGTACATATTGAAACCAACGAATATATCTGGCGGTAATCGGAGAATATTGTTTGAATTTGTGAATAGGGGTAATAAGCGGGCACTTCAATGTTTCTCAGATGCTCCCGGTAATAATGCGCCGATTGATTACGTGGATTCGGGCAATGGGTTTTTGATGCGAAGAGGGTACACTATTGTGTGGATAGGTTGGCAAGGGGACTTACCGGCCGACGATGAACTTTTGTCTGTAGATGTACCAGTAGCGACAGATAACGGTAATACTATTACGGGTAGAATTAGCAGCGAATTTATTTTTGAAGATTATGGATTGCATTCAGTAAATACAGGGTTTCTAAGTTTGGGTGCCCTGGGTACTGCTTCAGGGTATGCTAGTGTTACTTTGGATAATGAAGATTCAACACTAACCAGACGCAGACGTTCATCTGACAAACCAATCATTATCCCTTCTGATGAATGGAGTTTTGCCAAAGAAGAAAATACTGATGATGAGTTATCTGTAGTTGCCTCTAACTCCGATGTGTATCTTTCAAGTGGATTCGAACCCGGATGGATATATGAGCTCACATATACTGCAAAAGATCCGAAAGTACTTGGGTTGGGCTACGTTGCAGTTAGGGATTTAGTGTCTTTCTTTAAACATGGTGAAGTAGATTCTTTAGGCAATTCCAATCCGTTAAGAGACAATGAGCGAGGTATTGAAAAGGCATATTGTTTTGGCAGATCACAGGCAGGACGTGTGATAAGAGATTTTATTTATCAAGGATTTAATGCTGATTTTGAAGACCTTCCTGTCTTTGATGGTGCATTGGTACATGTGGCAGGAGCAGGAAGAATATGTCTCAATCACAGATTTGCGCAGCCTAGTCGTACTGCTTCTATGCAATTTGAAGAGCATGCACACTATTCTGACCGATTCCCATTTTCGTATGCGGAAAGTCAGGATCATTTAACTGGATCAATAGATTCTATTTTGAAGAGACCTGCAACTGATCCATTGGTCATGCAAACGGATTCCTCAGACGAATACTGGCAGCGACATGCATCATTAGTATGCACAGATACAAGAGGAAGAGATTTAGAACTGCCAGAAGGTGTTCGTTTGTATCTATGGTCAAGTTCTCAACATTTTGCGATTGCTCCAGATGGTCAGAAACAAATTCATTTTGCCAAAAACCCACCGAATCAATTGCTGACATCTACTTTATTTCGCTCTCTGCTAGATCATATGGATCGTTGGTCAACTGTAGGGGCATCTCCACCACCCAGCAAGATGCCAAGGGTGGCCGACGGCACTCTTGTATCTGGCGACGAGTGGAAAAAACAATTTCCTACCATACCTGGGTTTGCAATTCCCTCAGGGCCTAATTATCTTGAACTGTATGACTATGGTCCCAATGCAGATTGTGGTTATATAACCGTTGTTCCTCCATTACAAATTACTCCACTTCAGGAATATACGATACTGGTTCCTTCAGTAGATCAAGATGGAAATGATATTCCTGGGATACGAGTGGCACAGGTTCAGGCACCTTTAGGGACACATGCCGGTTGGAATATACGTAGGGAAGGATTCGGAGAAGGGGAAATGGCAGTATTTTATGGTAGCTCTCTGTCTTTCGCAAAAGATACGGAATCGGCTGCAAAATGCGGCGACCCAAGGACTCCGATAGCTGATCGGTACATTGATGAAAACGACTATATCAACTACGTGAAGGCTGCTATAGAAAATTTGAAACGCGAAGGCTTTCTGCTTGATGAAGATGAGGAATCTGTAGTTGAAAATTCGAAAATTGCCTATAGAATGGCCCTGAACATTAAAACTTGATTGCCAGATGAAGATCTGTGTTTGATATAAGGTGAAATTTTTCTTGCATATCAAAGATAAACAATAAAGGAGAAGGTTAGTGAGTAGATACCTAGGAATAATAGAAGCCACACCAGAATTCTACAAAGGGTGTATGGAAAATCCACAGGATAGGAAAGAAGTTCTGAATCCGATGTTTGAAGCTTTCGGCGGTTCATTGGAGGAATATTGGTTTGGAGTTGGGGAAAATAACGTATATGTAGTGCTTGAATTTCCGGATGACCTTGTTAGCGTCGAAGCATTGAGCATGGCTATATGTGCTTCCGGAATAATGATTAAATCTAGACTTGTGCCGATTTTGAATTCAGCAGAGGCAGTGTCGGCCATGAAGAAGGCCAGAGAGATCGCATATAGTCCTCCATCGAGCAGCTAGTTTTGTCAATTTATTGAGCTATCTATGTAACGGACCCTTCAGCGCCGGTGGTTTCTGTGTGCATACACACTGATTAATTATTCAGCGGCCTGAGGTGTTCGCTGTTCTCCCTATAAGTCTTTGATTGCTGGCATGACTTCTTTTGCGAGCAGTTCCATAGAATTAAAGAATTGGCTGTTGTGGTTTCCCCAATCATCGGTTTGAATCAACAGGGTGCCGAAACCCCCAGATTCTTTATGGAGTTTTTCTATCTCTGATATACAGTAATCAGGATCTCCAACTATCCAATAGTTTTCCAAAAGATATTCGGGGGTTATGTCTTGGTCAGGTGTTTCAGGATCAATCTTAAATGTGTCTAGGCCAGATGGACTGTTGCCAATTAGTTTGGCCCAATAGTCTGTAAAATCTCGAGCCATTGCACCTGAAAGAGCTTCTTTTTTTGCTTGCTCTGTTGTGTTTGCTACGTATACTTGCTTGCCTACTCTCCAATCATGCCTAGAAGGTTTTAACCCGTTGCTATGTGCACCTTGTTCAACAGATTGCCAGTTGTATTGCAAATGAGATCGGTGTACGAGACTGGCGCTAAGAGGAATCCATCCTTTTTCCCCAGCCAGTTCCAAAGTTCGTGATCTTATGCTGCCTCCTGCCACAGCAATCGGGGGGTGAGGTTTTTGGTAAGGAGTCATATGAAATGACATTTCTAATTCAGGACGGTCCTGCGGTTTGCCCAGTTTGTAATATTTACCTTCGTAATCAAAAGGTCCTTCTTTCCACAACCTAGTTATAATATGTATTGATTCTGAGGTGCGTTCCCTGAATTCAGTTGAGTCATGCTTGATTCCAAGCATCTCTGCGTCGTTTGGTGTACCGCCCGAACCGATTCCAAATATCAGTCTGCCTTTAGCTAGGTGATCCAGCATTGCTATATTGTGTGCCACCATTACGGGATTGCGTAGAGGTAGCAGTATGACTCCGGTTCCAAACACTATGTTGTCTGTTTCTGCCAGTGCTCGTGCAATGAACAATTCCGGATTGGGGATGTTTTCCCACGGTAGTGACATATGTTCACCGATCCAAATTTCGGAGAACCCAAGTTTGTCAGCACGTCGAATAAGTTCCAGGTCTTCATCGTATGTTTCGAAAGGAGGCCTGGTCGGAGGATGAAGAGGCATCATGAAAAGTCCAAGTTTCATTTAAAGCTCTCCTTCGATGGATGTTAGTTTCAATCATGGTATCAAAGACATTGGCCGGGTCGATACCAGCGTTGGTAAGCACAAACGATGTTCGTGTTATGGATATTTCCCGATAAAACTATCCATATTCTTCTCTGTAAACTCGTCGATTACATATTTAGCCACGATTACATAGTATGGAGATTCTGAATATTTAATGACACGACCGTCCTCTCCATTTTGCATTTTGACCACTGATCCAATATCAATTCTGTAGGAATTATTGCTTCCATTTTCGTCTAAATAACGTACAGTTATGTGTGTCTCTGGAGACTGAAGCCCGTAAGATTCTTCTTCGGATAATCCGAGCGGTTGTCTGATATACAACCTTGAGGCCCGGTTTAATATGGAAGATATTGTAATCTGGTCCAAAGTTTCATTAGGGTCTAAATTTTTCAAAGTCCATTTATCTTCTGTACCCTTATGCAAATTAAAAATTCCGTTTGGGTTGACCAGCGTCATTTCTTCAATGTCATTTTCGTTGACACTGAAATAGTTTGCGTCAATCCATGATCTCCAGTCAGAGTGAGCGTCATAAGCCGAAATTGCGGAGGTCATATATACACGGTCATCGTTTTCGGCCCTTACATATGTAGAACGACGGTGGGGTGAAGTACCTAAAAATACCCGACTTGTCGTGCCATCAATCATTTCTAGTTCTACAAGTTTCTCATAGTTTTCATCTGCAACGCGGAATCCGTTATGACTCGCTGAAGTTTTCGTCACCAAATTTCGAGTGTCCACCTCTAGGAGCTTATCAATGAGAGATTGGACCAAGTCATTTTTGCAGGGATATTGGTCAGCTTGTGGTAGAGTGCACACGCCTTCGATAGATGTTAGTTTCAGGTTGTAGCCCTCAGCGTCTGTTATAGATACTGACATTATTTTTTCATTTGTAGCATCTCCTAGAATGGGTGCTGGGACGTATTCTGATTCCGGCCAAAATACAATAGCCAAAACAGAGATCTGTATTAGTAAAGAACTTACTAGTATTTTATTTAATAGAGTCATTTATTTAGGCCGTATCTACCAATTCCATAGGACTCTCGACTCTTCGTTTCAGAGTCCAGATTAGCGCAATCACCAATAGAGCTCCCAATGCCACGGAGTAATTCAATATCTCCCAAAATGTTTTGTCTCTATCTTCAAGAGGTTTCAGGAATCGGCTGACTGTGCCTCTGGAACGTATCGAGAGCAAGGTGTCGTCTTCGACAGCCCAGTCAACAGCACTTTCTATAAAATTGAGATTCAATAGGTATCTGTCGGCCGTGATACTGTTCGACATATCAAGGACAAAGTCGTCTAGGAACTCGGAACTTCCAACTACTACAAGTTTTGCATTGTCTGGAGATTCTTTAATAGTGACAGGTGCTTGACTCGGAAATTGAGATATGTTTTCTGATTCAGTTTCTCCCTGGTCCAATGGAGAAGTTTTATCTGCAAAGAAGCTCTTAAAAGACCCTCTGGCACTTACAGCTATAGGCCAGGATTTTTGTTCACCTTGAATAGGAAAACCCATGTCTGGATAAGTTTGTGTGTCAGGGTTTATATCTTCATCTCTGCGGAGCCATGATTCCTCGGAAGATTTCAGTAGAACTGAAACGTCTTTGTCAGAAAACAATTCTGGCTTTATTTCAAGTGGTGATGCCCACTGTATTGTGACGGATGGCAGGGCTGCAGTGATCAGACTGTCGTCGTTCATACCGTCTTCTCTTACGTCAACCCAAAATGGATAATCAAATAATTCAAATTCCAGAACTCTTGAACCACCAACTTCCTTGGAAACCTCCATTGGTACTGGTTCATTTTGTGTATCCATCAAAAATGCATCGACTACTGTGATTCCATAAGAATCAATAATTTCGTGAATTCTGCTGTTGACAACGTCGACTGTCAACCCTCCGGCATATTGCCATGGAGATAGAATATATCTTCCGGATATTACGACCAATGATCCGCCCCTCATAAGAAATTGATCAATAGCGAATTCTTGTACTTCGGTCAATCCATACCCACTTATCACTATGAGCACATCTATCTCATCTGGAACTCTACCATAGCTTAAATCTTCCATAATACGGCTGGAATGAAGTACTTGATAATTGGTACTCAAATGACGTTCGAGATGATTCCATGTAGCTAGTGCTGGAGGAGGTTCCTGTCCGTAGGGGTCTAAATCTGTGCTGTATGCCGGCATCACCAAGCCCACTGTTCTCAAGAATCCTGGGGTGCTCCGCTTAACCATTGATTCCATGCCGTTCCGGATGTCCCTGATATTCATAGTCCCACCCGGGAATCCAACGATCTCATTACCACCTTTCTCTAATAGTAAATGAAGGTAGTAGGATTCGTTTGATGCTAGTGAAACAGGTATAGCAGTTAACCCATATATTTCTTCCAAGTCTTGTCTTGATACAGTGCTGGTATTGCTATCAGGATCAATTATCTGGAATTGGAACATCCCATCAGATTTGCCAATAATTTCAGAAGCAACTTGTTGCATGGATTCAGGTACTTTTCCCCATTCTTCAGGAATTGTCTCGTAAGTGATGAATGCTGTCATAGATATTGGGGAATCAAGTGATTGGAAAACGGCAGATTCATTTTGGAATCCTGAGATCACTCTCTTAATACCCTTAGTTATACCGTATTCGAGGTCTCTCAATCTGATTTCAATTTGACCATCCCCATAACTTTTAACCTGGGTTAAATCATCAAATCCTAATGTTACGAACTGGTCTCCGTATCTGACTAAGATGTCAAAGTAACTGTTTACAACTCCTGCCTGATGACGTTCTGCAACTGCAAAAGAAGTTGGACGTATTCCGTAAGCTCGGCTTGCTTCGTCTCCGATCTCTTCATCGTCCTTAGGATCAATCACTTCAGCTACAATTTTCCCCTTACCTGCAATTTCGTATTCGCGCATCATGTCTTCGATGTTTGGTACTAGAGGGGACAGCAGAGGATGTGTTTGGTCACTGAGATAGCCTCTAAGAAGCAAAGGTTCTTGAATATTAGCAAGGACATCTCTGGTAGTATTTGAGAGGCTGAATTGGCGATCGGCGGTAAGATCCACTCTCAATCCGGCCATGGGAAACATCCAGCAGTTTAAAGCGATCAGATGGAGCGCGGTTAACGCAACAGTGATTATAGAGTTCCGCTTATAAACCGATGAATCCTGCCCCTTGCTCCAGCGATTTATGTCCAGTGCTGTAACATTCAACAATAAGAAGAAGGTTGTTAGAGAGGCATAGTAGATAAGGTCTCTGAGGTCTAGCACCCCGCGCTCTATACTTTCGAATCTACTTCCGGTACTTATTGCACCAAAAATATTTGAGTAAATCTCGTCGACAAAGTTTGTTATTCCAGCGGTTCCGATGAGGTAGAGTATGCCGCATACCAAAGTTGTAAGTATGAAAGATACTATTTGGTTGTCAGTTCGGGAAGATACGAATAGTCCTATAGATACGTATGCAGCAGCTAATAGAATTGAAGCTATGTATCCCCCTGCCACAGGTCCCCAGTCCAAGTTGCCTAAATTTGCTACTGTTATTGGAAGGATTAAAGTGAGGAACAATGCAACCATTAAAAGCAACATGACTGCCAAGAATTTCCCCATTACCAGCCAAAATCTGCGTACTGGCAGTGTTAATAATAATTCGAAAGTCCCAGATCTTTTTTCTTCACTCCATTGTCTCATTGTGAGAGTGCCAACCAAGAAGATCATCAATATTGGCATCCATCGGAACAGTGGCCTGACTTCGGCCAAATTCATTGTGAAAAATGTTTCCACCCAGAAAAAAATAAAGAGGCTCGCAGCTAGAAAAACACCGATGAATATGACCGCAAGCGGGGAGCCGAAATAAGCATGCAATTCTTTCCGTGAAATTGCCCATATTTGACTGAATATGCCGATGCTCATGAAGGTATTCCAGATTCGGATTGAATGGTTGTTTCAGATCTTGAAACAAGTTCATTAAATACGGTTTCTAAAGTTCTCACATCTCGACGTAGTTCTCTCAATGGCCATTTATTCTTTTGCACTAGAGATGATATGGAATTCCGCAAATCCTGATTATTGGTAGGTCGGATTCTATATTCTTGGCCGTCAGGGGAGTTTGAGATTGAAACGGAAGCTACGTCATTTACAGCTTTCAGCTCATCCAAAACATTTTGATTCTGATTTTCCAAAACCAATACAATTTCGGTATGGCTGTCAAGTTCATCAAGCTTAGCGTCGGCTTTGACCTCGCCGTTTAGCAATATAACGACTCGGTCACAAACAGCCTCCACTTCAGAGAGTATGTGAGTAGAAAGCAGGATCGTACTGTGTTCAGAAAGTTTTTTTATTAAATTGCGGACGCCTATTATTTGAGTCGGATCCAGTCCTGCGGTTGGCTCATCCAGTATTAACACTCTGGGTTCGTGTAGAATGGCCGATGCTAAGCCAACTCTTTGCCGATAGCCCTTGCTCAAATGGCTGATTGGCCTGGTTAAATGATTTTCTAAACCAATATTTCTGATGACTTTAGATAGGAGACCTGGTTGATTTGACTTTGGTATGCATCGTAGTTCCGCAATCATCTTCAGGTATGATTGCACAGATAACTCAGGGTAGAGTGGAGCGTTTTCAGGAAGATATCCTATAACTTTCTGTACTAATAGAGATTCTTTAACAATGTTATTACCGTCAATCACTGCCTTGCCGGAGTCTGGTCCTAAAAAACCAGTCATGATTTTCATCAATGTTGTTTTACCAGCACCGTTTGGTCCCAGAAGGCCAACGACCTCTCCTTTGCGCACTGAGAATGATGCGCTCTTTAGAGCCTGAACATGGCCATAATTCTTGCTTAGTTTAGATATTTCAATCATTAAATAAGTTAACGGAAAACGTCCAAAAGAGTTGCTATAAGTTTCTGAATGTAACATCAGTTTGTCAATACTTTATTGTATTAGCAAATACGATGATAAAATAGGATGGATGAATATTGAGTCTGTTATTGAGGAATTGTGTTGATTGATTTTACCAGTCTATATTGTGGATGTCTGGTACAAATCGTTCAGTAATTTGGTCCAATCCGGTCGGTTGGTTTTGGAAAAGAGGATATCCGATACCTCTTGGATCAATAGACGTTACATTTGCTCCACGTGTAGTAAGTTTGTATGGAATCTCTCCGATCACGCGATGAGTTGTATGTTCCTGTATTGGCAGACTCAAACTTACAATGCAGCCAGCAGGTAATTTACCAGTTTTTACATAGCGCCCTTCAACATCAAAATTTAAAGGTTTGTTATCTAGTTCTAGCATGACATCAGCCATATTGCACCAGCTTGGTATTCTAATGGCGAATTTGTTTGGTTGTTTAATTTGCAAATTGACTTTCCCCGTAACGGGGATATAACTGTTTACATCTACCCATGGTGATGCCTTGTTTAGCAATAAATTGATTCGAATTTCTCCGGATATATCAGTGATGATGGAATTCCAAACGAAGTACAAAGTCCTAGCTCCATTTGCTGTGCAACAATGCATAATGCTTGTCTTAATTAGTTTTGGAGGAGTGCTTTGATAGTCTATTTTTAAGCCGTCGTTAGCCCTCATCCATCCCCAAAATGATCCTACAGATTTTTCCAGTATCAAAGAGGTATCCTGATACGGCCTGTCTACAAGGTCATGATTAAGGTATGAATCAGGTATTTGATCATGGAAACTACTGTCCAAAAATTGACTTTCTGCAAACATGTTACGGGTCCATCGGTCAACATCATCCCAGTAATCTCCCTGCCCGGTTTTGGTCATATAGAGCCCAAGGAAAATCATGTCGGAAATTTCGCATGTTTCCACACTGTTGCCTTGCCCGGAAGACAGGTACAGATCTGATCCGGGCATCCATTCCGTATAGTATCCTGTCAATGGGTCTCCCATCAGTCTGGCCCAGTTGTAACATGCGTGTACTCGATCTAATACTTCGGAATCAGAATTTGTGTAACCATATTGGCACATAGCCATAATAGCGAAAAGGCTATGGTGGAAGTGGTAAATATTCCAGCGCCCGTCTGGATTGGTGAAAACCCTCCTTAGTGCCCATTTGGCGAGGCCTTGAGATAGCTTCAATGCAGGTTGGTATCCGGTGATCCTGTAAATTAATGAGGCACCATAACCTGTCGAGCCTACTGAGTAAATTATGCTCATTGCCGGGTTTGAGTACCTGTCTAGTAG
>CEUS01035722.1_pt1 | contig 12117 bp, 8 predicted proteins | sample 427031 | NCBI WGS metagenome assembly CEUS01 (sample SAMEA2622837, study PRJEB7988) | marine metagenome | biome: marine biome (ENVO:00000447); feature: marine epipelagic mixed layer (ENVO:xxxxxxxxx); material: "saline water (ENVO:00002010), including plankton (ENVO:xxxxxxxx)" | depth 140 m | reverse complement strand
TCCAAATGAAAAACATAGTAATCATTATTTTTATCTCAATTTTTGCATTTGCATGTAGATCTGGAGGGCAAGTTCCTGAAGACACTGCAATAAAAGTTATAACACCAACTTCAATTCCTGTAGAATGTAAAAACGAAATGTATCCATCTGACGCGCCACAATTTGGAGATAATAATTCTGTGAATTATATTAATTTGCAGAAGGATTTAGATTTTATGGATATTGCTGAAGGTACAGGCGACATGGAAGTTATTGCCAATGATAAAGTGGAAGTCCATTATACCGGATGGTTACCAGATGGCTGTGTATTTGACAGCACTTATCCTAGGGGATCTACAGCTAAATTCAGAATTGGCCAAGGACAAGTAATCAAAGGGTGGGACCTAGGAATTCCCGGCATGAAAGAAGGAGGTGTTAGAAGGCTACAAATTGGCTCTGAACTTGCTTACGGCAAAGACGGGATTCCCGGAGTAATTCCTGAAAATTCTACTCTTATTTTTGAAGTAAAATTAATAAAAATCATAAGGCTGGTGAAAAATGACTGATCCAAAAATCAAAAATGTGAAAGTAATTTTTACAGAACCTGATGGCATCAGACTTGTAATTGTAAAAATTGAAACAGATCAGTCCGGACTTTACGGTGTCGGATGTGCAACATTTACCCAAAGGCCGACGCCTGTTAAAGCAGCAATTGAAGATTATTTAACTCCATTCCTAAAAGGAAAATCTGTAAAAGATATTGAAGATATTTGGGCATCTTCATATGTTTCATCTTATTGGAGAAATGGTCCTGTATTAAACAATGCTTTATCTGGAATAGATCAAGCTCTTTGGGATATAAAAGGAAAAATGGCAAACATGCCAGTGTATGACCTTCTTGGAGGAAGATCCCGCGAAGCAGCACCAGTATATGTTCATTCCTCTGGAGATACTAATGAAGAGGTTGGAGATAAGATGGAAAATTTTATGGAGCAAGGATTTCATCATATAAGAGTGCAAGTGGCGACTCCGGGTTATGCAACTTATGGAAATAAAAGTGCTAAAACCGGAACTAGCACCGCAAATAACAAAGATGTTTCTAAAGGGCCCATAGCTATAACAAGTTGGCTGACTGATTATGATCCGCAAAAAAATTATGCTCACCCTGGTGGCGTATTTGAGCCTGTGCCATATATGAATTCAGCAATTTCATTATTTGAGTATATTAGAGACAGATTTGGTTATGGAATAGAAATACTTCATGATGTTCATGAAAGGATAAGTCCTATACAAGGAGTTTGGTTTGCCAAACAAGTTGAAAAATTTAGGTTATTTTTCTTAGAAGATTTATTCAGCCCAGAAGATCAACACTATTTTGAAATGGTAAGAAATCAATGCGCAACACCAATAGCCATGGGTGAGTTATATAGTTCACCAAATGATGTTATACCGATGATAAAGAATAAACTTATAGATTTTATAAGAATTCACATATCTGATATTGGAGGGATCACACCAGCAAGAAAAATTGCAGCATTTGGCGAACTAATGGGAGTAAAAACTGCTTGGCACGGCCCGGGAGATACATCTCCAGTTGGCCACGCTGCAAACCTAGCCCTAAACTTAAACTGTCAAAATTTTGGAATTCAAGAAGCAGCATTATTTGGAGAAAATACAAAAAAAGTTTTCCCTGGCTGTCCAACTTTAAAAGATGGCATGATGTGGTCTAACGGGAAACCTGGCTTAGGTATAGATATAGATGAAAGTCTAGCCGCTAAATTTCCTTTTAAAGAGAGAGAATTTGGAGGAGCATGGGATACTGTTAGAAGAGCAGATGGTGGCGTGGTAAAACCTTAATGAGTAACTATAAAAAAACAAAAAGAGATTCAGAGTTTATTCCTTATAATCCTTCAGTTATTGAGCCTAAGTGGCAAAAGAAATGGAATGAATCTGAGATCTACAAAACTAACTTTAGTGAAGACAAAAAAGATAACTTCTTTTCATTAACAATGTTTCCTTATCCTTCAGGAGATCTTCACATTGGCCATTGGTATGCTTTTACACCTGCAGATACCTATTCTAGATTTAAAAGGATGAAAGGGTTTAATGTGCTGCATACTCAAGGCTTTGATGCATTTGGATTACCAGCAGAAAATGCTGCAATATCTAGAAATATAAATCCTATGAAATGGACCTTCGAAAACATAGAAAATATGAGAAGGCAATTTAGATTAATGGGTAACTGCTATGACTGGAGCAGAGAGTTAGTTACTTGTGAGCCTAAATACTATAAATGGAACCAATATTTTTTCTTAAAAATGCTTGAAAAAGGTATAGCTTACAGAAAAAATGGTGCGGTTTGGTGGGATCCAGTTGACCAAACTACATTAGCAAATGAACAGGTAGTGGATGGAAAATCAGAAAGATCAGGTGCAGAAGTTATAAGAAAAATGATGCCGCAATGGTACTTTAAAATCACCGACTACGCAGAAGAACTTCTAGAGATGGATGACTTAGGTTGGCCAGAAAAAATTAAGCAGATGCAAAGAAATTGGATTGGAAAATCGTTAGGAACTACTGTTAAATTTGATTTAGTTTCATTAAAAAATCATATATCTACATTTACTACTAGGGTAGACACCATTTATGGAGTAACATTTATTGTACTTGCACCAGAACATCCTTTAGTTGATAAGGTAACTGAAAATCCTTTTAAAAAAAATGTAGAAAATTATATTTCTAATGCAACAAAGTCATCAGAAATTGAAAGAACTTCTACAGAAAGAGAGAAGACGGGCGAATTTACAGGTGGCTATGCAATAAATCCTGTAAATGGAGAAAAGGTACCCATATTCATTGGTGATTATGTTCTAGGGACATACGGAACTGGAGCCGTAATGGGTGTTCCAGCGCACGACCAAAGAGATTTTGAGTTTGCAAAAAAATATGACTTGCCTATAAAGGTTGTTGTCACCAAAGATGGCAAGAATGAGTCTGAAATTAATGAGGCTAACGAATCGAAAGGGATACTCGTAAATTCTGCACAATTTGATGGGGTCAGTAGCGAACAGGCACTAAAGAGTATTACAAAGTTTATGGAAGAAAAAAATATTGGGAACGGAACTATTACTTACCATTTGAGAGATTGGTTAATTTCGAGACAAAGATATTGGGGCACACCTATACCTATATTCTACGATGAAGAAAATAATATAATCCCTGTATCAGAAAACGACCTTCCTGTAATTCTGCCTGATGCTAAAGAATTTATGCCAACTGGTCAATCACCCTTAACTCTTGATGAAGAATTCTTGTGGTTTGATCACCCAAAACACGGAAAATTAAGAAGGGAGACAGATACTATGGATACATTCGTAGATTCTTCTTGGTACCACCTAAGGTTTGCTTCTGATCCTGACAATAATAAACCATTTAATTCAAAAACTATTTCTGATTGGCTGCCTGTTCATCAATATACTGGTGGAGCAGAACATGCAGTAATGCATTTATTATATTCAAGATTTTTCAATAAAGTTTTAAGAGATTTAGGGTTTATTGATTTTGATGAACCCTATAAAAACTTATTCAATCAGGGAGTTCTGTTAAAGGATCATCAAAAAATTTCTAAAAGAGCAAATCCTTTAGCCCCTGATCCATTAGTAGAGGAATATGGAGCAGATTCTGTGAGATTGTATTTAATGTTTTTAGGTCCTTGGGATCAAGGAGGCGATTGGAGTGATGATGCATTCAATGGTATTACAAGATGGTTGAACAGAGTTTGGGATATATGCACAAGAGATTCTTCAGAAATAAATAAAAATGATAAAAATAATAATGAAATTGAAAGATTAACTCACTATACGATTAAGAAGGTCCATGACGATTTAGATAAATTTAAATTTAATACTTCCATTTCTACATTAATGGAATTTACAAATCGGTTAAATAGGCTGTGGAATGATGGATGCAGCAAGGAGATTTGGGACAAATCAGTAAAAATATTAATCAGACTTTTATCGCCTATGGCTCCACATATAACTGAAGAATTATGGAATATAAAAGGCGGATCATTCAGTATTCACAATGAAAAATATCCTGAATGGAATGAAGATCTTGTAGGATCTGAAATCAAAATAATAGTAATTCAAATAAATGGAAAAATCAGAGACCAATTTCAAATAGAAGGTGATAAATCTGAAGATGAGGTAATTCATATGGCAGAAAATTCTGAAAAGGTCGGTCAGCATATTAAGGGTAAAGAAATAATTAGAAAGATTTATGTTAAAGATAAACTTGTTAACTTCGTAGTAAAATAACAAAAATTTTTAACAACTTGGAAACACAAAAATATATTTTTAGATAAAAATATAACTATGGATATAGTTTTAGATAAAATTTACCGGCATTCAAATAAAATATTGACCGTCTTTGCGTTATTAACATTAATGATTTGTTTTATGCCTCTTATATTTAAAGATCCTGGAGATGCTTCCTTAGACCCTAAAAAAGAAGCATACAAAGTTCAACAAAAAATTAATGAGAAATTTGTGGAATCGGTTCATTTTGTATCCTTGGTAATCAAGGCAAATGACGGAGATATGATTGACAAACAAAGCCTATATGAACTTTTGAGTAACCAGGACAGGCTAATTGAATTAGATTCTAATAAATCTCTGTCTGTGGGTTCGTTAAAAGAAAACTCATATCTATGGAATGGTTACGATGAGTCAACAAGTATAACTTTCACAGGAGTTTATAGTATTGCAAATGCTGTTGACAGTGCATTAAGAAGAAATTCTGATTTTCCTAATGGATTAGCTAATGCAAATGAAGATGACGTCAAATTAATTCTACACCAACTATTTGAGTCAGGATTAATTGGTGACCCAAAATTTGTATTATCGAAAGGCGCAAATAGTGAAAAAAGAATTATAAAAGGTCAAGAAATAAATTACTGGACATCTCCAGCTCTATTTGTAGATGTTCTATCAGACAATAAAAAACTTGGGGGAGGAAATTTTGCTATTGAACTTGGTGCTAATGAGACGGCTATAGATAAAGAGAGGTACAGCAGAAAAATAGTTGAAGTTATGAATTACAACAACCCTTCCTATACTGCACTGGGAATAGCAATTGATGTGAATTTAGTGGCTGAAGAACAAGGAAGTATAGCAGGTCAATTTATTACTGCAACAGTAATTGCAGCAATAGCGGTATGTGGAATTTTTCTAAGATCTTATGTTGCTATGGTTTTGGTAGGAGTAGGACTTATTGCACTAATGATATGGCTCAAAGGAATGTCATTTGTTTTAGGCTTTAAGGGAGGATTAATAACTGATCTGATTGTTCCTATCGCTATGGTTTCTTTTGGAGTTGATTTTGCAATTCATGCATTAAGAAGGATGCAAGAAGAAAGGACTAAGGGGCATAAAAATTATTTTATAGTCGGAATTTCAGGAGTTATAGGTGCGCTTACTCTTGCACTCCTTACAGACAGTTCAGCCTTTCTGGCAAATGCTTTTGCAGGAGTAGAGAGTGTTTTTTATTTTGGTGTTGCTGCCACATTAGCAACACTACTTTCTTATATAGTGCTTGGATTATTAGTTCCACTTGCATATTCAAAAGTAGTCCCGCTAATAAAAAATGAAATGACAACATTTCAAAATATTTTAAGAATAATCAACTTCATAACAACTCCAGCATCAATAGGCCTTGGAATAATTTTTGTAGTTATTTTAGGCTCAACCATTCTTAATGAGTTTTGGGGGTTATTTATCGGTTTTGTAATAGCAATATTTATTCTAATTATTAATTTAGCACTACCGATTTTTATTAATCAAAGATCAAAAATTGCTACCACTAATTTATCGCAAATTGAGAATAGAAAATTTGAAGAGAGATTTGCTAATTTTTTTACAAATATTTCAAAAAGATATTACATCGTGCTACCTGTTTCATTATTAATTACTATAATTGCTGGATATGGTGCAATAAATCTGAAATCAGAATTTGATGTAAAAGATTTCTTTGATAACGAATCAGACTTTGTGGTTTCACTAGACCAATTTGAAGAATTTGATCCCGGGGTAAGGGGTGAGCCTGCACAATTTATATTCGAGGGGGCTATAACCGATCCAGAATTTATCATCATCTTCAATAAATTTATAAAAGATCTCTCTAAAATAAACTTCATTGGAGTTAATGAAAATGGGGAGATAAATCAAAATGATGTTCTTAATATATCTAAAATTGTCTCACTAGTTCTAAAAAATGAACCCTTAAAAGAAGAAATATTCAAAAAATCTGGTGTAAAAATTACCGATTCCAATAAAGATAATATTCCAGACAATTCTGAGCAAATTAAAGAAATAATCAAATATGGATTTGATAATGGAATCGAATCAAAAGGCGAATATTCTTTTGATCCTCTATGGTTTCAAAGATATTTTTGGTATGACAAAAATGATGGCGGAGACTTTACTTCAATTCTAATGATATTCCTAAGCGGTACTAGAACGGAAGATGATGTTGCTGAAGTAAGGAAAGATTTAAATAAATTAATAGAAGAAACTGATTTTCCTAAGAATATATCAGTCGGTCTTACCGGATCACCATTTAGCAGAAGCGATCAATTAAACGCTACCACTAATTCCATGAGGAGGTCTATACCATTTGCGTTTATAGGGTCATTCTTAATTATACTTATAACTCTAAGATCATTCCGGTATGCAATAGTAACTATCGTGCCAATTGCATTGGTTGTTATTTGGCTCTACGGAATCATGTATCTATTTGATTTTAGTTTAAATTATGTAACTGCAACTATAGGAGCCATCTCATTAGGGGTTGGGGTTGATTTTGCAATTCATATGACCATGAGATTTAGAGAAGAATTAATATCAACATCAGACAAGTTAAATGCCTTACACAATTCAATAAATGGGACGGGATTAGCTTTGCTTGGGTCAGCAATATCAAGCACATTAGGATTTTTAATAATGGGCTTCGCACCAATGCCTTTATTTTCAACATTTGGAATATTAACAGCAGTAATGATAAGTCTTGCCTTAATAGCTTCTCTCATTACTTTACCTTCATTGCTTTATCTAGTTTCAAAAAAATAAAGATTACAAATTTTTAGTACCACGCTACACTTTAATTTATGTCAATTATTCAAGTAAAAAATTTAAAGAAAAAGTATGACAAATTTGAAGCTGTAAGAGGAATAAATTTTGAAGTAAATGAAGGTGAAGTTTTTGGTTTGTTAGGCCCTAATGGCGCAGGTAAAACAACTACTGTAGAAATATTGGAAGGTCTAATAAGGTCTACTAGTGGAGAAGCTTTTATTAATAATTTAGATGTAAGAAAAGATAGCAAACTAGTAAAAAAAATAATTGGGGTTCAACTTCAATCAGTAAATTTCTTTGAAAAATTATCATTATTTGAAATTATAGAATTATTCGCGACTCTTTATTCATCTTCAGTTGATGCTAATAAAATATTAGAAAGGGTTGGGCTATCTAAAAAAAGAGACTCCTATTTTAAAACTTTATCCGGTGGGCAAAAACAAAGACTATCAATAGCTGTAGCCTTAGTTAATAATCCTAAAGTACTATTTTTTGACGAACCAACTACTGGCTTAGATCCTCAAGCCAGAAGAAATTTATGGGACCTGATTAAATCATTCCAAAATGAAGGCAAGACAATTGTTTTAACTACTCATTATATGGAAGAAGCAGAAGAATTATGTGACAGAGTGGCAATAATAGATGAAGGAAAAATAATAAAAATAAATTCCCCTTCTAATTTAATTGACGAATTAACAAAATCAGGCTTTAAATCTTCAAAAAAAATTAGAGAGGCCACGCTTGAGGATGTTTTTATAGATCTGACAGGTAAAAGTTTAAGGGAAGACTAATGAAGATCTATTTAAGTTTTACAATTGCGGCAAGCAAAATGTTTTTTAGGAGAAAAAGTTCTATATTTTGGTCACTCTTTTTTCCTGTTGTGACCATGCTAGTATTTGGAAATGCAAATATATTAGGATATAGCCCTCCAAATGTAGGATTAATTGATTATTCAAATACTGACAATTCAACAAAAATCACAGATAAACTCAAAAAATCAGAAAGCATCGAGATTAAAGTTCTTAATTCAGAAGATGAAGCTACAGAATTATTAACAAAAGGGAGCATAGCTTCATATTTAATATTAAACCCCCCAGAAGATGAAATAAATATAACTACTAGAAAAGGAGATTCTGCTGAGAGGGAACTTGTGAGGAACCTGGTTTATTCTATAGCCTTGGAAGACACAGATTCTATTCAAGAATTAAAAAATATTAAATCTAATATTGCCGATATAAATTACCAGGGATATAAGGGGTTTATAATTCCAGGAATTGCGGCTATGGCAATAATGCAAAATGGTATTTTTTCAGTTGTGTTCACACTACTGAGTTATAAAAATCAAGGAGTATTAAGAAGGCTACAAGCAACTCCCATATCTCCATCTCATTTTATAGTTGGCCATTTGATTTCAAGAGTAACTATAATAATTTTGCAAACTTTCCTACTCTTAATAATGGGCGTATTTATTCTAGGAGTTTCGATAGGTCAAGGGAGCATAATGGCATGGATAAACATATTACTATTATCGCTTTTAGGTGGAGTGCTATTCTTGTCAATAGGATTGGCTATTTCAAGTTTAGCCCCCAGTGAAGATAGTGCCCCAGCTTTGGCAAATTTGGTAACTTTTCCTATGCTTTTCTTATCGGGAGTATTCTTTCCGATAGACTTTTTACCTAAATTTATTGGGTACATCAGCAATGTTTTACCATTAACACATCTAGCTCAAGGAATTAGATTATCTGCGTTATATGGAAATAGCACTTTAACCACCCTTCCTCAATTAGGAATAACTATATTATGGCTTGCAATAGCATTCTCAATATGTGCATTTACTTTTAAATGGGAATAATATGAATAAATTATTAACGAATGATCCAAATGGAAAAAGAGTATAAATTTTCAATAAGCGAAGTTTCAGAAAAAACTGGCATATCAACCTCTGCAATTAATTATTATGTAAGAAGCAACCTGATTACTCCGCCTAAAAAGACTGCAAAAACTAGGGCATTTTTTTCGCAAAAGAGCATAGATGAAATAATTGAAGTTAAAAAGTTAAAAGCCAAAGGATTGCCTATGAAAATGATAAAGCAATCACTGGATAAAAAGGAGAAAAAATATCCAAAATATACATCATTCACAGGTAGTATAAAAAAATTATCTGAACAATTATCTATGAACCCAAACTGGATAAAGCAGATAATTAAAACTGAACTAGTAACAGCAAAAAACCCAAGGAAAGGTGTCTATTTTTTAGACTCATTAGATATACAACTTCTTAATAATCTAAAAAAACTAAATACTTCTGGCATCCCTGAAGAATATTTAATTAGGCATGCCGAATACACTGAACTATCTAAGGCCGAGTCTGCATTTCTATTGGAACATATAAATTTCTCTAATTTTAATAAAGAGACGATTAAATCAATTCATTCGGAATTTGAAAAGGTAAGAAACATTTTAAGAATCAAGGAACTAAATAAATTATTGAGTTAATTTTTTTTCTTTTTTTCTTTTTTTCTTTTTTCCTCAATAACTCTTACGGCCTCCCTAATCCCTGATTCAATTGCCCCCTTGCTTACCGCTATAGAGATATCTTGATTACTTTTTGATTTATTATTAACGTATGAATAACAGATAGCTCTATTAGCGTATGCATCAGAATTATTACCGTCTAGATTTATTGATATTGTAAATGAATCTATAGCTTCATTCATTTTTCCAAGAGTCATATAAGATACGCCTAAATTATAATAAATTTCATGATTATCTGGCTTAATTTTTGCTGCCCATTCAAAATAATCTATAGCGGTTTCAATAAGACCTGCCTTAGCACTTTCTAGGCCAGTCTCAAAATAACTTTTCCATAATTCCTGAGTCATAATATTAACACTAATAAATATTCATATAAATAATAATTATATAGAAAAACTTGAAGAATTATTTAGTTAAAATATCTTTGAGTTTTTTTGCAATTATTTTTTCTTGACCTTCCTGAACATTAGTCATTGCTAAATTTATTTCGTCTCCATATCCACCTGTTCCAGCATATATAGCCGGATCCCCTGATTCAAGCATTAACCTAATTTGTTTTGGGTCCAACCCTTCCCAATTATCATTAAAATAAATCACTGCCTGAGGCCCCTCTCTATTTACTCCATCATCCTCTAATTTCACATTAAGCCCCCCTATAGAAGAAAGTTCATCAACTATAAATTTTGCTTTTTCTTTCCAACCTCTCCATACAGTGTCCTGGTCAATATCTATAAATAATTTTAAAGCCGTGGTAAGTCCAACTAAGCACTCTTTTGATACTTTCATGGACCTTCCAATTTTTGCTTTACTGTCTGAAAAGCAAATTAAATTTCTCTTGGCGAGATCCACATAAGTCTTCTTTCCTAATATAAAGCCTGTATTTTGTGGACCTCTTATTCCTTTACCTCCACTATAAGCAACCATTGCTGCGCCTGCGTCTGTAAATTTATACAAATTACTCACTGGAGGAATTCTTGCAGAAGCATCTACGATAACAGGCAAACCAAATTCATTCGCATAATTTACTGTTTCATTAATGCTTACTCCTGAGCCTAAAAAGGGGGCTTCTACAAAAGCTATAGCTATAGATTTTCTTTTAACTTTTTCCTTTATATCATCTAAGTTTTTATATTCTACTAATTTCGCTCCAGTCATTTCAAAAGCTGAATCATAATGATTCCGTGCATTCGAATCAATTAAAATTTCTGGCCTATTTATTATATTTGGAATTTCATCTATTAAAGATTCATCTTTGGCACATATTACCGCAGCAGACATAAGGACTATCGCGGAAGCACATCCAGATGTAATTAAAGCACTCTCTGAATTACATAAATTTGCAATTTGCTCCGAACATTTTTCATGTAATTCTTCAACATTAACGAAAGCGCTAGAAGCTTTATTCATTGCATCTAGAACTTCAGGTCGCATTATACTTCCCCCGAGCTTAGTTACCCAACTTTGAGCATTGATTATAGTTTTTATATTTAATTCTTTATAAATATCCATCAGCCTTCTATTTCTATATATTCAGATTTTAATTGACCGCATCCAGCATTAATATCTATTCCTTTTTCCATTCTTATTGTTGATGGTATCCCATATTTATCAATTACCTCTCTAAAAGCATTGATTTTTTCTGAGTTAGAACGGATATAATTCGATTTTAAAGTTGGATTAACTGGTATCAAATTTAAATGACACATAAGAGGCTTTAATAATCTACCTAAATTATCAGCATGAGAAATAGAATCGTTTTGGCCCTGCAACAAAACATACTCGAAAAAAACCTTTCTATTTGTTATTTCTATATATTTTTTACACGCATTGATTAATTCTGTTATTGGATATGTCTTATTAATAGGCACAGTTTCAGATCTCGTGTCGTCATCAGGAGCATGTATAGAAACGGCTAAATTAACCTGAATATTCTCTTCTGCAAGATCCAGTATTTTAGGTACTAACCCAACTGTTGAAATTGTAATGTTTCTAGCACCTATATTAAGACCCTTTTGATCATTAAATCTTTTTGCTGCCTCGATAGTTCTAGAATAATTAGCTAAAGGCTCTCCCATTCCCATAAACACAATATTCAAATTATTTTCATTATTAAATGGGCGCCCTTCCTCAATTAATAAATCTTTTTTTATTTCAATTACTTGTGAAACAATCTCTCCAACTGTTAATTGCCTTGAAAACCCCTGCTGACCAGTTGCACAAAATTTACAATCAAGCGCGCATCCAACTTGAGACGAAATACAGACAGTTCTTCTGCGCCTTCTATGGCCATCTTCATCATACCTCATCAAAACAGTTTCAATTAATTTATTGTCATGAAGTTTCCATAAATACTTATCTGTACTTTTATCTTTAGATTTTCTCTTCACAACTAACTGGAGAGGGCTTACAACATGACTTGAATTTAAATAATCAATTGCTTCAGAAGGGAGGGTTTTTATTTCATCAAAATCAGAAG
>CEUS01059607.1_pt1 | contig 12121 bp, 7 predicted proteins | sample 427031 | NCBI WGS metagenome assembly CEUS01 (sample SAMEA2622837, study PRJEB7988) | marine metagenome | biome: marine biome (ENVO:00000447); feature: marine epipelagic mixed layer (ENVO:xxxxxxxxx); material: "saline water (ENVO:00002010), including plankton (ENVO:xxxxxxxx)" | depth 140 m | reverse complement strand
TGGTTTTATTCCTTTTATTGAATTACTAATTGCTTCTATATGATCAGGAGTTGTGCCGCAGCAACCTCCAACTATATTTAATAAATTGCTTTCAGCCATTTCTTTTATGATTTTTGCCATGTGAGAAGGACTTTCATCATATTCACCCATTTCATTAGGAAGGCCTGCATTAGGGTGAAGGCTTATTGGTATATCCGATATTTTATTTAGAGATATTAAGTGAGGTCTAAGTTGCTCAGCTCCCAAAGCACAATTAAAACCAATCGAACAAGGATTGGCGTGTTTTACTGACGTCCAAAATGCCTCGGCTGTTTGCCCTGATAAAGTTCTACCAGAATTATCAGTTATTGTGCCAGAAATCATTAGAGGTATTTTTTTTCCAACCTCTTCACACTTATCTAGGTAAGCGAAGATTCCGGCTTTAACATTCAAGGTATCAAAGATTGTTTCAAACATTAGAATATCTGCTCCACCTTCAATTAATCCGTCTATGCATTCGCGGTATGAAATAACTAAGTCATCAAAAAGAATATTCCTTTTTGCCGGGTCAGTTACATCGGGAGAAATTGATGCTGTTGTGTTTGTTGGACCAATTGATCCTATTACACATGCGTTTGAATTTGTTTCAGATATTGCTTCTTGAGCTATTTTGGCTCCTGTAAAATTTAAGTCATAGGCTTTTTCCTGTAAATCATAGTCTTTCTGAGAAATAGAACTCGAGTTAAAGGTATTAGTTTGTATAAAATCACACCCTTTAACCAAGAAAGACTTATGAATTTCCTTGATTATTCCCGGTTGAGTGAGGTTCAGAAGATCATTATTACCTTTTAAGTCTTTATTATGCTTCTTGTAAAGTTCACCTCTAAAATCCATCTCCTTAAGCTTTTTAGATTGAATTTCTGTACCCATGGCACCATCCATAACTAAAATTCTTTCTTTTAATTTGTTATTGAAATCAGTTATTTTCACTATTTTTTTAAGGACATTTCTTATCCTTAGAGTGAATTGTAAGTGTTTTGACTATAAAATGTACGAATGGACTCTATAGAAATTACCAATTCTGCTGAGAAATACCTAGGAGAACTCTTAGAAAAACAAGACTCAGATACTATTGGCATTAAAATTTTTGTCAGTGAACCTGGATCTCCTAGAGCTGAAACTTGCATTGCTTATTGTAAAGAAAATGATGATATTAATGATTACGAGAGAGTGAGTGATTATTCTTTTTCTCTTTATTTAGAAAATAAATCTAAAGCTTTTTTAGTGGATGCTTTAGTTGATTATTCTCCTGACAAGTTTGGAGGTACTCTTACCATAAAAGCTCCAAATGCAAAGGTACCAAGTGTTAGCGAAGACGCTAGTTTGGAGGAAAGAATCAATTATATCCTTTATTCTCAAATTAACCCCAGTTTGGCAGCTCACGGAGGAGAAGTCTCTTTAGTTGAGATAGTAGATAATAATGAGGCTGTCTTACAATTCGGAGGTGGGTGCCAAGGATGCGGAATGGTGGATGTAACTTTAAAAGATGGAGTTGAAAAGACCCTTATTGAAGAAATTCCAGAACTAAATAGTATTTCTGATGTAACAGATCATAGTTATAAAGATAATGCTTACTACAAATAAATACTTAATAAATTCAAGTTATAATTAATCTGTGGGAAAACTTAACGCAGATTCATGTTTTATTTTTACTGATACCGAGACTAGCGGATTAGATATTAACTTTTCGCAAATACTTCAAATTGGATCTCTGTTAACTGACGAAAATTTAGTAGTAGAAAAAGAACATAATTTAACTTCAAAACTTTTACCTTGGGTTGTACCTAGTCCAGAAGCTTTTTTAGTACATAAAAAAGTTGAATGTCTATCTGAAAACAGTCCTACTCATTACGATATGATGTGCAACCTTAGGGAAGACTGGCTCAAATGGTCAGTTAATAAAAACCCTACATTTGTTACTTACAATGGACATAGATTTGATGAAGAGTTATTTAGAAGACAATTCTATTGGTGTCTGTTACCTCCCTACATAACAAACACTGATGGTGCTACGAGATTAGACTTAATGTTTACTTTCCAATTGGTTGCTAATTTTTTTCCTGATTCACTTAATGTTCCTACTAATGATGATAAAGAAGTAAGTTTAAAACTAACTGATTGGGCTGAAGCAAACAACATATCTTCATTAAATGCTCATGATGCTGTAGCTGATTGCTATTTAATGGTTAATCTTTCAAGGCTAGTAGCAGAAAATGCATCGATGGCATGGAAATCATCTTTAATTGGGTCTTCTAAAGGCGGTAATCTAAGTATTATTCAGTCTGAACCATTTGCAATGATTGGTGAGGTAATTAGAAAAAGTAAATTTACGTACCCTGTAACCTTTTGTGGTCAAAATAATAAGATGCAAAATGAAGTTGCAGTAGTAGATTTATATGCTGATCCAAATGATTTAGATGATTTATCAGATTCAGAATTATTAGAACAAATATCTAATGCAGGTACTGCAATTAGAAAATTAAGAATTAACAAGAGTTTACCAATAATGAATGCCTTAGATGTACCTTCAATTGAAGATAAATTAGATATACCTTTTGAACAGTTAGAGGAAAGAGCTTATAAGATCAAGAATAATACTAAGTTGCAATCTAGAATTAGTGAACTACTAACAAACAATCAAATTCAGTATCCGCCCCCTAAATATGTTGAACAATCTGTTTATTCAGGCTTTCCTTCTCAGGAAGATGAGCTTTGGATGGAGAGGTTCCATTCAGCTCCTTGGGAAGACAGACATAAGTTAATAGATGGATTTGAAGATTCAAGATATAGAGAGTTAGCAGAGAGATTGGTGAACATGAATTGTCCAAATGAAGTGCCAGAGAGTTCAGCAAGAAAATATAATGATTTTGTTAATCAAAGAGTTAAAGATAAAGGGCCCTGGTTAAGCCTTGATAAAGCTATGTCAAAAGTAGAAATACTACTTAAAGAAACTGAAAATGATAATGATAAAACTATCCTTAAAAAGTTGTTACAGAAACTCAAAAATATGAATCTTTAGCTTTTGTCCCACAAACTAATTCGGATGATCGCTCCAAAATAAGGATGATCTATGTAATGAAAAGAATTTTCTTTCATTTTTGTTTGTTGATTAATCTCATATAAATCCTTGTAATTATTATTAATAATTAGGTAGTTTTCATCAGATTCAGAAATTGGAGTAAATTCTTTTGTTCTAAGGATCCAATTTGAAAAAGATACTACATCTTCACCAATAGATTTAAAAAAGGTTATAAATCTATTATCAGCTTTAGATAATTTAACTAAATTATTAAAATTAAAGAGTCTCACAGAGGTAGCCTTCTTATTTAATTTAGTCCTTTCAGATAATCTAATCTTAATTTGAGAGTGAAGAAACCTTTCCTTATAAAGCAAAAGCTCTCCATGAACACCATTAGTAACTCCTTCACCTTGGATATACACAGGGCTAGACAGATCTTTATTGAATAAAGGTTGAAACCAGCTACCTTCAAAAAGTACTTCGTAAGAATTTCTGCTATTTAATCTTCCAACAAATTTTTTAGATAAATCATTTTTATCAATAATTAATTCAAAAAATTCATAAGGCAATAAGGATTTATTGATTTTTTTATTTAATTCTATTTCAGGCTCTAAGGTATCCTCTAAATATTTATTTGTAGGATTAAGGCTTATTGACTTTATTACTTGTGTACTTGGCACTAGACCTTGTTCAATGGCATCTTTTTTTACTAGAAAGTTTGGAGTTTCTAATAACTCTAAAAGATCTTCAGAATAGATTAATTGCTTTAATGGAGGAAATCTTTCTTCCTCATCTGTTTTATTAATTTCTTCATGAGAAAAAATTATTAAATCTATTCTGTATATCGGAAATTGTTCTAGGTTTTTTACAAAAGCTTCAGAGCTGAGCAGGAGTTTTTGGGGAATATCTACCTGAGCATATGAAATATTTCCTATGCTCAATAGAATTAATAAACTAAGAATTTTTTTCATACACTATGGTTAATTCTGATTAAAGTAGTTATCTATTTTTTTTATATTTGCTTCTAAGTCTAAGCCTTTCTTCAAGCTTTTATTTTTTGAAGGATCAGAGTGTTTTATAGTTATCTCTTTTTTGTTAATAGAAACTTCAACAATATTCTTTTGAAAAGCAATTAAACTAATTTCCTTTTCAAAAAATAAAGATTTAAGTTCTTTTGGGAATAAACCAAATCTATTAATCATTTCTATCTTTATGTCTTTAAGCTCGTTTATAGAAATTACTGAAGATATCCTACTGTACATTACTAACCTTTGATTTATATCTGGTAAGTAATTATCAGGTATATACGAAGAGGTATTTAAATTAATTTCAGTTTGTTTCTCCATTTCTAGAGGTTGAATTTTACCTTCTTTAATTTGTTTAGCAGCTCTATTTACTAATCTTATATAAAGATCTACACCTATAGATTCCATTATGCCACTTTGATTTTCTCCTAGTATTTCTCCAGCTCCCCTAGCTTCAAGGTCTTTCATGGATAATAAAAATCCAGCAGAGAGAGAGTCTGTATCCTGTAGAGTTTTTAATCTTCTATCAGCTCTTTTTCTTCTAAGTATCTTTGAAGACTTTAAAAAATAAGCATAAGCTTGTTTTTTTCCTCTTCCTACTCTTCCTCTAAGTTGGTGAAGTTGGGAGAGGCCTAACATATCTGACTCTTCTACTATTAAAGTATTAGCATTAGGAATATCAAGACCACTTTCAATGATTGTAGAACAAACTAGAATATCTATTTTCTTATTCTGGAAAAGTAACATCTTTTCTTCAATTTCTGAACTCTTAAGCTTCCCATGAACTATTTCAATATTTTTACTAGGAAAAATCTTTTCTAATCTTATTTTTCTATCTTCTATCAGCCTCAAATCATTACATAAATAATATATTTGACCATTCCTTATAACTTCTCTTTGAATGCTTTCTTTTATAAGGTTTTCATTAAACTCGTGAACAAAAGTTCTTACAGATAATCTGTCTTCGGGTGCAGTTGCTATGATGGATAAATCTTTTAATTCTGAGAGAGCGAAATTTAATGATCTTGGGATTGGGGTAGCTGATAAATAAAGAATATTAATATTTTCTTTTAGTGTTTTTATCTTTTCTTTTTGCTTTACTCCAAATTTATGTTCTTCATCAATTATTAATAATCCAAGTTTAGAAAATTTTATAGAATCTTGTAATAAGGAATGAGTACCAATAATGATATCTACATTTCCAGATGATAAGGATTCTAGAACTTTTTCTCTTTTATTTGGCTTAAGGTCGCTACTTAATTTTTCAATAGTAATAGCCGTATTCTGGAATCTTTTAGAAAAACTTTCGTAATGTTGTTGGGCTAAAATTGTAGTAGGTACAAGTACACAGGTTTGAAAATTATTATAAGCTGATAGAAATGCAGCCCTAATAGCAACTTCAGTCTTACCAAAACCAACTTCACCACAAACTAGTCTATCCATAGGCTTTTTAGACTTTAAATCAATCTCTATTTCTTTAATTGTAGTTTTTTGATCCGCTGTTTCTATGAAAGGGAACTCTTTGCAGAAAGAGTTGTATTCTTTTTTTGGAATATCATATTTTATTCCTTGTTTAGCCTTTCTTTTTGCATGAACATTTAATAGCTCTGCTGCAGTATCAAATGTTTTTTTAATTGCTAATGTTTTTTTCTTTTCCCATTTTTTTGAACCCAACTTATCAATAAGCACTTCTTCAGGCCCAAAATACTTACTAACTAGATCCATATTATGAATCGGTACATAAACTTTACTTTCTTTTTGGAATTCAATTTCTAAGCATTCACTAATTATTGAATTTGATGAGATGCTTTTTAGTCCTTTAAAAATACCCACTCCATGATGAAGGTGAACTACATGATCATTTATTTTAGGAAGTTGTAAGTTAAGGGTGTAATTTTTCCTTGATGGAGGTTTTATTTTTTCTTTAGAAATTTTTTTATCAACATGATTATCAAATTTGACTTCAGTTACATATCTACTTTGTAAAAATTTGCTGAATTCATTTTTAGTTAGAAATAGCTCATCAGGTTTAAGTAAAGGTCTTTGAATATCATATTTATAATTTTCATATCTCTCATTTATTAAAAATTCGTAATCTTTTAGTTTTTGCTTAACATTTATATCTAATAAGATGTCTTGAAAGTCATTCAAATAATCTATTAAAGTATTCTTACAATTAAAAAATAAAGGTAAATAAATTTCAGCACCTTCTATGGCTTTTTTATTTGTTATGGAATTAAAGAATGGACTATCTTCTTCAAAGGTATCAAATTCTTCTCTCCAATTTTTTTTAAAATTGGTAATACCTATTTGATCTAAAGGATATTCGTGTGCTGCTACAGCATTAAAGGATTTAATCTTTTCTATTGTTATTTGAGAAGTAGAGTTGAATGTTCTTAATGACTCAATCTTATTATCAATAATTTCAATTCTAATTGGGTTTGGATGACTTATAGGATATACATCAATTATTGAACCTCTAAGTGCATATTCACCAACGTCAGTAACTAGTTCTTTTCTTTCATAACCTGCATTAATTAAATCATCTATAAATTTAGTTCTATCAAAGATTTCATTAATTTTAAGTGAATCAAAGGGTAATAAATGAAGCTTATTTGGACAGGGACTTATCAAGGACTGAATAGATGTAATTAATATATTACAGTCCCTTGAAATAAGCTTCGTTAATGCTATTGATCTGGAACTTTTTATGTATTTTGAAGGAGAAAAAAAATCATATGGCAGTGTTTCAGTATGGGGAAATAAAATAATTTTTTTTTCAGTCTTTTTCAGTTCTATTGAAGCTATCTCTGCCAGAGAAGGGGTAGATGTTATTATCAACCTAGGTCTTTTATTATTTATCCAACTACTTAAGACATCATCAACTTCTTTTAAATTAGTAAATTTATTTTCCATTTCTATATAAGGTTAATATTGAACGTTCAATCCTAAGTGTATAATACGCCGTTATTCTAGACTGAGTTTTATTATGGATTTAACATTTTCTGAAGAGGATTTAGGTTTTCAAAGCGAAGTAAGGGAGTTTCTTTCTTCAAATTACCCTGCACATATAAAGGAAAAACAAGACAGAAGACTTCCTTTAGAAAAAGAGGAAATCATTTCGTGGCAAAAAATATTAGCCTCTAAAAACTGGTTTGCTATTAACTGGCCCTTAGAGTTTGGAGGTTCTGATCTTTCGGCTACACAAAAATATATCCTTCAAAATGAATTAGCAGCTTCAAATACACCTGTATTAATTCCTTTTGGCGTTAACATGTGTGGTCCAGTGATCTATACCTTTGGTACGGATGAGCAAAAAAGTAATCACCTTCCAGGAATTTTGAATAGTGATGTTTGGTGGTGTCAGGGATACTCAGAACCAGGTTCTGGTTCAGATTTAGCTTCTCTACAAACTAAAGCAGTACTGAGTGGTGATAAATATGTCGTGAATGGAACAAAAACTTGGACAACCATGGCTCAACACGCAGATTGGATTTTTTGCCTAGTAAGAACAGAAACTACTAATATAAAACAAGAAGGTATTAGCTTTTTATTAATAGACATGAGGTCAGAGGGAGTAGAAGTAAAGCCAATAATTACTATAGATGGTTCACATGAAGTTAATATGGTTTATTTCGATAATGTTGAGGTACCTACTTCTAACCTTATAGGTGAGGAGGGTCAAGGATGGAATATTGCAAAGTTTTTATTAATGCATGAGAGAACAGGTATAGCAGGTATTGCAGCATTGAAACGGGAACTAAAAAGATTAAAAGAAATTTCTTCTAATTTATTAGTAGGAGAGACTACTCTTCTTGAAGACCCTACTTTTAGAAGTAAATTAGAAGCAACTGAAATTGAGCTGACAGCAACTGAATTCACTGAACTAAGAACTTTATCTCAAATATCATCAGGGGGATCTCCTGGAGCAGAGTCTTCAATTCTAAAGATTAAAGGAACTGAACTACAACAAAATATTTCCGAACTTTTTATTGAAATGTTAGGTTATTATTCTCATCCCTTTTTGTCAGAAACAGAGTTGGGTTCAAATGAGTCTATTGGTCCTGATTATGCGGGAGCTGCTATGCCTCATTATTTAAATTTTAGGAAAGTATCAATTTACGGAGGAAGTAATGAGATACAAAGGAATGTAATTTCAAAAGCAATATTAGGACTGTAATTATGGACTTTAATTTTAATGAAGAACAAACTCTAATTCAGAGTCAGGTAGCTCAGTTTATTCAAAGAGAGTATGAATGGGAAAAAAGACAAGCTCTTTCAGCGTCTGAGGTTGGATTTAGTGAAGAAAACTGGAAAACTTTTGCTGAATTAGGCTGGCTAGGTATTTGTTTATCAGAAGAATCAGGCGGTTTTGGAGGCACAGCCCTAGAATCCATGATTGTTATGGAAGAATTTGGTAAAGGTCTAGTTGTTGAACCCTTTTTAGAAACTGTAATTCTTTGTTCAAACCTTATAGATAATTGTGCAAATGAGGAACAAAAGAGCAACTTATTAAAACAAGTTATTTCAGGAGATTTACATTTAGCTTTAGGTTTTACAGAGCCACAAAGTAGATTTAATCTTGCTGATGTAACTACTGAAGCAAAACTTAAAGATGGCAATTATGTAGTAAACGGATATAAATCAGTTGTAATGAATGGACCAAATGCAAATAAATTAATTATTTCTACAAGGACTTCAGGCAGCCAAATTAGCGAAGAAGGTATTTCTTTGCTGATAATAGATAGCAATACCGAGGGTGTATCCTCCAGGGACTACCCTACAGTTGATGGAAGAAGGGCATCAGAGATTACCTTAGAAAATGTTAAGGTCTCCTCTGATAATTTATTAGGCAAGGAAGGAAATGGCTTTAATTATTTAGAAAATGCAGTTGATAAAGCAACTTTAGCAATTTGTGCAGAGGCCGTAGGTGCAATGGAAGTCTTATATAAAACAACTGTTGAATATTGCAAAACAAGAGAGCAATTCGGTCAACCTATAGGTAAATTCCAAGTTTTACAGCATAGGATGGTCGACATGTTTATGGAATATGAGCAAAGTAAATCTTTACTTTATATGGCAACCATTAAGAGCGTGGAAGGTTCTGAAGATTCTAAGAAAGCTATCTCTGGTCTGAAATATCAAATTGGAAAAGCTGCAAGATTTATAGGTCAGCAAGCCGTACAGCTTCATGGTGGTATGGGTGTAACTGAAGAACTTAATGTAGGACATTTCTTTAAAAGACTGACAACAATTATTACAATATTTGGAAATACTGATTACCATCTAAAGAGATATTCTAAGTTATAAAAATATATGCCATCCGAACAACCAGATAAAAGAAAAAGATCAAATCTACCTTTAGATACATTTGGAGATTTTCAGTACAGGCAAGCTCTTGCTGAAGAAATGCTACCCATGATAGGTAGACTATACAGAGACAATGTCCACCTTATGCTCTATGGTAAATTACTCGTTAATTTATCTGTATCAGAAATTATGCAATCTCATAGATTTGTCCGTGAAACAGAGAAAAATGAACTTAGTGAATTTGAAACTTATCAAGTTATTACCTCTCTTAGTTCTTTGGAATTAGGTCCCTCTGAAATTGATATTGGAATTATTGCTGCTGCCTACCTTTATGATAGTAAAGATATGGAAATTGAAGAGTTCGTAAATAATTCAGTTAAAGATTTGATAGGCAAAAAAGGATCTTTACTTGAAACTGCTCAAGATGTTGTTTTATTTGGTTTCGGACGCATAGGTAGACTACTTACAAGACTTCTAGTAGAGGATTCAGGAGGAGGGGATAACTTGAGGTTGAGAGCTATAGTCGTAAGACAATCAGGAGAAGATGACCTAATTAAAAGAGCAAACTTACTAAGAACTGATTCAGTTCATGGACCTTTTAAAGGAACAGTTAGAGTTGAAGAAGCTGAGCAAAAATTAATTATCAACGGTAGTGAAGTCAATATAATTTATGCTAATGAACCAGATTCTATAGATTATTCTTCATATGGTATTAAAAACGCTCTTTTGATAGACAATACAGGTGTCTGGAGAGATAAAAAGGAATTAAGTAAGCACTTAACTTGTAAAGGCATTAGTAAAGTGCTCTTAACCGCTCCCGCAAAAGATAAAATTAAAAATATTGTTCACGGAATAAATAATGATGTGTTCGATTCAAAAGATACAATTTTGGGAGCAGCTTCCTGTACTACTAATGCGATAGTTCCAGTTTTAAAAGTATTAAATGATAAATATAAGATTCAATCAGGTCATATAGAGACTGTTCATGCTTATACAAACGACCAAAACTTAATTGATAACTTCCACCGGAAGTCAAGAAGAGGAAGAAGTGCAGCTCTTAATTTAGTTATTACTGAAACCGGAGCTGGAAAAGCAGTAGGACAAGTTCTGCCTGAATTAGAGGGTAAACTAACAGCTAATGCAATTAGAGTGCCTACCCCAAATGTCTCTCTAGCTATAATAAAATTAAAACTAGGGAAAAGCTTAAATAGAGAAGATCTTAATAACTTCTTAAGACAAATAGCTTTCCATTCCCAATATAAAGATCAAATAGACTTTACCAACTCAAGTGAAATTGTTTCTTCAGACTTAGTTGGAAATAGATATGCAGGAATTATAGATTCTGCAGCTACAATATGTAATAAAGACCATGCAATCCTGTATGTTTGGTATGACAATGAATTTGGTTATACAGTTCAGCTTTTAGGATTAGCAAAGGAAATGGTAGGTTTAAACTACAAAAGATATCCTGATTATCAACAATCTAACTAGTAAATACCTCTCTTCAACACTATAATACGCGCGGATTTTACTTCTCCTTGAGTATTAATTTCATCTCATAAATTAGAGAGGAAATGAGAAAAATAAAAAAAGGTTTAGATATTCCTATTTCTGGTTCTCCTGAACACAATATTGCTGACTTTAAAAATCCTCGTTCCGTGGGCATTATTGGAAAAGACTATCATGGTTTAAAACCTACTATGCTTGTAAAAGAAGGTGACGAAGTAAAAATAGGTGAACCACTTTTTATAGATAAAAAAAATCCTGGAGTTGTTTTTTCATCTCCTGGTGGAGGAATTGTAGAATCTATCAATAGAGGGGCAAAAAGGGCTCTTGAATCAGTTGTTATAGCACTTAGTGATAAAGAAGAAGAAATCTCATTCTCTTCAATCAAAACAGATAATTTATCTAATCATAATCAAGACTCTATTAGAGAAAACTTAGTTAAGTCAGGTTTATGGACTTCTTTCAGAACGAGACCTTTCAGTAAAATACCCACAATTGATTCAGAACCTAGTTCTATCTTTATCAATTGCATGGATACAAATCCTCTATCAATTGATCCTGAACTTATTATTTTAAATAGTTTAGAAAATTTTGAACTCGGACTTAAAGCTATTCAACTTCTATCAAATTCTCCAATTCACCTTTGTATTAAGTCCAGCAGTAATCTTGAGTTTAAGGAAGGTAATAACCTTTTTGTTCATATTTTTGGTGGCCCTCATCCTTCAGGTTTGGTTGGTACACACATGCATCTTATATCTCCAGCTACTTTAAAAAATATTAATTGGCATATTGATTATTCTGACATCATCTCTATTGGATTCCTTTTTAAAGAAGGAAAAATACCTACAAATAAGACTATCGGTCTTTCTGGACCTAAAGTAGAAAACCCTAGAGCAATAACTACAAGAATAGGTGCTTGCACTGATGAAATTTGTGCAGGAGAACTTGCTCAATCTGAAAATCGCATAGTAAGTGGTTCTTTATTAAACGGAAGGGAGGCGTTGGGTGCGCACGCCTATTTAGGTAGATATCATAATCAAATCTGTTCTATTGAAGAGCCAAATTCAACAGATAGAGAGTTGTTTGATTGGGCTTTATTGGGAACTAAAAGATTCTCAAAACTAGGTCTATTTATAACTTCATTATTAAGAAACAAGAAGTTTGATATTAAAAGCAGGATGTATGGACCTGATAGAGCCATTTTGCCTGTTGGAGTTTATGA
>CEUS01228757.1_pt1 | contig 12122 bp, 13 predicted proteins | sample 427031 | NCBI WGS metagenome assembly CEUS01 (sample SAMEA2622837, study PRJEB7988) | marine metagenome | biome: marine biome (ENVO:00000447); feature: marine epipelagic mixed layer (ENVO:xxxxxxxxx); material: "saline water (ENVO:00002010), including plankton (ENVO:xxxxxxxx)" | depth 140 m | reverse complement strand
CCGCCAGCTTATGCCGACTGGTTCGGTATCTGCCTGACCAGCCGTTCGCTTTATGGCGCTGTCGAGCACAAGCACATGATTATCGGTGAGTTGGGGCTTGGGTCTGGCCGATGGTTTCTCGACTTCTCCAATAATGCCCTGCTGGCCCCGCGCATGGCCGATCCCATGCGCTACCGGTCTCTGCTGGTGCTGTGCCGCAGCGATTTGCCGTCAATAGAGGATATCCGGGGATGGCTTGAAGGCTGGGATGAAGTGGAGATTATCGCTGATGCTGGCATTCTGGAGCATGCCAGCATAGACAAGCGAATCAACTTGCGTGCTCTGCCGGTGAATGAGTTATCGGCCCTGGGAGCTGATAGCACGGGCGATGATTTTACCGAATGGCTACAGAAGGCTGTCTCAGGTCGTGATAATAGTCCGACTGTCGGGCAATGGCTGGGTGCGCGGGTCAATCGCGGGTCCATGGAAAACACGGCCCATTATGGCATCGGCTATGCCTATGATCACGGGTGGGCGGCTTGCCGTGCCGAAGAACGTGCCGAGTTGTTGGCCAACGCCGAACGGTTTGATCGTCGCCGCTTCCTGATGAAATCGATACCGTGTAGCAGTTGCCCGCAATCGGCACGGGACATCTGTCACAACCTGCTGTCTCGCCCATTTAATGTTGAGCGCCTGTGGGGTGCTGGCCGTGACTGTGTCTTGCAGGAAAGGTTATTGAGAGAATGAGCATGCGGCATACATATGGTTTTTCCGACGCCATATGTCTGGGCCCACATGAATGTGTTTGGCTGCGTTGGTATGTCGGGTTTTAAAAGCGGCTGATTAACGCTAGACTACTGACACTGGTTTGCTACGGGGTTGGAGACTTATGCACTCGGTACAAAAATTATGCATTGCTGGAGCTTTGGCGCTCCTGTCACTGGGATTTGTCGCAGGTGACGCTGCCGCGCAGCAGCGGGTTACGGTCCGGCTGATGCCGGTGGTTTATGAGGGCACCAATTCCAGTGTGATCTCTCTGGTGCAATCGACCAACCAGTTGCTGGCACAGTGCCACAATACCGGCACCATGAATGTGCGTGGCGCGCAGCAGATTGTCCGATCTGCGGAACGTCTGGCGCAAACCCTGATCACCCGAGGGTTGGAGGATCAGGATATGCCGGCTGTCCGGGACAGCGTTCAGTATCTTTGGCTTGCCCAGTATAATTGCCCGTAATGATCTTGCGGTTTGGTGATATTATGAAAAGAAAAATTCTCTCCATTCTCAGCATCTGTGTGATGGCCATGTCACTGGGCGCCTATACACTGGGCATTGGGCCTGCCACGACATATGTTCATGCTCAGGGTGTCGAGCAGAGCTCAACGCTGAATGAATTGGCCTATTCGGGCAGTATCCCGCAACTTCAGCGTGTCAGTGTGCTGATTACCACCGAGATGCAGGCGTGTTTTTCCGGGCGCGGCAATCCGGCGGCCACCCGCCAACTGGCGGTTCAGATCACACGCTTGGCCCAGCTTCAGGGATTGTCGGAATCTGATATCCGATACCTGTCCTTTGCCTATGTCACTGCCTGGGAAGCGAGTTTCCGCTGCTAGTGCGGATGGATGGTGCCGGCTGAGGGACTTGAACCCCCGACCTTCGGTTTACAAAACCACTGCTCTACCAACTGAGCTAAGCCGGCCAACGCATCTGGCGGGACTTTAGCCAGATCGGTTTTTTGTCGCAACCAAACTTATCTGAAACGCCGTGTTTTTATCCCTCAGCCTGCTGGGCGGCGGCGCGTGACCATTCATAGAGGGTGACGGCAGCGGCGTTGGAGACATTGAGGCTCAGGATCGGCGGCAGGGTCGGCAGGCTGATCGTGTGATGGCACCGTTCGGCCACCAGACGGCGCAGACCGCTGCCTTCCGCGCCCATGACCAGTGCGGCGCGTTGGGTGAATTTGGTGTCGCCGAGAATGGAATCGCCGCGCTCATCAAGGGCATAGGCGATGAAATCATGCTCTTCCAGCCAGGCCAGTGTCCGGGAAATATTGGTAACCTTGACGTAGGGCACATGCTCACTGCCGCCTGAGGCAATCTTGGTCATCACGGCGGTCTCATCCGGCGCATTGCGGTCCTGCGCCACCACGGCAACCGCGCCAAAGGCGGCGGCGCTGCGGATAATCGCGCCGATATTATGCGGGTCGGTGACCTGATCAAGCACGATCAGGCAGGCTGGGGCATCTGCTGGCAGCGCCTCGATGACAGTCGGCAGGTCGGGCTGCATCAGCGGTGCCACATCAATCGCGATGCCGTTATGTCCGGGTGCATCGGTGATGGTTTCGGCGAAGGCACTGTTTTTGAGCACTTCGGGCTGCGGACGACCGAGACTGTTACGTGCCGCTTCGTCAAGCGCACTGCGCAGGGTTGCGAGCCCGTTCTCGGTGGTGACAATCCGATGGATGCGGCGCTTGGTATTCAGTACGGCTTCGATCGAGGCATGCTGGCCATAGAGCCAAAAGCCGCGGGCCGGCATTCGCTGGTCGCGATTGCCACGTTTGGATGAACCCTTGCCCTGTTGGTAATGACGACCCGATGAGCCGGCATGCAGGGTGTTTGAGTCACTACCGGACTGGCCTCCCGATTGGGCATGGCCGGACCCGGATGATTTCCGGCGAGTGTTGCGACGAGGGCGTTTTCCGCGGTTTTCCTGGCTCATATCGTGGCTCTCTTGGCGATCATGGTGGCTGATTTGGACAAATTTTACGATTGTTTGCAATCTTCTGACGCTAGCCGGTTGACAGCGAGGGGGTGTTAGCCCTAATTCCTTCCGCTCCGCAACGGTAATTCCGTTTCAGGCGCCCGTGGAGGGGTGGCCGAGTGGTTAAAGGCAGCAGACTGTAAATCTGCCCGCATAGCGTACGCAGGTTCGAATCCTGCCCCCTCCACCATTCTCCTTACAACATTGAGACAGTCGGGTTAAGTCGGCCCGGTTAAGTCGGTCATGTCCCGATTGCCATCAGTCGGATAGTGTGATAGGAATTTATACCTATTATTAACCATGAGGTATGAAATCATGCTTGGACAATTAGGCATCGGGATGGGCCAGCAGGCCAGACATAAAGCGCTGTCGGCAATCCCCTTGCCCCCATTCGATCCCGAGGCTGGATTATCCCTGACCGGGGTGTTTGATGTGGGTGGCATTACCGATCCGCTGACCGCTTATCTGACATCGGATATGGTTTTTGCCGCCGATGCGGTGCTGCCATCAACCCCGGCAAATGGTGTGCTGTTCGAGCACGGGGGCGGGGAGACCGGGCACATTGTTCTGTTGCGCGATGGCGGTCACACCTTGCGCGTGCGTGCCGGTGATGGAGCCTCGCCATATGACACCAACAGTACGGCTGTGCTTGATGTTACGAATTTCCCGCAGGATGACCAGTTGCACAATCTGGTCTGGGATATACGGGTATCGGGTCCCGGTCGTGTCCGGCTCTGGATCGACGGTATTCTTGCCGGGGAGGCTTTCACCACCGGTGGCAGCCTTGAAAACGGTCAGTGGTCTGGTGGCGGTACTGGCAACTTTGCCACCGGTGCCAATTCCAACATCTATGGCGAGATCTGGGTGGTGCCGTGGCCTGCCGCAGTCAGTGGCCAGTTGCGCATGTATGCGGGGCAACTCGTGGCGGTATAGGTTTGATCCGGCATCGGCACTGTGGTTAAAACAAGAATAGCCTCTTGGCCAGCGCGGTATTCTGTCTTATATGACTGCCGCAGCGCGGGCGTTGTGTAATGGTAAGACCTCAGCCTTCCAAGCTGATGATACGGGTTCGATTCCCGTCGCCCGCTCCAAATTCTTCCCGGACATCCCTGTTTTTCATATGCCTGAAACCGGCTTTTTGGTTTTTGGTGATGATGGCAGTTGCGCCGGACGCAACGATTGGCTATTTAACAGGCTCAGCTTACAAATCGAGATAGGGATAACGACCGGTTGGGCGAACCCTGCTTGCTTGATTTCAGGCTGTACACAGGAGCGTAGCTCAATTGGTAGAGCACCGGTCTCCAAAACCGGGGGTTGTGGGTTCGAGTCCCTCCGCTCCTGCCATCTCTGATGCAGATGGCAGGTGGTATTTTTCATCAAGGACAAGGTAAGGCCTGAAAGCAATGGCGACTTGGCGCCCCGTACAGTTTTTCCGCGAAGTGCGCAATGAGGCCGAGAAGGTCACATGGCCATCCCGCCGTGAAACCATGATGACTTCGTTCTTCGTGTTCCTGATGGTGACATTCTGTTCAATTTTCTTCGTCGTTGCCGACCAGCTCATCCTGTGGGCCGTCGCGGCAATTCTCGGCATCGGCAAATAAGGGCTCCCGCCCGACGACATAACGAACCCGGTCTTGTCCGGTTTTCTCAAGGAGGATGCAGCGATGGCTGACGCCCGCTGGTATGTAGTTCACGTTTATTCCGGTTTTGAAAACAAGGTTGCGGAATCCATCCGCGAGAAAGCGGCCAAGGTTGGTCTTGAGGATGCTTTCGAGGAAATTCTTGTGCCGACCGAGGAAGTCGTCGAGATGCGTCGCGGCCAGAAGGTGAATGCCGAGCGCAAATTCTTCCCCGGCTACGTGCTGGTCCGCATGAAGCTGACCGATGAGAGTTGGCATCTGGTCAAGAACACGCCGAAGGTCACCACCTTCCTCGGTGGCAGCGGCAAGCCGATGCCGATCCCGGATCGTGAAGCCGAGCAGATCATGAATCAGGTTCAGGAAGGCGTCGAGCGTCCACGGCCGACCATCACCTTTGAGATCGGTGAGCAGGTTCGCGTGTCCGACGGTCCGTTCGCTTCCTTCAACGGCACCGTCGAGGAAGTCGACGAAGAGCGCGCCCGCCTCAAGGTTGCGGTGTCGATCTTCGGTCGTTCAACCCCGGTCGAGCTCGAATTCAATCAGGTCGAAAAGACCTGATCCCGGACTGATGGGGGCGAGGTTGCGTGATTACAGGTTCCTTGCCTCCCTGATTCTGTATTTTCTATCGGTCTCGGCAGTTCTGGCCGCAGCTTTTACCGATACGATATTTTTCAATGTTCCGTATTACCTCCACGATTTGTGGGTAGTGTTTGACGGCGCGTATCGGGTTAATGTCGGGCAGGTGCCCAATGTTGATTTCTATTCGCCGTTGGGCCCTGCATTTTATTGGCTGTTCCAGCCTGCCTATCTGCTCAGCCATTCCTATGCTGTTATTCTCAACCTGAGCAATGTACTGGTCGCGCTGATCGCCACGGCGGGTATCGTTTTATCCCTGCGGCGACGCGTCGATCATCTTACCCTCTCGCTCCTGATCTTCATGGTCATCAGTATCGCCTTATCAGGTCGTACGATCGAGGGTGTGTACGGCATTATCAAAACGGACTTTCTGGCACCCTATAATCGCTGGTGCTGGGCGCTTGTTGTGCCGATCTTTGGTTTTTTTGCTTTTCCAAACAACAGATTGAATGTGCCGGCCGCGATATATTGCGGCTTACTGGGCGCGGTGATTTTTTATATCAAGATTCACTATTTTCTGGTTCTGCTGATCTTCTTCATATTCGGTCTGATATTTATTTCAGATGCCCGGAAGAACCTGCTGGTTTTCTTCTCGTCCATGATCTTTGCTCTGATTGGCATTGGCATACTGACCGGAACACTATTCCCGTATATCGATACGCTTGCCACTGCCGCTGCCGTCAATCAGGGGGATTTGCGGATCGATAAGTTCCTCTATCATATGCATTATGAGGGACGTCTGTATTTTGCCTGCCTGATATTTGTCTGGATCTTTGACCCTGCTGCCCGGGATTATAAGGATGTTTTCCAGTATTTCCGGTATCGCTGGCGTCTGTGTCTGTTGCTGTTGACCATAACAATGGGCGGCATTGGCATCCTGCTCCAGAACCATCCTTTTTTTGAGGCTTTTCTCGTTTTCCTTATTTTTCCGGTCGCCTATGAATGGCTCCGATATTACTACAGGGACATTCCAGCCTGTGATGCCAGTGGGGCAAAATGCAGAATATATTGTGAGAAGAGCAGCAATCTTTTCTCCTTGTGTCAGAAAGGCATGGGCATTCCGGTTCTGATTATGTGTGTGCCACTGTTTCTGTTGGATTACTCAACAGTCATGATGCAATACCGCATAAACCTCAGCGGTCTGGCGCAACATGAGGGGCTGGCGGGGACGCCTTATGCCGGCATTCGGATCAACACCGATGCATCTCTGTATTTTCCGGCCGATATCGAGAATATGGAGGATATTGAGGCGGTTGATGAATGCATGTTTCTGCCGGTACTGGGTAAAACCAGTTGCCAGTATGATGCCCTGATCGAGGGCAAGGAGCTCGTGCAGAAATACCTGCCCGAGGGCAAGGCGGTACTCAATCTGGATTTCTCCAACCCGTTTCCGTCACTAACAAATACGCTGCCACCCAGGGGGGCCGCGATCTGGTGGGATTATGGCCGGTCATATGATGCAGAGCACAAGCCGTTCATGTCCGTGATGCTTGCCGATACCGGGCTGATACTGTTGAATAAATATTCCCACCATTCACACACTCTGTGGCGGCAATACAAAGATGAGATTCTTGATGCCGGTTTTGTCATGATAGATGAAACGCAACAGCACATTGCTTACAGGCGCTCTGAGTAAAAAACGGTATTACGGATGGCTACTGGCGGCAGTTCACAGGACATTCTCCTCTTCATTCCGATGTATAATTGTGAGCGCCAGATCACCCGCGTGATCGGACAGTTGTCTACGGAGCAGGCTCGCTCACTTTTTCATACGGTGATCTGTGTCGATAACGGGTCATCCGATCAAACGATCGAAAGTGCCGGTGAAGCACTGGAAAGCTGCCCCATCCAAAATCGTCTGATTCTCAAGAATGACGGCAACTACAATCTGGGGGGCTCGCATAAGGTGGCAATTGATTATGCGCGCCAGCATGGTTTCCAATACATCGTTGTTCTGCATGGTGACGATCAGGCTGTAGTGGACGATATTTTCCCCTATCTGGAAAACGGGGACCACAAACAGCTTGATGCATTGCTCGGATCGCGGTTCATGCGCGGCGCGAGGCGGCAAGGCTATTCCGCTATCCGCACGCTCGCCAATATCATCTTCAACATAATCTTTTCTGTGGTCGCATGGCGAAAACTCGATGATCTTGGCTCTGGACTGAACCTGTTCCGAACAAGCATTTTCAATGACGGCTTCCATCGCCGCTACGCTGATGATCTGACCTTCAATTACTATCTGATCCTTGGTCTCGCTTTCGGACGCTACAGGTTTCGGTTTTTCCCGATCCGTTGGCGCGAGTTTGATCAGGTGTCCAATGCCAGGCTCGTCCGGCAGGGGCTCAGAATGCTGCAGATAATCTGGTGTGCCATCACGAAGCGCGGACAGTTCAACAGCATTGAGCACCGGACTGTTCAGATCGACGATTATGCCAGTACGGTTGTCAGGCAATGGGGGCCACCTGCCTGATGCGGTCGCGCAAAGCCTATTTCGCTAGCTTATGCCTGATTTCGGCAATTGTGATTTTCGCACTGATTGTGATGCAATCGGCAAGCCTCGGGCCGGCATTGGCATCGATTGATCTGCCACTTTATCAATTGTTGCTGGCCGGGGGCTTTTACCTGCTCAGCCACTTCATGCGCGCGGTTCGGCTGGCCATTATCAGTGCTGCAGTGCTTGGCCTGAGCTTTCGAACGGCAGCATTGCTGCATTTCTTTATCGCGCCATGGTCATTCATCATGCCGTTCAAGCTGGATGAGTTGTTGCGACTTGTCTCGCTGGCGAAGCTCTCTGACAATCTGGTCGGTAGTGGTATTGTCATTGTCATTGATCGCATTCTCGATGCGCTGATCTTCATCGTCGTACTCGGCGTGCTGCTCAGCCTGTCCGAGATGGTTCTGGTCAACCGGTTCATGCCATTCGTGCTGGTGCTGGGCGGCGTTGTGGTGGTTTTCTGTCTGGTTTTCTTCCTGTTGCCGGTCATCCTGGTGCAGTTCCAGCGTCATCTGATCAGCAACTTCAATACCCTGTCGTCGATCCGGGCGACCGCTTTTTTGCACAAGCTGCGCGAGAGCCTGATTTTCGGCCGCAGCTGTTTTCATAACATCCTGCCGTTTGGTTTGACGGCCACCGCCGTGATCTGGATTTTCGAGGTTGGCAGCCTGATCATGGCAACACGCCAGATCCTGCCAGCTGATATTGTTCCTGGGCTGCTGAGTGGTTTGCGCCAGTCAATATTCCAGCAAAATCTGGCTGGGGCCGATACCGGCATTCCGCCTATGATGTTCCTGATCCTGCTGATGTTGCTGTGGCCGTTTGTCAGCTATTTTCTGTTGCCACGGGTTCCATTTGAGCCGCGGCGCAAATCGACAGTCGCTTTTGGTCGGGAGGGCATATGAAGCATCATGACATAGTGCTGGTTTATGATGATCGCGAGCTGGTGCCCGATACCCTGCGTGATGTCATCAAGACCGAGCGATTTTCCCAGGTTGTCAAAAAGCAGAGACGGCTCGGCCAGATTATCGAAGCCTTCGCTGCCACGGTTGCCAATTGCCGCTTTGCCAGCCTTGGCAATGCCGCGGATGTGACGGTATTTGAGCGGCAAGTCGAAACCGGTGATGCCGGCACGCTGTATTTCTGGCTGCCCAGCTATCTCATGCCTGAGGATGCCGATGCTTTTGTCCTGTTGTTGCAAAAGGCACCTTGGGTATTGGGCAATACCATTATCGGCACTGTCGGTGATCGGCCCGTACCGGCTGTATTGCGCCGGGATGCGTTTTTGCGGCTGCTGGAAACTGATAGTGAAGCCGGGCTCCGGCAGTATTTCCGGCAAATGTATGAGCAGGATGAGAAAATCACCGATCCATGCCGGTTTCAGGACTTGCGGGATGTGGGCACATTCCTCGGTTTCATCGCGACGGCAACCGAAACCCGCCATTATAATCACCTTGTCTCAGCCGGGCATGTTTTCCGCAAAACCTCTGGTAATATTGACAAGATGCGCCGGGAGTACCGGTTCAGCCATGAAGCTCCGGAAGCGCTGAAGCGCTTTTTCCTGCCGACATTCGACTATCATGAGGAGAAGGGCTCGGCCGGGTACTCAATGGAGTATATGCCGATCCCTGATGCGGCCATTCAACTGATCCACGGTGCTCTTGATGAGACCGGTTTCATGGTTCTGCTCGATCGGACCTTCGATTACCTGTCGTCGCGACCCCGCCAGAATGTCGGTCGGCAGGGTGCCCTCGAAGCCGCCAATCAAGGCGTATGGGGTAAGCTGGTTGAGCGCTATGCCCAATTCAAAGGGCAAGATGCTGGTCAACAGACCGAAAAGCTGCTGGCGGCAACCGGGATCGCCGATAATCTGGATGTGCTGCTGGAGCGGGCGAAGGCCTGTTATGACCGGGCGGTAGCCAGAGACGATACGACCGAGAGCGCCTTCAGCCATGCTGATCCCTGTTTCTCGAATATTCTGTTCCAGCAATCAACCGGGATTTTTAAGCTGATCGACCCGCGCGGTATCGATACGGCGGAAGAGGGATATATCCATCCGCTCTATGATCTTGCCAAGATCAGCCATTCGATCCTCGGCGGTTATGACTACATCAATCACGGTCTGTACGATTATGACCTGTCAGCCGGTCTGCGGCTGGAACTGGTGTTGCAGGATGGTGGACCACCGCAATGGATGCGCCGGGCCTTTGCCGATCGGCTGGCGACCGAGGGGTATAATCTGGCGGTTATCCGGGCTTATGAGGCGACACTGTTCCTGTCGATGCTGCCCTTGCATATCGACCATCCCCGCAAGCTGCCAGCATTCCTGCTGACCGCGGATCATATCCTGACCGCTTTGGAGAGCGAGGCCGACCTGTTGTGAGTGGGACAATCGCAATCACGATGGCAGGACGGGGCAGCCGGTTTGTGCAAGCGGGCTATACGGTGCCGAAATACGAGATCACTGCATTCAACAGACCGCTGTTCGACTGGTCTATGATTGGCCTGAAGGCCTTTGCCGATCAGGGCTGGCGGTTTTGTTTTGCTATGCTGGATGGCACCGGTGCGCCGGATTTTATTCGCTCGCGCTGTGACCGGCTGGGCATTCAGATCGATGCTATCGAGGCCTTGTCCGGGGTCAGCAGCGGGCAGGCGGAGACCGCCTCGATCCTGGCTGAGCAGGCGGATAGTGATCGGGCATTCGCGGTTTTCAATATTGATACATTTGTGCGTCCTGGCGCCTTGCGTCCCGAGGCGATCAGAACGGGGCTGGGGGGCTGGGTTCCCTGTTTCCCGGCACCCGGCGAACACTGGTCCTTTGCCCGTCTTAATGCGGCGGGACAGGTGGTTGAACTGCGTGAGAAGCAGCGTATTTCGGATCATGCGACGATCGGGTTCTACTGGTTCTCTTCCGCCGCACTCTACCTCGATACCTATCAGCGGTTTTTCCGACGGGCTGATGCTCTTGAGCGCGGGGAACGATATATTGCGCCGATGTACAACCAGTTGATCGAGGATCAACTGCCGGTCGAGATTGAACAACTGGCGCTGGCCGATATCGGTATGCTGGGCACACCGGAAGATGTGGCCGCGTTCAGGAGCAATGTTCCGGCAGCGGCAGCACAGCTCCTCGCGCAGGGCTGGTAAGCGGCGAAACCGATGCCGTCAGGCCCTGCCAGTGCAGATTTACCCTTGCTTTCTTGGCACCAACACTGTTTATTCCGCGCCGCTGACGTCGGTGGCGTGTCCACCGCGCGCAATTTTGCGTGGGAGGCTGGTATCGGGTGCTACTCCGCCTGATACCGGAAAAGGCCGGACCACGCACCCCTCGGATCACCGCGATTGACGGTATCCGATTTTGGAAGCGGGCAGGGTGCCCGTTGCCGTAACATTGGGTAAATGGAGCAAACCAATGGCTAAAAAAGTCACTGGCACGATCAAGTTGCAAGTGCCTGCCGGTAAGGCAAATCCATCGCCACCAATCGGCCCAGCACTGGGTCAGGCTGGCGTGAACATCATGGAATTCTGCAAGGCATTCAACGCCAAGACCGGCGAAATGGAGCCAGGTATTCCTCTGCCAACGATCATCACTGTTTATCAGGATCGTTCTTTCACCTTTGAAACCAAAACCCCACCGGCTTCCTTCTTCCTGAAGAAGGCTGCGAAGATCCAGAAGGGTTCTGGCGAAGTTGGCAAGGGCGCTACCGTTGGTCGCGTTAACCGCAAACAGGTTCAGGAAATCGCGGAAGCGAAAATGAAGGATCTGAATGCTGCCGATATCGATGCTGCGATGAAGATGATCGAAGGATCAGCGCGCTCGATGGGCATCGAGGTAGTGGAGTAAGCGACATGGCTAAAGCAGGTAAGCGTATTAAAAATATCCGCGATTCATATGATCGCACCCAGGCTCTGGCGCTCGGCGATGCCGTCGCTCTGGTCCTGAAAAATGCCACTGCCAAGTTCGACGAGACCGTTGAGGTCTCTATGAACCTTGGTGTTGACCCACGTCACGCAGACCAGATGGTTCGCGGCATGGTTACCCTGCCAAACGGCACCGGTAAAACCGTTCGCGTCGCCGTCTTCGCGAAAGGCGACAAGGCTGATGAGGCGAAAGCCGCTGGTGCCGATATCGTCGGTGATGATGACCTGATGCAAACTATTCAGGGGGGGACCATCGATTTCGATCGTTGTATTGCTACCCCTGACATGATGCCGGTTGTCGGTCGTCTCGGTAAGGTGCTTGGCCCACGTGGTCTGATGCCGAACCCGAAACTCGGCACTGTCACCCCGAATGTCGCTGATGCCGTCAAGGCTGCCAAGGGCGGTTCTGTGGAGTTCCGCGTCGAGAAGGCTGGTATCATCCATGCCGGTGTTGGCAAGGTCAGTTTCGGTCAGGACAAGGTTCTGGAAAACGTCCAGGCCCTGATCGATGCGATCACCAAGGCAAAGCCATCGGGTGCCAAGGGTACTTACATCAAGAAAATTACCCTGACCTCGACCATGGGCCCAAGTGTCAGTGTCGAAACAGGTGACATTGTTAGCGCAGCTGCGTAAGTTGCGCACCGAATTCGGATCGGCGACCGTTTGATCGGTCGCTGATCCGCTGACTGCT
>CEUS01032456.1_pt1 | contig 12123 bp, 8 predicted proteins | sample 427031 | NCBI WGS metagenome assembly CEUS01 (sample SAMEA2622837, study PRJEB7988) | marine metagenome | biome: marine biome (ENVO:00000447); feature: marine epipelagic mixed layer (ENVO:xxxxxxxxx); material: "saline water (ENVO:00002010), including plankton (ENVO:xxxxxxxx)" | depth 140 m | reverse complement strand
TGCAGCAACAGATGTTGTAGAGCCGTTTTGTTTAGCTTCCGATATGATTTGTCGAATTGTGTGATAAATACCCTCAGTTTTTTTGTAAGCATCGAATTCATTGTAAGTTCTACCAACTTCACACGATATGTTTATGATTCCGCCTGCGTTTACTATGAAATCTGGTGCATATAAAATACTTCGTTTACTGATCTCAGTTGAACTCCACTCATCTAGTAACTGGTTGTTAGCGGATCCACATATAATTGAAGCATTTATTTGAGGTATAGTTTCAGAATTAAGAATCCCTCCCAATGCACACGGGGAGAATATATCAGATTTAACCCCGTATATTTCCTCTTTATCTACTATCTCAGCTCCCAATAATCTTGCCTTTTCTATAGCAGACTTGTCTATGTCGCAAATTATTAGGCGGACATTTTCCTCAGCACTCAAGATTTGATTGGCTAATGCCTGGGCAGTGCTTCCAAAACCCTGCATAGAAATTGTACGCCCCGATAAAGAATCTGTGCCCCATATTTCCCGGGAACACGCTTTCATTCCTTGATAAACCCCAAAACCAGTCATTATTGATGTGTCTCCACTTCCGCCGGAGGAAATTGGAAGTCCGGTAACGTAGGATGTCTCCATAGCGATCCATTCTAAATCTCTTGAGGTCATTCCTACGTCTTCTGCAGTCAGATACTGGCCTCTGAGGCTATCTACAAACTTTCCGAAGGAACGCATTAATCCTTCAGTTTTGTCTTTTTGAGGATTTGCAATAATGAGGCCCTTGCCACCGCCAAAATTGAGACCGGCCGCCGCCGCTTTGTAGGTCATTGCTTTTCCAAGTTTCAAAACATCTTCTATAGCAGCTTCTTCGGTGGGATGCGGCCATACTCTAACCCCGCCTAGGGCTGGTCCTAGGGTTGTGTCATGAATGGATATGAATGCCTTTAAACCGACTTTATTGTCAGTATAGGCAGACAGTTGGCCAAAGTCGTTTTGACTCATGTATTCAAGGATTTCCATTAGACATTTCCTATTAAATGAGATTGCTCATTAATCATTGTTAATGTTAATGAATTAATTCGGTTTACCCAAAAAGATCTCGTTTATCTTGCTCCAACTCCTCGATAGATTTGGAGGAGCTAACATCACCAAAATATTGATACGATTCTTCTGTCCCATAATCACGAGTCCTTATCACCACGGGCATAGGTATAGAATGACCAAATATTAGAGCCTGTTGTTGAGACCCTAATGTTGAAAGGACTGCTTTTAGTTTTCTCGCATCTCTAGCCCCAGCTAGGACGCTATCAATATCACGCTCGTTGTCCAATGGATATGTGAATCGGGTGCCAAGCTGGCTTAATATTTCGTCGTCAATTCCGCTTGGTCTCTGATCAACTATTAGGAGTGTAACTTTGTATTTTCTCATCTCCCTTGCGATTGTTCCGAAAATGGTTTGGGACGCTATTCCAGGAGTAAGAAACCGATGTGCCTCCTCTACGGTAATTACAAGGGGTTTAGGCTCTATAGACTGATTGCCCATTGCCTTTTCAGTGAGTTCTACGTACTTCTCGTGAATTCTTCTCGTGAGAAGATTTGCTACTAAAACGTAAGCGGCTATTTGATTTCCGTAGCTCCCGAATTCCAAGACTACATGCATTTCCTTATCAATATATTCCAGTATTCTTTGCACAGCATCGTCATTTGTTGTAGCCGATATAAACCCCATTCTTTTCAGAATTCTCAAACGTCTGTGAAGAGTGAACAGGACTTGGAAATTTTGGCTGATGGCTCTAGAAATATTATCTAGGCCATCTCTATCAAGATCTAGGAATTCTTTTAGCCAACTGTCCTGCCCAAAATGTTTGACTACATCGTAAACAGCTGTTACTCCTTGGGGAGTAATGTTCAGTGCTTCGGCCAACATTTCGATGTCTTCGGGCTCTATGTCTTTGTATCCTATCTCCACTCCGACATCAGGCGAAATTCCCCTTCGTCTAGACGACTTTGGGTCTAGGGAAAAAACGGCCACTTTCGATGGGAAAAGCTGTTTCAAGCCTTTTACTGCGGTGTTTCCCTCATTACTGCCTTGCCATCCGTATTCACTATGCATGTCAAAAACGAGGTTAACGGCCGCCTGTTTTTGCAGTATTCCTGCAAGAAGAATACGGGTTAGAAACGATTTACCGGTTCCGCTTTTCCCGAAAACCCCATTGCTCCTTTTTACTAGTTCTCCCAGATCTAGATGGATACGAGTGTCTTGCATGTCTAAGGGATTTCCTACCCAAATACGGCGATCATCTTCTGTTCCAAAGACTGTTCTGATGTCTTCTGAGGATGCTTGAAATGCAGGCGAAAAATGAGGTGGTATAGTCCGGGCTGATTGGGGGCCGTCTATTATTGCCAGTGGGTCTCCACCAATCACTAGTTCTGGTGTTACAGTTACTATCGTATATGCACTTGTACTGGATATTACAGAATTCACCAATTCATCCGAGGGATCAGGAGGCGTGCTCCGAAGTGAAGGGTCAGTCGTCTCAAGGTTTATCCCAGTAATCATTCCGAAGAAGCGCTGGGATCTTCCTTGTATAGTTACGTAGCTTCCAAGCCTTATGTCTTCAACGGGTGACGAGGAGTCGAGCCTTATGTCGATCCCTTTATCAACAGATCCTCCGACAACATATCCCATTAGAGAGCCGTTCTCTTTGCTCATGTGCTTAGGCTCCTTAACAGAGTTTCTAGCCTCTTAGTGTCTCCGTGGAAAAGGCGCGCTAGTTGTTGCCCTGCCGATAGAATAAAGGATCGACTATCCGAATGGACAGATGCAGCATTCCTAAGGAAAGCTCCGGCTACTTCATCCGTGACCAATGATGCCTTGGAGAAGAGGATAGGTAAGAAGTCTAGATTTTCAATGAATGAACCGATAGTTGCCTCAGAGCAACTGTAGACGAAATTGTGGATTTTGGGAGGATATGGAGGGAGATATTTTCGCATAAGTCCATCAAATTCGTGCCCAATAATTGTCGCATCGAAGTCGGTCCGCAAAAGTGAGGATAACTGGGGATTATTTCTGTAAACAGCCTCTTCTGAGTCTTCATCGCGAGCACGGGCCACAGGTTTTCTTGTTGGGTCTATTGGTGAGGTAGATATTCCACGAACCACTGCAAACGTCGGGTAATCTCCAAAAGTTTGTACTAGAGCACCCAATGGGGGTGATTCATAAAGTTGGTAGCAGTTGGCAGTGAAACCAACGCTTGATGATTCTACTATTTCCGCTATACGTTGTGAGCCTATCTTTTTACTATCAGATTCCATTTTAAATGAGCCTCAATCTCTTGGATCGCTCCTTTTGAGATGTGTAGACGGGGAGGTTATGTTTTGTTAGGGAGTCCTCCAGCATTTTTCTAAATAGTTCTCTATCTGCCCCCCCTATGACAGCCTGTTCGTGTGCCTCCATAATTGCTACGGGATATCCGAACCCTTTTTCGCATTGATCTAGGATTAAAGAGTGGGAAAGCTCTAACATCTCTTGGTCTTTTGCTACCCAAGACGGAACCTCTACCCTAGCTATTTCATCTCCAGTGTTGAGATAGTAGAAGTGGATAGACTGATTACCATAGTACTCTTTAACCAATGAAGAGTTACTGTCAAATATATCAGACCTTTCACCTTTATTGAGTGTTCGTTCAAAAAGATCGCGGTCTGTGATTTCACCTACTTGGTGCTTAGCTTCCTGATGTATTGGCAGGGAATTCAGAACAGTAGTACTCCGAGGTAGGCTTATGTAGGCAGCCAGTGCAACTGGATATTCGGTTGCCAGGGCTTGAATTTTGTTTAGTGCGGCTAATATTCCGTCTTCTAGCAAGTGTGTGCGAATATATTTGGGATACGTAGAAAGCTCTGGCCCCCATAGTATTAAGGATCCATCAATGAGAGCTAGTGTTGGGATGTTGGTTGAATTATCTTTTGCAATCTGTGCAAGATGCGATGCCTCTTGCACAGTTCTTACCAGAGATAACAGAGCTCCTTGTAATGGAAACTTCTCTTCCCCTTCAGGGTTACTTATATAAAGCTCTTCTGGATTCCCATAGAGCTCTGGATGACTGTCCAGTATCGCAAATGGTGTCTTACCATATCGCAAGACGATTTTACTTAGGTTAATTAGAGCACATTTCACAGGCATGTGACGGTCTACGTCTATATGAGATCCATCTACTGCGAGTACTTGGTAATCGATAGGATTCTTGGTAGCAGTATGAGCATTGTTTAATCCAAGGTTAATTAAGGAATCCAAGGCTTTTTCAATGAGCGTTAGCCTCAGGTTATGCTGCGACCCGAGGCTAACGCTCATTGAATTGATCTGAGTAGATACATTGTCTAAATTTAGTGGCATATTATCGTAATACTCGATCATCTCCCAGCCGCCGTGTAACCCGTTGTTGATCAAGGTGTTCCATGAGTGCTATCGCATATCTACGGCTGGTTTTAAGAAGATCACGTACTTGAGCAACTGTTATTTTCCCTTCTTTATTCAGATGTTTAACAATTTTATCTACCATTTCTTTGTAGGCATTAGCGGTGAACACAATATTATCACTAACCCTAGTAACTTTTCCTTCCTCGATCAATGCGCTAATCAAGTCTGAGTGGATAGCATTATCGGTTGGAGGTGAGTATGGATTTGAATCAAGCTGACGTAGATACGCATCTATTTTCATCATTTCTGCATTACTATAATTAACTTTGTGATTAGGAAGGCTTATGAGGTGTTTCTCTGCAGACAATGCTTTCTCATCCAACAATTTCTCAATCGCTGCTTCTGCAGTTCTAAGGGGTAAATTTGTAAGCCGCTTGGCTTCTTCACGTGGCATGCCTACTCTGAGGGGGTATAGTTTGTGATATTCCCTGAGTTCTGACTCAACCATGTTCTTAACCTTTTCCCATTGATCGGAAGATATTACTAAATGAGTTTTTCCTTTCCCCATGGGTATCGTCGTTAAGGTTCCGTTTTCTATTAGCTTCCCTAAGATATCGTTTGTTGCTACTAATGATAGGTTGGACTCTTTGGCTAGCGTAGATGGGTTGATTGCTCCTAGGAGTTCAAGTGAAGCCAGAACTATCTCCTTTGCGGTTCCGCTTTTCAGAGTAGAAAGTCTTTTTAAGGCAATTGGGTCATTACGTTTGTGCCTTTTGGCGTGGGCTTCGATTACGCTTCCTCCTCCTAAGGTGTTGCGTGAGGATCGAATTACGAAGTAGTCCCCTTTGACCGTTGCTATGGGTTGCTCGAGTCGCAATTGAGCCCACGAAGTTTCTCCCTGAACGATTTGATCGCCCTCGAGTAGCAGTACCCTTGCCAAAGTTTCTGTTGTTGCCAGATGCAACATCACCGTAGAGTTGTGTTTCAAGGGCCCGGGAGCCGCACTAACTATGTGGAGTTCTGCATCTATCGATCTAGTAGGTTGTAGCCAGCCAGGATAGGTTAATACCTCTCCTCTCCGAACGTTTTGATGGGATATCCCTGACAAATTCACTGCAAGTCTTGTGCCAGGCTTAACACAAAGTTCACTCTTGCCGTGAGTTTGGAGACCGCGAATTCGAGCAGTTTCATTAGATAATATTAGCTGAACATCTTTTCCTACGGACAATTCTCCGTCAATCAGAGTTCCAGTTACAACTGGACCAAAACCAGGCATTACAAAAGAACGATCTATTGGTAATCTGGGTAGGCCGATGTTTCGGCTAGGCGTGACTTGGTTAACAATAAGATCAATTTGCTCCAATAGGTTCTCGAGCCCTTGGCCAGTTACGGACGAAGTAGGCACAATCGGAGCTTTTTCTAAATAGGAATCCTCTAAAAGACTCGATATTTCCTCAACTACAAACTGTAACCAGTCTTCATCCACTAAGTCAGCCTTAGAAATTGCGACAATAACACGATTCACATTTAGTATCTTTAGTATGGTCAGATGTTCTAATGTCTGAGGCATTACAGACTCGTCTGCTGCAATTACTAATAGAGCAATGTCTATGCCTCCCACTCCAGCAAGCATATTGCTTATGAAGCGTTCGTGCCCAGGAACATCCACTAAGCTTACTTCGCGACCACTTGGCAGCTTTAGCAAAGCAAATCCAAGATCGATGGTCATGCCCCGTTTTTTCTCTTCTTCAAGCCGATCGGGGTCGATGCCAGTCATAGCCTTTACTAACAATGACTTGCCGTGATCCACGTGCCCGGCTGTTCCGATTACGAACATATTTACCCACAGAGAATCGTTTCAATTAGCTTTAGAATGTTGAGGCTAGCATCTTGCTGCCATAGCTTGCAAACTAACTATTAAGTGATTAAGAATCTGTGAAACACTTCGTTTCCCAGCAGTTTGCCTGAATCTGTGAGAGTTAGCCGGCAATTGTTCCATTCAATCAGGCCGAGGGTTATTAATTCTGTTATTTGGTTCCCATAAATGTCCGAGAGCGTAGCGTCAAACCGTTTTCTAAACAGTTTTGCTGATACCCCTTCGCCCAATCTCAATCCTAGGATCATTGTCTCAGCCATCTCTGTTCCTTTGTTTATGTCCTCAAAGACTTCAAACAATCCGTGTTGTTGAATGAGCTCTAAGTCGCAAAGGGTATTTGGGAGACCATCAACAATCGCCATATATCTTCTAGGAGACTTCAAATTGGAGAATCTTTTACTTTTTAGGTATGAATGTGCACCTGGTCCTACCCCTAAGTAAGACTGGTTGCGCCAGTATTGTAGGTTGTGTAGGCTTTCATACCCTGGTAAACACCAATTGGATATCTCGTATTGTATATATCCCTCATCACGCGCTAAATTTTGAGCCAATTGATACATGTCCGCACTAGTATCAGAATCCGGCTCCGGAACTTTGCCCATTTTTACCCAGCTTGCTAATGGTGTCTCTGGTTCGATGGCTAGACCATACATTGATATGTGTTCTGGGCGAGCATCAAGTACGCCTTCGACCGTGGTTCTCCAATGAGACAGACTTTGATATGGCAAACCGTACATTAGGTCAAGATTGATGTTTGTAAAACCAGCTTCACGGGCTGCTCTAAATGATTCAATGGCTTGTTCAGCGGTGTGACGTCGGCCGAGAAATCGTAGAAGCTCATCATCCAAACTCTGAACACCGATAGAAAGACGATTCACTCCATAATTAAGCCACTCAGATGCTTTATCTTGGGTTATATCGCCGGGGTTGCTTTCTAGCGTCGTCTCTCTTAGGTTACTTATATCAAAAGCGGTATTAACTTTGTCGATGATTCGTAATATGTCTGATGGCGGTACATAGGACGGAGTTCCTCCTCCGAAAAATATGGTTTTAATTTTCTGTTTTGTTTTATTGAGTAAGTTTTGGCCCCAGAATGATAACTCCGACTCAACGGAAGACATATATTTAGGGATAAGTTTCTCTATTCCGGAGTAAGTGTTGAAATCGCAATAGGGGCATTTTGTTTCACAGAATGGAATATGAACGTAAAGTCCAATAACTTCGGTGGTAGTTTCACTATTATTGATTTTCAGGGCATTCATATCCGGTTCGTTCTTTAGAATGTTGGTTAAACATTACTCGGAAATGAGTCATTGCTTCATAATAATGACTTGAACCAACATCCAGATATTCGTGATATCCATCGCTTTATATCATTGATAAAGCTTCTAATTTTTTTAGTAACTCTGGGTTACTAGGCTCAACGAGGACTGATCCGTCGGGGAATATTAGCGTTGGTATTATCTGGAGTCCACCGTTGATATTCTTCACTTTAGTTACAGCTTCTGTGTCTTCAGATATGTCTATCCACGTGTGTGGGACGGAATGCTTGTTCAGTATATGTTTAGCTCTAACACAGTCTCCGCACCAAGGCGCCCCATAAACTACCAGCTTTTCGGTTTCCATATTTATTGCTCCGATACGCCAATTATGGGAAGCTGCATTTTCCCATTAAATCGTTTATACATTGAATAGAAAGTTTATCACGTCTCCGTCTTTTACTAAGTAGGTTTTGCCTTCAGAGCGAACCAATCCTTTGCGTTTCGCGTCTGCCATTGAGCCTGAGGCAATAAGGTCATGATATGCGACTGTCTCAGCCCTAATAAAGCCACGTTCTATGTCTGAATGAATTCGTCTAGCAGCTAGAGCTGCACCCGTGTTGTTTGATATGGTCCAAGCTCGAACTTCGTCAGGTCCAACCGTTAGGAAAGATACAAGTCCCAGTAATTGATAGGAAGATTGAATCACCCTGTCATAAGCTGATTGCCCTGCTCCCAATGAATCCCTAAAAGTTTTTTCCTCTTCTTCATCCATCGAAGCTAACTCTTCTTCTAGCTGGGCACACATTGCGATGCTACTGAAACCATGCCCTTCAATTTGTTTATTAAGTTCTTCCTCAAGACGCGCCGCATTTATTAGTTGTTCCTCTCCAATGTTCATCAATACTAACAATGGCTTTGCAGTCAATAGTTGGAATACACTTATTTGTTGCAGATCAGATTTGTCGATGTCTTGGTCCTTTATGGCTATTCCTTGCCCGAGGTTTTGCCGGATTCTTTCTAATAGGGTATGTTCCTTACTAATTTTGGTCCTTTCTGCCGCACTGGCTCCCTTGGTTTCGGCATCCAATTTAGATAGCCGACGTTCTAGGAGGACTACGTCAGATAAATTCAGTTCAATCAAAAGAGTATCGAGATCTCTCAAGGGGTCTATGCCAGTGCTAGTGTGAGGAACGGAAGGGTTTTCGAATGCCCTAACTACCAAGACTAAAGCGTCAGTTGCCTGGAGTTCGTTAAGATATTTGCCGCTTATTCCATGATCCTTCCCTAGTCCTTCTGGGGTTGCAGGAACATCAATATAATGTACCTCTGCTTGCGTCACTTTTTTGGGGTTAAAGATTTTGGCTAAGGAACTTAGGCGTGAATCAGGTACTTTAGCAATTCCAATATTAGGATCTACTGAGCCGCTTGTTGCTGTGGATGCACTACCTCTAGTAAGAGCGTTAAATACGGTCGTTTTCCCACTTTTAGCAAGACCTATTATGCCAAGTTTCATATGAGTGCTACTGAATCGCGATTAGCTTGCCTTCAATGGTAGGAATAAAAAGTTTTCCATACGCTATTACTGGCGAGGATATCACCATTCCTTCTACGGATATTTCCCACTTCTTTTCCCCAGAAGAGATATCAAATCCATATATTGTGCCGTTGGCAGTTGGTTGAACTATGCTTTGACCACTCACGATAGGCGCAGAGTAGATCAGGCCCAAGTCATCTGTTTCCCATTCGGTTAAACCGGAGGTTAGGTTTAAAGCGACTAGTTTTCCTTTAGTTGTGCTTACAAAAAGGTTTTCCCCATTTGTAGCCATATCGCCAACCACTACTGCGCGAAGATTGTTAGTCCACTGTAGGCCTGGTATTGGATCTGGCCTTGGCGCGATATTCCAAACCCAAAATTGCAGCCACCAACGCCAGTACGCCTTTTGAAAAGCCATTTTCTTCTGCGTATGATCAAATGCGACTACAATTCCACTTCTTGTTGCAACGTAAGTTAGGTCATTTACAATGATAGTGGAGTTGTCCACGCCTGAACTTAGGTTAACCTGATGCCTTAAAGTTCCATTATTAGCATCGAGCATATAGAGCTCTCTGTCTTGTCCTCCAAACACTACTATTCCCTTGTCTACACTCGCAGGTCCAACAACCCAGTTTTCAGTCGTCTTGTACCATCTCTCAGCGCCAGTAAGTGCATCTAATGCGTAAATATTGTTGTCGGAAGATCCTACGTATAAGACTCCTTCAACAACGGTAGGTGCGCTATATATAGCTGCACCTGTCTTGTAACTCCAAACTAATTCCCCAGTTTTGTACTTAAGGGCTATGAGAGTCCCATCACGCAAGCCCCAGTAGAGTAGGTCTTGAGCTACTGTTGGGAGCGAATTAGGTTGCACATGAAGAGGATATTCCCAGACAAGAGCGCCCGTTTCTGAATTCAATGCGACGATTCGTAAATCGTTAGTACCAATGAATGCTAGCCCTCCAGCTACTGCTGCAGATCCAATTATTGGCCCGTCGGCGTCAAAACTCCAGGCTATAGTGCCTATTGGGTCGTATTCGAAATCCGGTACCTGGCCGGTATGGAATGAGTCTCGCTGTGCGGTTACCCATTCTTCTGGTCCAGGATTTGAGCTAATCGTGCTCGAAGGATCTGGTAGGGGAGGGCGTACTTCCATTAGGTTGAACCCCCACCATCCCAAAAAAATTGTTAATAGGAATAGGGTAGCTATCGAATGTGACCTTTTCCTTCTCTTGAGTGTGGCCCAGTAACGTGATATTAAACGGTGCTCTTCGTCAGTAGTAATGGTTGGCTGTTCTTTTAGAGAACCCCAACAGTTCGTGCATCTAGTCGCAGTTGCCGAATTTCCGGTACCACAATGTGCACAGAAGGCTCTTTCATCGGTGTCTTCTGTTGGCTTGTCCAACGCTGCGTCTGATAGATTAGGCTGCTCTACTTCCGATGATTTTTTTGTACCAAACACTGGTTTTCGGGCAAGTTTGGGACCAGCTGCGCTAACCAATTGCTTAACAAATTCACTACATGACTTGTATCGCTTCTCAGCATTGAAATCGAGGGCTTTTAAAATAACTTTGTCCACAGCCTCTGGGAACTCTTTCACTAGCGAAGAAATAGGTGGGATGTTGCCTTGACTTTGCTTTGCAAGGACTGAATGAGGAGTTAGTGCGTCGTAAGGTAACTCTCCACTTAATAGCTCATATGCAATTATAGCTAATGAATAAAGGTCACTGAGGGGATTGTAATGAAGCCCTTCGTTTTGTTCGGGGGCAGAATAAATAGGTGAAGGCGAGTTTACAGTTGTTCTAACTAAAGGTGGGCTATTTTCAACCAGCCTAGCAATTCCGAAATCCGATATAAGCACATCTCCAGATTCTCTGTCATAGAAGATGTTGCTGGGTTTAAGGTCACGGTGAAGAATGTTCTTGGTTTGGGCGAAATCCAAAGCTGTTGCTACATTTTTTACTATATGGATAACTTCACCGAGAGGCATAGAGTCCCCTGTAAGAGTTTTTAGAGAAGGGAAAGGGACATACTCCATGATAATGGCGGTTTCTCCCTCGACCATCTCAACGGATTTTACGGGGACAATGTTTGAGTGTTTAAGTTGAGTTACTATCTCCATTTCTTCCAGAAATGCTTTAAGTCCTTGATCTTCCGTAGCAAAATAAGAGCGCAACTTTTTAACGACTAAGTCGTTATTGTTTTCGACGTCCTTAGCTTTGAAAGCTGAAGACACCCCAGATGTCCCCAATTGTTCAGTAGTTTGGTATCTGCCTTCGTTAATTGGGTTCATATAAAATACTTAGACCAATTGGGAATCTGGATTGTGTGAAGTGCATTTGATAGATCTGTAAATCAATAGGGAAATATAGTTGATTTTCATAGTGGCTTCGAAATAGGTTAGTGTAAGGTGTTTGGTATGTCAACGAAGGAGTATTGACCCTTTGGCAGACTATTTGGGGTGGTTGATTTGATCTACATTGTTTATGGAGAAGATGACTTCTCAAAAAAGCAGTTCTTGAACGGATTGGTCGTAGAACTTGGACATGAAGATGTTAGGGATGCCAATACGACGTTTCTGGCTGGATCAGGGCTGACTTTTAACCAACTAATTGAAGTTGGTAGTGTAATACCATTTCTAGCTGAAAAGAGGCTCATTGTCGTAGATTCATTTTTTTCTCAATTCGAAGTATCTCCTCGAAGAGCCGGGGCTCGAAACCGTGGTGACAAATATGATGCACTTCTCGCTGAATGGGATGGAGCATCAGAGGCTTTAAAGCTTATTCCTGATACTACCACGATTGTTTTTTGGGAGATTAACCTCAATTTAAGCAACCCGATTTTTCAAGAAATCAAGAAATCTGCTCAGGTTAAGCAATTTCTACCATTGAAAGTAGAGAATCTGAAACGATGGATAAATAATCGAGTTTTAGAACTAGGCTGCAAGATTACACCAGGCGCTACTAAGGAATTGATCGAATTTATAGGTTCGGACTTGTGGATGATGGAAAATGAACTTCAAAAATTAACTTTGTACGCAGGA
>CEUS01068207.1_pt1 | contig 12134 bp, 11 predicted proteins | sample 427031 | NCBI WGS metagenome assembly CEUS01 (sample SAMEA2622837, study PRJEB7988) | marine metagenome | biome: marine biome (ENVO:00000447); feature: marine epipelagic mixed layer (ENVO:xxxxxxxxx); material: "saline water (ENVO:00002010), including plankton (ENVO:xxxxxxxx)" | depth 140 m | reverse complement strand
GATCATGATAAGCACGCCGATCATGATAAGCACGCCGATCATGATAAACACGCTGACCATGACGAAGTAATAATAGGATCCCTGACAGTTCGGCCAGATTAGGACTCAACTGTGAAAATCAGTTTTATATAGGAGAGAATTACGGGTTTAGAAGGTTTGGGGACGTCGATTCATATGCTATAAATCTAATCTGTATCTAATGTCTGGGTAATGAGTAATACAAAAATAGCCATAGTTTTATTAATGGGTTTCTTTGTTAGCATTTCTGTTAATCCAGTATTTGCTCATGGGTTTGGTGAGAGATATGATTTGCCAGTACCATTAGAGATGTATCTATTTGGAGCGGGTTTAGCTATAATCCTTTCCTTCTTGGTTATGGGCATATTTTTCCGTAGAAACATATATTTACACAGTTATCCTAATTTCAATTTGCTTCGCATAGGCTTCGTACGCATGCTTGCAAATCCCATATTCATAGGGTTCTTGAGGTTGTTTAGCTTTGGAATATTAGTATTGGTAATATCTGCGGGTTTGCTTGGTACCCAGGAACCGGCTGCAAATATAGGGCCCACCATGGTTTGGATAATATCATGGGTAGGATTAGCGTATATATGTGCCCTTGTAGGTAATGTCTGGGTGCTGATAAATCCCTGGAAGATTGGCTTCGAGTATATTGAGGCTATGCTCTCGAATACTAGATACCGCTCTTATATATCAGGGAATATATATGAACCCAATATAGGAGTCTGGCCGGCCGTGATACTTTTCATGGGATTCTCATGGGTTGAATTGGTTTATCCATCATCTGCAACTCCATTCAATCTTGCTCTATTGATTCTAGCTTATTCGGTTATTACATGGACTGGTATGTTGATGCTTGGCAAAGATACTTGGTTGAGAACGGGAGAAATATTCTCAGTAATCTTCGGAATATTCGCTAGATTTGCTCCGACTGAATTAGGAGCCAAATATGCAAGATATGAGTGCCCTCAACATAGCGAAAAGGATGGATACATACATTCAGATTGTGTTACATGTTTTTCATATTCAACATCTGAAGATAGGTTGTTTAATATAAGACCACCTTCGGTAGGTCTGATAAGTAATGAAGCTAAGGATAAATCCGAGATATTACTAGTTATGGCCTTACTTTCTAATGTGACATTTGACGGCTTCATGGCTACAGAATTATGGTATAACATATTCCATGCTGGGTATGATATTTTTCCGTATATTACGGTATTAAAGACTCTAGGTTTATTATCCTTTCCATTGATGTTTACAATAGCCTATCTTATTGTTTGCCGTATGATATCCATAGCAGGTGGTGGATCTGTTGGATGGGATATAATTGCCAAATCCTTTGTCTATTCTCTGGTACCTATAGCTATAGCTTATCACTTAGCTCATTTCTTGAGTTTCTTGTTGATACAAGGGCAACTCCTTATACCACTGGTTTCTGATCCTTTCGGCTTTGGTTGGGATATATTTGGTACCCTAGAATACACGATAAATATAGGGATTGTAGATGCAAGATTCGCATGGATTCTTTCTGTAGTCGCGATCGTAACAGGGCATATAATTGCTGTATACGTAGCTCACGTTATAGCGATAAACAAGTTCTTGACTTATAGCTCAGCAGTAAAGAGTCAGCTCCCTATGTTGATTCTTATGGTTTTTTACACGGTCCTTAGTCTTTGGATCTTAGCCCAACCAATAATAGAATTAGACTAATACTAATAGGCTTACTTGGTAGCAGTCTCGTCCAAGCTACAAGGCATGTAAAGAACAGTCCCATATTCTTTATGGTGTTCGTGGTACCCTGAGCAGCCTATCCTTTCGGCCGCTCGTTTGGCATCTTCCATGGAATCGAAGACTAATCCTTCACATTCTGTTCCGTCATCCATTAGAACTGTTTGCCAGGTGCCATCTGATTGGTGTTTAGTTGCATTTTCGGTTTGGGTGGAATTATTATCCGAGGTGGATCCAATTGATGCAGTAGGTTGCATTCCTGTAGTAACAAAGACTATTGTAATGGCTATTAAACCAGCTAGATACAACTTTATTTTCATGGGGCGATTATATCATATGCTATTGTGTGTCCACGTATAATTTTCGTTATTGCCTCAGACGTCTAAATCACACAGGCCTGGGGTCTTCTTGTAGTAGAATGTAGCTATGAAACAATTCGATGCCAAGGAGTATGATTACGAACATAGCGATAAGACTGTCAGGACAGGCATTTTTGCTATATTGTTTGAGAATGGAATCGAGTTATTGTTGGTTGGCGTGGTCATATTTCTGGGCATGGCGATTTTCTCTATGTGCAGATAACAATTCTATTTAGATTAGGCCGTCAGTTATATTCAATCCATACTCTGTACCTTTTAAATAAACCCTAGGAGAATATGAAAAATAGGTTCTGGACTGTTGATATCTTAGGTTTGGCATTTGCGGAGGTAATTGTTTGGGCCTCACTCTTCTACTCATTTCCGGCGACTTTAATAGAGTGGCACGTACATTTCGGGTGGAGTATAAGTAATATATCGATCTCCCTTTCGATTGCTTTAGTTGTTTCTGGTGTTGGGGGTATTTTCAGTGGAAGAGTAATTGACTTAGGATTTGCTAGAAGTCTAATGACTATTAGCTCTGTTATTGGAGGACTTTTTTTATTAGCTATACCTCTTGTGACTGAAATATGGCAATTTCATTTGATATGGTCTTTATTGGGAGTAGCAATGTCGGGATGTCTGTATCAACCTTGTTTTTCTTTCCTAATCAAGAAATATGGTACCGATGCTAGGAGAGGTATCATATTAATTACTTTAGTCGCGGGTTTGGCCGGGACCTTTTGCTTCCCAGCTTCAAATTTCATAATTAATAACTATGATTGGGAAACAAGTATGTACTTCTTTGGTCTTCTCACAATGCTGGGAGCAACCCCATTATTTTGGATTTCAGTTAACAACAATAGAGATCAAAGCCAAATCATAGAAAATGTAACTAATCAATCTACGGTTAATGTTCTAAGACCGGTTCTAAGTAGTCCAGTCTTCTGGGGGATCACTTTGGCCTTTGGGTTATTAGCACTAAACCACATAATGATAACAAGTCATATTTTGCCATTGATACAGAGTCGTGGTATCAGTCCATCTGAAGCCGTGATAGCGGCTTCCTTTATAGGAGTTGCACAAGTTATAGGAAGGCTTGGTCTGTCCATTTTGGGCGGCCGGGTATCTGTTAATAGTATTTCTGTAATCTGTTTTGTGGTTGTATCAATATCAAGTTTATGTTTCTTAGCTATTACCCAATCTCAGATTTTCTTGGGAATATCAATAATCCTACAAGGTATAGCATGGGGAATATTGGGAGTAGTGAAACCTTTGATAATTGCAGATATACTGGGTCGGAATAATATTGGTATTATATCTGCTTCTTCAGATATGTTTTATCGATTTGGATACGCCTTAGCTCCCGCATCTGCTGGATTCATTAGTAGTGCTTCTGGGTATACAGGGGTCCTATACGTTACTTTTTCATGTGCGCTCCTTGGGGCCATTATTATGCTTCCGCTAATCAGGATTAGCAAAAAAGCTTTAATGACATAACGGCGAATTATATAGTGAAGGTATAATACGGATTGGATGACTCTATTGTTGACGGCTTTATCAATTGGTATATAAAATCTAGATAGTAACGGATGGAGGTGTACATGCCTATATATGAATACAAGTGTGATAAATGTAGCATCAATTTTGATGTCAAACGTTCATTCTCTGAATCGGACAAACCTACATTTTGTGAAAAATGTGGAGGAGAGGCTACAAAATTAATGTCTCATTTCTCAGCATTCAATAAAGGTGGATCTGGTTCCATGTTTGGTATCAAGGGGGCTAGTGGATATACAAGATAGATTCCTGGGTTAGGTATTCAACTAGTTTATGTATTTTTTCCCTACAAGGCCGGCAAATATTAGGATTATAGATTGTATTATGGATGATATTCCAACAAGTATCGTGGATTCGAAGAAGAATGCTTCAGTGAAGAGCCTGGTAAGATAATTATATCTTGGATCCAATTGCCATAGGTCGTTGTCAAAGCTTAGGACATGAAATTGTTCAAACAGGTAACTGAAACTTATTGATGCTAGTACGCCGACTAAAAGTACTAGGCTAGACGTAAAGACACCTGAGTAGATTAAATGATTTAATAATCTCTTAGGATTCGTTCTTCTATATATTGTAAATATAACGATGCTATATAGCATTGCATATAACCCAGACAAGATTTGGAATTGATATACTGTTTTTACTAGCACTTTAACGTCTTTCATATGTATTTTTTCATTCTCGTTAAACAATTCCCTATTGCCACTCTCTGCTTGCACTATTACAACTAAATAATCCTGATCGCTATTAAAATAGCTAGATATATCTTGGGCTATATTCGAAAGTTGTGTAGCATTTAATCCGGTAGTGTATGAAACATTATGGCGTTCAAACCCTGTTTTATACCAATCCACACTATTGAACGCCAATCTTACATTAGTAGTGATTAGGAACACCATTATGGCGACGATAAATGCCAAGATACTCGTCTTTGAAATTATCTTGTTAGCTATATTGGGGATTTTTAAAAGTTCTGACATAAGTCTTCGATTATAGATTGGAGTAGATTTAATTTCAAACGGTTAGATTTGGCATTCAGGGCAGAAATATGTTGTCCTTTGAGAGATTACCGTACTATTGATATGAGATTCGCAGTTGGTGCAACATCCATCTCTTGTTCTAGGTAAGTAAAGCATAGATTTGAAGTTCCCAGACTTTTGGTCAGGTTTAGGTAAGGGCTTTATATTGACCATGGTTTCTGTAGCATCTGACAATACACGTACCACGCACTCGTAAAGGTTATGATATTGGAGTTCAGATAGGTCTGCAGGCTTTCTAGTAGGCAATAGTCCTGCTAAGAATAACACTTCATCTGCAAATATATTACCCATACCAGCAACAATATTTTGTTCTAATAGGAGTGATTTTATGGTTTTCCTACGGCTTATTGTAGATTTTACTAGCCAATCTAGAGTGAAATGTTCTCCAAGGGGGTCAGGGCTAAGTTTGTTTTCGAAGATAGATATGTCGTTCGTTATCCATATCTCACCGAATTTACGCTGATCTACAAACCATATAGATCTATCCTCTTCTAATTGGAATATATTTCGAAGATGAGGGTGGGGTGCATTTGTATTCTTAACTAAAGTTAATTGACCTGACATTCTGAGATGGAACACAAGATAATATCCATTTAGATCTAGAACAATGAATTTCCCTAGCCTTTCTATTGATCGAATTACCCTATCGATTATATTTGAAAGATTTGGGATTGGGGTCTTAAAAGCTGGCTGGAACAGTATCTGATACCCGGTTATTTTATTACCAACTATACCTTGGTCAATTAGATACTGACGGTTTGCTTCTACATATGGTAATTCTGGCATATGCCTTATTACTCTAGTTCTCCCCAAGTATACCCGGTTTTGATTTGCACATCTAATGGAACATCAAGGGCCATCGCTCCAGGCATCAGATCCAGTATAATGGATTTTACTAGATCTATTTCATCTGGTGGGACTTCGAATATTAGTTCATCGTGAACTTGAAGAAGCATTCTGGTACTCAAATTAGTATCAATAAGCTTCTTGTGTATTGATATCATTGCGAATTTAATTATATCGGCAGCAGTTCCTTGTATTGGCATATTTACAGCAATTCTTTCTGCACCTTGCCGTACCTGGAAATTGGGGGAATTAATTTCTGGTATATACCTTCTTCTACCGGCAATTGTTTCAACATAGCCGACAATGCGAGCTTTGAGCTTGGTTTCCTCTAGGTAATCATATATGCCTGAATATTCTGAGAAGTACTGTTTTATAAATGCTGCACCTTGGGCCGCCGAGAGGTCAGTTTGCTGTGATATACCGTAAGGGCTTAATCCATAGATGACTCCAAAGTTCATTATTTTGGCAACTCTCCGCATTTCAGGATCTACAGATTCTATGTTTGTCTTATAAACTTGTGACGCCGTAGAGGCATGTATATCTTGATTGTTTAGGAATGCATTTACTAGTCCGGGATCTTTCGACAAATGTGCTAATACTCTTAACTCAATTTGTGAATAGTCGGCAGCAACAAAAAGCCAATCTTGTCTCGGTATAAACGCAGTACGTACTTTTCTTCCTAATTCAGTTCTGACTGGAATGTTTTGTAGGTTCGGGTCAGAACTTGAGACTCGTCCGGTGGCAGAACCTGTTTGGTTATATTTGGTGTGGATCCGAGTGGTGCTATCATCAATCAATTGGGGAAGTGCATCCACATAGGTTGACTTAAGCTTTGATAATTCTCGATATTCGAGTATTCCATCGATCATATATGAAGACCTTGGGTCTGCGTCTACAGCTTGGCCGTGCTTTATCATTTGCTTTAGGTTGTCAAGGACTGCTGCGTCAGTTGAATATCCAGTTTTTGTCCGCTTTAATTTTGGTAATTTAAGTTCTGTATAAAGTACATCTGATAACTGTTTAGTTGAACTAAGCATGAACTCGTGGCCCATAATTTCAAAAAGTTCCTTTTGGATAATTTCCAGGCGGTGCTGTAAATCTACGGACATATTATTTAAGAAGTCAGAATTTATTAATATGCCGTTGTCTTGCATTCTCATTAATACTGGTATTAATGGGACCTCCATGCTATTGAATACGTCCCATACTTCCTTTTGCGATTGGAGTTCTTCAATAAATTTTTCATTCAATCGTAACGTCATATCTACATCGGCGCCTGCATAATTAGTGACAGTTGATATGTCTATATTGTCCATTGTTGTCTGGTTGCGACCACTACCAATAATCGTTTCAATTGGTGTCATCTCAGTATTCAAAAGTTTGAAAGCAAGGTTTTTTAGACCCAAACTTCTCTCTCCAAGTAGGTGCGCAGCAATAATTGTATCGAAAGTGAAATTGTTAACTACAATCCCATAGTGAGAGAGTACCGTGAGGTCAAAGTTTCCGTTATGGGCACTTTTTGATACATTTGGGTCCTCAAATAATGACTTCATCTTTTCCAGTGCACTATTTATGGGAATTTGTTTGCCTTGTTTGTGACCAAGAGGTATATAAAAACCTTCACCAACTTTGCTGGTAATGGCTATGCCTACGAGTTTAGCTGCCTGTTGATCCTTGCTGTCAGTTTCAACATCAAACGCGAAATGACCTGAGTCCTTTATACCGGATATGACTAGCTCTAGGTCTTCTATTTCATCTACGGTATTGTAGATGCCAGATTGCATAGATTCAGGTTCCATAAGGAGCCCTTGGGATCCAGATGGATCTATAGGTCTTGAGTTTGGTATTCTTGATATAACGCTTGAGAACCCTAGACTACGTATGAAATCTAATACCTCTTCTCTGTTGTAATTCCAGAATTCTGAGGCTTTTAGGTCTAGATTTACAGGGATATCTCTCAGAATTGTAGTTAATTCTTTACCCTCTCTGGCCTGGGGCTCATTTTTTACGAGCAGATCTCTAATCCTCTGTGGTTGGACGCCTTCGATATTTCTATATATGCCGTCTATAGTGCCAAATTCCTGTATCAACTTGATGGCTGTTTTAGCACCGATGCCAGGGACCCCTGGTATATTGTCACTTGAGTCGCCTTGTAATCCTTTTATTTCTGGTTGTTGATTAGGTTTAAGCCCACCGTATCTGTTTTCTACTGCTTCTTGGTCGTATATAGTTCTGTCTTGTATTCCTCTACTAAGTACTACTCTTGTCATAGGCGAGACAAGTTGCAGGGTGTCAGTGTCCCCCGTGAGTATTATCGTTTGCATATTTTCTTTACTTGCTTGGTCAGACAAGGTACCCAGTATATCGTCTGCTTCGTATCCATCCAGTTCGAATACCGGTATCCTGAATACTTCCATTAGTTTCTTTACCCAAGGAAATTGTGCTCTTAAATCTTCTGATGATTCTGGTCTTTGGGCTTTATATGCTGGATACTGAATATGACGAAAGGTTGGAGTTGGAAGATCGAATGCTATGGCGCAGTGAGAAGGTTGCCATTCGTTTATAGATTTTATTAGTGCATTTATAAATCCATAAACTCCTCTTACATCTTGACCTGAGCTAGGTAGAGTAAGTGGTGTTTGGATAGCGTACCATGCGCGATAGACCAGAGCATGTCCGTCCATAAGCATTAGTAACCCTGGTCGTTCTAAATCTTGTGAAGACAATGTATATATTATCCTATACTACTATGGTTAGGTGTTGTGTAGGATAATTATACCGCTGTTTAAAGACCTATGACAGCCATTTTATTTGTGCCCTGATATTTGCTTAGTCATCTTCTAGTGTAGAAGTATCGCCCTCTGGCAATCCTAGTTCCCTAGCTTTCAAGAGGCGGCGCATTATTTTCCCACTTCTTGTCTTTGGCAATGAATCTATGAAAGAGATTTCTCTCGGTGCTACAGAAGGAGAGAGTTTTTGGCGCACAAATCCCATTATTTCATTCCGGAGGGAGTCGGATTCTTGATAGCCTTCATGCAAGGATATAAATGCCTTGACTACTTCCATAGCAACTGGATCTGGTTTACCTATAACTCCTGCTTCAGCGACTGCAGGATGTTCTATGAGTGCACTTTCCACTTCAAACGGGCCTACTAGATGTCCTGCCGTATTTATAACATCGTCTGACCTGCCTACGAACCAGAAATACCCATCTTCGTCTACTCTAGCTCTGTCTCCGGTGATATACCATCCATCCTTGAATTTCGAGTCGTACATTTCCTTATTCTGCCAGTAAGTACGGAACATAGATGGCCAAGGTGTTCTTAGAGCTAAGTCTCCTTCAACATTTGGATCGACCTCATTCCCGTCCGTATCTAGGATTGATGCATTTATTCCTGGTATTGGTTTACCCATAGAACCCAGCCTTATTTCTTCAGCAGGGTAATTTGCTATCATTATTGCTCCTGTCTCGGTTTGCCACCAATTGTCATGGATTGGTAAGCCAAGAACCCTTTGGCCCCATACTATGGCTTCCGGGTTAAGAGGTTCTCCGACAGAACATATATGTCTTAGGCTTGATAAATCATATCTACCTGGGACAGCGTCTCCAGCTTTCATCAACATACGTATTGCTGTTGGTGCTGTATACCATACCGTTACTTTGTATTTCTCAATTATTTCGTACCAAGAACTGGCCCTGAAACCACCTTCATATATTACTTGTGTTATACCATTAGTCCACGGAGCAGATATACCGTATGATGTACCAGTTACCCACCCGGGATCTGCAGTACACCAGTATACGTCTGAATCTTGTAGATCGAGTGCCCATCTGCCAGTGATTAAATGCTGTAGAGCAGCCTTATGTGCATGTACTGCACCTTTTGGCTTTCCAGTTGTACCCGATGTGTAGTGCATTATTGAGTAATCTTCTGCATCAGTTTGAATAGGTTGTGGGGTAGATGAAGCCTTGTTCATTGCATCTTGATAGTCAATTTGATTTTCGATTATTTTTGGATTTGACGGATCATATTTGTTTACTACTATGACATTCTCCATGGCTGGTAGGTCTTTAAGGATGTGTTTAACTCGATTCAGTAAATTCGGGGTAGCTATTAAGAGTTTTGCTCCACTGTCTTCTAATCTGTCTTTTACTGGATCTGGACCAAAAGCCGAGAATAGAGGTCCTGCAATTGCACCTGCTTTCAGAATACCAAAGAATGCGATGTATAATTCTGGTATACGTTCCATAAATATGAATACTCGATCGCCCTTATTAATACCTATCCCAGATATTAGATTGGCGAATTTGTCTGATAGTTCCTTCAATTCCTGGAAGGAGTATTTTTCTTCCAGACCATTAGCCCCTTCCCAGTGAAGAGCTATTGTGTCCCGTTTGATACCATTTGCATATCGGTCGATAGCTTCATATGCAAGGTTTAATCCACCACCTTCGAGGCCGTCCAAACCATTTTCTACCTTCTCCCAGTCAAAAGTTTTTCTAGTTTGCTGATAATCATTTAGATTTGGACTTAGTTTGAAGTCATTTATATTATTCTTATGTATAACTCTGTCACTCATATAATGTTCTCATTTACTGGTATATTTATTTATGAAACATCCGAGATATGTTATATGATGCAAGGGCTTGTATCAATATATTGGATATCGAATTTGTCATAATAATCGTTTTATCTAGGCGTAGGGCACGTGGAATTTTCTGAGACAAAATTTAGGGATACATCGGACAAAAATACAATATTGAATATATACCATAGGCTCTTTGATGAATATGGTCCTCAATATTGGTGGCCTGGCGATAGCAAACTCGAGATAATCGTTGGAGCCATATTGACACAAGGCACCTTATGGGAGAATGCTGAGAAAGCCATATCCAACCTGAGACATGAATCCAAGTTGGATATAGCTTCATTGCATGATATGACTGATGGCGAGATGGCTAGATTGTTACATCCATCCGTATATTTTAATGTGAAGACAAGGAAGGTGAAGGCTTTCGTCTGGCATATATTGGATAAGTATCATGGTGACTTAGATCTATTCTTGTCATCTGACGCGGGCAATTTGAGAAGAGAACTTTTAGGTATATATGGTATCGGAGAGGAAACAGCAGATGACATTGTTCTCTATGCTGCAGGGAAACCTTCTTTCGTAATAGATGAGTATACCCGCAGAATACTAATACGCATAGGTATCTATCCAGATAAAGAAACTTATAGTGGGTATCAGGATTTATTTATAGAAACATTACCTAGTGACGCTAATTTATTTGGTGAGTTTCATGCTTTGCTTGATGAACATGCATCTAATAAGTGCCGTAAGGTCAAACCGATCTGTGACACTTGTTGTTTAATGGAAATATGTTCTACTGGTTTAAGTTCATTAAGAGGGTGATGGGATAATCAAAATTATTGCTTGGCACTAAGATGACAATAAGTTATAGTGAGTTTTGGTTCTAGCCGTGGTTTATACTTATAGAATAATAAGGCAAAGGATTAGTAATGGATTTCTTTGGAGTAGGGCCCATAGAGATATTGATGGTCGGATTTGTGTCATTTTTGATTCTTGGACCTGCTCGCATGGTCGAAGTTGCAAGAACATTGGGCAAATTTATACAGGAAATCAGACAGACTACTAGTGACCTCGCTAACGTTATAACACTCGAGGAAGAATCTCCTTCACCGAAAAATGTAAATGATAATATAGCCATTGGTGAATCTAACTCTGTTCAGGAAGGCGACTCGGAGAAGTGATATGGCGCAAGATAGCGAAATTTCATTAAGGAGCCATCTTCTAGAACTTAGAAACCGTTTAATTGTATCAGCTTTGGCATTAGTATTAGGGACGATTATTGCATTTCTTTTCCATCAATATATATTCGAATTTCTGATGGTTCCTGCCCGAGGCTTTGAGTCTATTGATGGAAACAAGCTTATATTTACTCAAATAACAGAGATGTTAGGTATTACAATGAAGATCTCTATTCTTGGAGGATTTGTAATAGCTTCACCTGTATTGCTGTATCAGGTTGTAATGTTTGTATCACCAGGGTTAACAAAACGAGAAAAGAGATTTCTCCTATTATTGGCTCCAGGAGGAACAATTTGTTTCATAGCAGGAATGGCATTTGGTTATTTTGTTTTACTCCCTCCTGGCCTCAAATTCCTATTAACATTTGGATCAGATATTGCTTCTCCTATGATTAGAATCGGGAATTATGTAAATTTAGTTACTAGATTATTGTTCTGGCTCGGTGTAGCTTTTGAAACACCACTAGTAATGTTTTTTCTGAGTAAGATAGGTATAGTTAGGCCGGATTCATTTGCTCGAGGAAGGCGCTACTCGGTTGTTGTGGCGTTTATCTTGGGAGCTTTGATAACACCGACCTTTGACCCAGTCAATCAAACTTTGGTAGCGGTGCCTATAATACTGTTATATGAGACAGGTATTTGGCTTGCCAAATTGGGTGGGAGGGGTAAGCATGTAGTTGGAGTCGATATAACGACTAGGGAATAGTGGTACTTAGTACCTCAGTTGCTAGGCTTTGCCTTTTGTTTTC
>CEUS01236175.1_pt1 | contig 12150 bp, 7 predicted proteins | sample 427031 | NCBI WGS metagenome assembly CEUS01 (sample SAMEA2622837, study PRJEB7988) | marine metagenome | biome: marine biome (ENVO:00000447); feature: marine epipelagic mixed layer (ENVO:xxxxxxxxx); material: "saline water (ENVO:00002010), including plankton (ENVO:xxxxxxxx)" | depth 140 m | reverse complement strand
TCACTAAGAGGTAGGTGGCAAGTAAGTACCGCGGGCAATTGGGGGTCGAGGTGCTGGGCTTGCGCAACCACAAGTTCTGCAATGGCGACCTCAATTCGTTTGTAGAGCTGCTCAATGGTTTCTCCTGCTGCAGCTTCGCTATTAGCTAGTAAGTTGGAGATTTGGGGCCAGGGGACGAATGCGACCTGCAAGGGGCCAGAACGTGTTTCAAGAATTTGAGGAACATGCCCTTCTCTTTGAAACCAACCAGAATCGCCAACTGCAACATTGGGAACATCGAGAGTGCGGAAGATCTCTAGAGCATGAGCTCGAGATTCCGCGTTAGGAAGATCATGGTTGCCAACAAGTAGGAAGGTGGCGATTCCACCTTCACTAAGGCGGCGGATACGCTTTGCGAACTCTCGTTGATGAGTCTGGCTGGGCTCGCGCGCCTTATACGCGTCTCCAGCAAAAATAACTGCATCAACCTCCTCATTAATCGCATGATCAATAAGGAAGTCGAAGGCTTTTAAAAAGTCTTCTGTACGGGAAGACCACGGTTTCCCTGGTAGGGGCCTCCCGTAGAGTTCGACACCGATGTGCAGATCGGCGAAGTGGAGCAGGCGCATCGGCACGCCTATGGTAAGGCCGGAAACGCCGCTGCTGGGTCTCTAATGGCGCCTTCTAGACGAAAAGCGCGCCAGAATCACAAAGACTTTATCTTTTCTTCATCAGGAGGCTCCCGTGCTAGAAGCGTTGCGCCTAGAAGGCCCCCCAAGACGGGTAGCTATTGTCACCGGCGGAAGTCGAGGACTAGGCCGGGAAATGGCACGTTCACTGATGTTGGCAGGTGCAGAAGTATGTATCGCCGCACGGACCCAAGACCAACTAGAACGGACCGCAACATTCCTCACTGAGATTAGCGGCCGTGAGCCGCTAACAGTAGCGACCGATATCACCTCTAGCTCAGAGTGCAACCAGTTGGTAGAGCAAACCATTGAGCACTTTGGCCATCTGGATATTCTCGTAAACAACGCCGGCATCGGAGACGGCCCAGGCCGGGGTAAAGCTGTCTGGGAGCTCGCTGATGAGGATTGGCTCAACGGAATTGCAGTGAATTTGAATGGCACCTTTTTCTGCACCCGGGCAGCCCTCAAGCACATGCGCTCTCAAAAGAGTGGTGTAATCCTTAACATCGCAAGTGGAATGGGCATGCGTGCGACTCCCCAGAGCCCAACATATGCAGCAGCCAAGGCTGGTGTCATTAATTTCACCCAGACGGTGGCAAGCGCTGTAGTACGAGATGGAATTCGCGTTAACTGCATCACCCCGGGCTTAGTCGAACAGCAGCCAGCTGCAACTGAGGAAGAAGCTGAGGCGATCCGCAAGCGGGGAAGCTATATAACGGCAAGACGATTGGGACAGGCATGGGAACTAGGGCCACTGGCCCTTTTCCTCTGCAGCGATGCCTCAAGCTACGTTACCGGAGCAAACTACCCGATTGACGGTGGGGGCCTAGCAGGCGGAATTGCGCCAACAGGTCATGCTCCGGATGAGGTGGAGGAAGCTTCCAATGGCTGACTGGGAACGACTTGAGGGCTACGACCTAACCGGCAAACGCGCGTTGGTTGTTGGGTTCGCAAACCCTGCAGGTCACGCGATTACTGAGGCATTAGCAGAGTCAGGAGCCAATGTGGCGGTAGCTTCGGCAACGATGGACGGTGACGAAGTCATGGCAGCAAAGCGCGCAGCCCGTACCGTTTCTAGCCTAGGGCGAGAGACCTTTAGTCAAGGTTGGGACGTAACGCTACCAACCAATGTGCGTGTTGGTCTGAGACAACTGGTGAAGGAATTCGGAGTCCCGTCAGTACTGGTGTACAACGCGGACCTTCCATTATCAAAACCCATTGAAAAAACAGGTGACGCTGAATTTGCAAATATTCAGGCAGTAAACCTAAACGGAGCGTTCTACGCAGCCCGAGCGTGGGTAAGAGAACTTCAGGAAGGTCAAACTGGGCGACTGATATTCGTCTCAAGCATTTTGGGCGAACGGGGAGTAAAAAACTTGAGTGCCTACGCGGCAGCAAAAGCTGGAGTATTGGGACTAGCCGCATCACTTAGCCAGGAATTGGCTCCAGCAATTACCGTTAACAGCATTGCTACGGGCTGGATGGATTGGACTCTCGGACGCGGCAAAGACGATCCCTCCCAAAACTTATTGCTTCGGTTCATCCCAATGCGCAGCTTCGGTGGAGCAGAAAACCTTGGACCCCTGACAGTTCTACTAGCCTCTGACGCTGCCGGCTTTCTTAGCGGACAGGTTTTTCATATTGATGGAGGCGTCTCCAACCACTTGTAAGAGAACACATAAGGGGAAACAGAGCTCTTCCATTTTTGGCGAAGCCACACATGATGCTTATCTGATAACAGTGGCCAATTAGGAACGGACTGCAAGAAAGGCATCTTCAGTCCTGAATAGGCCACAGGGCATTCAAAAGGTAGCCTCGCGCACTGAGGCTACGCTCCTTACCATTTCGCGCGATGGAGAGTATTTCCGCGCCCTTGGCAGGGCTTCGTGTTGTAGAACAGGCTAGCTGGGCGGGGGCCTTCGCTGGTCGACTGCTAGCCGATGGTGGTGCGGATGTAGTGCGAGTTAACCCTCTAGAGGGAGATGCATTAGAAAAGGAACCTCCTTTCTTCGGTAACAGTGATGTCTCAGTTCAGGCAACTTGGTACAACGCTGGCAAGCGAGTTGTATCTCTAAACCTCCAAAGCGATGAGGGACTCAAATTACTCTCTGAAGCAGACCTGCTTATCGAGGATTGGGCAGGAGACAACATGCCCTTTGAAGGCGAGCCTCTTCAGGAACTTTTCCCTGAGCTAGTGCGCCTTTCAGTGACACCCATGGGGCATGAGGGTCCTTGGGCAGATTTAAAAATCAACGATCTGGTCGCGACGGCGCTCTCTGGAGCAGCATCAATTACAGGAGCGCCAGAAACCTCTCCCCTAGTGGGGTATGGCAACCAGACGGCACATACCGTCGGCTTATACGCCGCTTGCAGTGCACTTGCTGGAATACGTCTGCGGGATGCAAGGGGCAAGGGTTGTCATATAGACCTCTCTGGTCACGAGACTCTCATTGCCAACACTGAACAGATGCTTATGCAGTGGTTCTTTCCCGATGGAGGACGCTGGACAACCCCGATTGCGCAACGGATGGGTAGCTTGCACTGGAGCGGGAGTTATGAGGTATACCCCGATCGGGATGGCAATGGATTAATGGTCACCCCATCTTTGGGTCTTATGGAGGAATTGATTCCCTGGCTAGAGGAAACCAAGTCGGCCGGCGACCTTAGTGACCCTGAGAAGTTCCCAAACCTAATCGCACTCATTAAGGAAATGCCCCACGTAATGGACATCCTTCGGGACTGGACTGCAGGCAACGAGGCCGATGAGCTTTTCCTAGAAGCACAGCGCCGCCGGTTACCATTCGGCCCCGTCTGGCCCGTTAGCAAAGCCGTCGCAACCCCGCAGATCAAAAGCCGGGAATATTTCACAGAACGCAATGTTGTCGGATTTGGAAGCGTTCCTTTCCCATCCCGCCTTCTAACAACTGATGCTGACGGGCCTTCTCCAGGACCACCTTCAAAGGGAACGACTGCCACTTGGAATTCCCGTCCGAAACTGGAAGATGTTTCTGGCCAACCTTCTCCGGAAGCACCTCTAGCCGGATTACGTATCTTGGACTTCACGCATGTATTGGCAGGCCCATTCGGGACCCGGGTCCTCGCAGATTTAGGTGCGGATGTAATCAAAGTAGGTACTGCTGCCCGCAACGCAGGAGCAAACACCCTCAATCACCCCTATTACCTTTGCTGGAACCGAAATAAGCGAAATATCTGTCTGGACATGAGGCGTGAAGAAGCACGCGAGTTAGCCCGAGAGTTAGCCGGCCAATGTGATGCCGTGATCGACAACTTTAGCGCAGGTGTTTTAGAGCGTTGGGGACTAGACCGCCAATCCTTATCTCAAGTCAACCCCGGAGTAACGGTCGTTGCAATGGGAGGAATGGGCAATTCTGGACCATGGCGAGACTTTGTTACCTTTGCTCCCACGATTCATGCCCTAACAGGATTGACCTATCTGACAAACGTGCCGGGCCGTCAGGACATAGGTTTTGGATACTCTCTCACCGATCACCTAAGTGGCGTAACTGCAGCACTAGGAATACTAGAGGGTGTTGAACACCGACGTAGAACAGGTCGTGGGTTGGATATCGATGTAGCGCAATACGAGGTAGGACTAGGGCTAATGGGCCCTGCCTACCTTGATCACTTTGCAAACGGAACTGACCCTCAGCCCAATGGAAACCGCCATGCATTCGATGCGTGGGCGCCGCACGGTATCTATCCAACTGCTGGAGAAGATCAATGGATTGCTCTCGCCCTGCGTGGTAACCAAGAGTGGAAGCGGCTCTGTAAAATTATGGGTGAGCCCAAGTTAATTGATGATTCTCGCTTCAACACGCACGAAATGAGAATACTCAACCAGGACGAATTAGATGCTTCAGTTTCGAGCTGGACCATCAATCACGATCGATACGAGTTAATGGAGGCTTGCCAGGCACAAGGAATAGCGGCAGGGGCAGTACAAGATGGAGCGGATATTGCGACCAACGATCCCCACCTAAAAGCCCGCTCCTTTTTAGGCTCAATTCCTACTGAAGAGGGTGGGCTACAAAACGCCGAGTGCTTCCCCGCATATATAGACGGAGAACGTCCTAATACCTCTTTTGGCGCACGTTCTCTAGGCGCTGACACATTTGACGTGTTCACCGAGCTACTCGAGATGTCACCTGAGACGATCGCCACACTGGTGGCGGACGGCGTTCTAAGCTAGCAGCTCCGAGATGTTGGCTCTGGTAATCTTCGTGGTTCAAAGGACGATCGGGGGCAGCTCGTGACCCTTCACCTCTACTCTTCACTGGAACGCAAAAAACGGGAGTTTATCCCCCTCGTTCCTGGCGAAGCACGAATTTATGTCTGTGGAGTCACGCCATACGACGTCACCCATCTAGGACATGCCTTTTCCTACGTAAACTTCGATGTCCTCAGGCGTTATCTCATGTGGAAGGGATTAAAGGTTCGATACGTACAGAACGTCACGGACATTGATGACGACATGATCATGGTCTCTAAGCGAGAGGGTGGACGCCCAATTGCCCAAATAAGAGATGAGAATGACGCCATCTTTCGTGCTGACCTGGACCGCCTCAATGTATTACGACCTACTGTCTACCCCTTCGCAACGGACCACATAGACGCAATCATAGAAACTACCAAAAGGCTACTCGCCTTAGGAGCTGCCTACGAGGTGGACGGCGATGTCTTTTTCGAAGCACAGCGGTTTTCCGACTATGGCCGGCTTAATGGAATCTCTATCCAAGAGCTAGCGAAGCTTGATAACCCCGAATCGAAGCGCGAAGAGAAGAAGCGAGGACCGCTCGACTTCCTCCTATGGCAGCGCTGCGCTCCCGACGAACCAAGCTGGCCAAGTCCCTGGTGTGACGGTCGTCCCGGATGGAGCATAGAGTGCACTGCCATGTCCCAAAGCCACCTGGGAGATCAGATCGATATACATGGCGGTGGAAGCGATCTCATTTTTCCACATCATGAAAACGAAATTGCCCAGGCAGAAAGCGCAACTGGTCAATCACCCTTCTGCGGATATTGGATGCACAACGGAATGCTCAAGCTAGATGGCGTAAAGATGAGTAAATCCCTTGGAAACCTTGTTTTAGCGCGTAATTTGATGGAGCGCTTCGAACCCGACCACCTCCGGCTCTATCTCTTAAGCGAGCATTACCGTAGCGATGCCGATTACCGAGAGGGGTCAATCGAAGGCCTATCGTCCCGTTATGCCCGTTTAACCAAGGTTTGCGAGGAAGCAGAAGAAGATACTGAAGACTCCGCCCTGTGGAGAGTATTTGAGGAAGCTATGGACGATGATCTTGATGCGCCAAGAGCACTTGATTTGCTAGACCAAGCTGCCGGCAAAGTACTCAATGGTGGGATCGGAGCAGCAACTTTGCGGCAAGCATTGGCTGTCCTCGGCTTCGCATTCGCAGATGCACGTGGACCAGCCAGGGGAAGCCTCGAGCCCTAACCGAAGCGGTAATTCCTAGGAGGCATCCCTCTCCTGCCGGTGAATGCTTAGTCCCAATTCCAGTTCCTCTATCGTAATTTGAGCAAGTTCCAGGGTTTCTTCCGACGGCAGTGCTCCAAGCCACGCACGATGGGCAACCTCCTGAACACGAGCAGCTCCCAGGGTTCGCTCAGCCTCTGCCAACTCCTCAGTTACTGCTGATTGCCGTTGAATGAGACGCTCACGCACGATATGCCGGATAAGGTCCGAAGCTCTTTCACGAGCCTCTGCAGCTGATAGTTGAGGTTCACGGCGGGAGCGCAGTTGCTCCAGGCGAATTGCCACGGGATCCTCTTCCTGGTCTGAGGATGTATCTAGTTCGTCGTGGATCCAGCGCTGGAGGATTTCTCTCGCGAGGGCATCAGGAAAGAGGTCTACCGGCAGATGACGAAGGTCTGCTCGCAGAATTGGATTTTGCAGAAGGGTTGCAAGTAGCGCTTCCTCTACAGGTGCACGGACAGGAGCAACATCAGCTTCTCGTTGACCTTGTGGGCTCCTATTATCGCTGCGTAGTCGGTCAGCGATGGAACGCTCTGCAATACCAAGACGACGAGCAATACTTTGAATGTGGCCAGACCGCTCGACAGGATTACGAACAGCTAGCAACACTGGACGAAGACGATCGACAATACGACTGGCCTCCAATGGTGAGTCGATGTTGCTACTGGCAATAAGCCGCTCGACAAGAAATCTTGCAAAGGGTGCCGCATTCTCAACAGCGTTAGCCCATGCATCTGGGGATTCTCGGGCAAGGTCATCGGGGTCCTTTTCCGCAGGGAGCGGTGCTACGCGAAGATCCAAATCCACATTTGAAGTGATCTCTTCCGCGCTTCGCTGAGCTGCTCCCATTGACTCAGGCGAATCGAAATTCAATAGAAGGGAGCCTGCACGCTCCGCAGCAGCCATACCTGCGCTATCAGGATCCATAGCCAATACAACACGGGAAGCGAAACGGGTGAGCTTGGCAGCATGTCGCTCAGTGAGCGAAGTACCCATGGTTGCGACTAAATTACGGAACCCTGCCTGCCAAGGACCAATTACATCTAAATACCCCTCAACAACCACAACCGTTTGACTCTCACGTGCCTTAGGCGCAGCAACATCGAGGCCATACAGTGTGCGACCTTTATCGAAGATCTCAGTTTGGGGCGAGTTAAGATACTTTGGTTCACCATTCCCAAGGATCCGCCCACCAAGCCCCACATAGGCACCTCGATCATCGGCGATCGGAATTATGATCCTCCCACGAAAGCGATCGTACGGTGCCCCTCCTGAGTCGCTCTCATGTAGCACTCCAGCAGCAAGAGCATCATCATCGCTGTAGCCACGGCTAAGCAGATAGTCCCGTAGGAGCCTCCACTCATCGGGGGCCCAGCCCAGTCGAAAAGAACTGATGGTTTCCTGATTTAGACCACGAGTTTCTGCCAGATATGACCGAGCATCTGCCCCATCCTCGCTGGCCAGTTGCTGCTCGTAGAAGTCAACAGCAGCGGAAACGATTCCACTTAGGCGCTCCGAACGAGTCCGCTGTTCAGCGGCACGTGCTGAAAGCTCTACGCCTGCTTCATCTGCAAGAAGGCGTAGAGCCTCTCGAAAGTCAACGTTTTCCCGCTTCTGGACAAAAGCGAATACATCCCCTCCTTCACCACAACTTCCAAAGCACCGCCAAGTTCCACGATCAGTAAAAAGGTAAAAGGAAGGGGTCTTTTCAGTATGAAAAGGACAAAGCGCACGAAAGTTCCGCCCGGCTTTCTGCAGCTTAACGGAGCGACCGATGTACTCGGCCGGATCAATGCGCCGCTTAATCTCCGTGACGGCGTCCACACTGAAATCCTACTACCCCTGTGGCTCCTCTGGCTCGTCCGGCTCTATGGGACCATTGTTGGTAGGTGGATTATTGCCTGATGTCTGCCCATCGGGAGGTACATCAGCAACATTAGGATTGGGAACAGTTGCGGTGGCTACATTGGCCCCATCTATAAAGAGGGTGACCCTAATCGCCTCACCTGTACGTGGAGCAACTATCCCATCAATCGTGGTTGACTCTCCCTGTGAGATGGAAAGTGGCGAGATTACACGTTCCAGAGTTTCTCCTGGAACACTCACTATTAGACGTGCGTCATTAGTTGTAAGAGTCGCCCCATCATTCTGAATAGTGATAGACAGTACGCCTTCATTTGCACCTGCCGAGAGCGACAGGATCGCTCCCTCCGGCGGAGGAACTATTATGAATTCAGTAACGTTGTTGTCTTCGTTTGACTCAGCAATAGCGTCATCAGGGTCGATCGTCACCGTGACAACCGTCTGCTCTCCAATAGGCGGATCTATCGCAAAGTTAACAGCAGCAGAGCCATTCGGTTCGACAGCGATATCTAGGATCTGTTCCGAGGGGTTGGCTGGCACCTGCTCTACACGAACAACTATCACTCCTTCGAAGGGGCTGGTGGAAGCGTTTGTCAAAGTAATGCGGAGTATCGAACCACCCTCAAGTGACACAGCGTTAGTGGCTATGAAGTCAGGTGCATTCGGAACTGGTGCAGGAGTTGGAGATGGTGTTGGAGATGGTGTCACCGTGGCATCAGGGTTACCGGTTGGCGGAGAAGTCGGTGTGCTGTCAGGAAGCGGAGGAGGTTCGACTATTGGCACATCAGCGAGTGCCTCTGGTGCAATATCGACGGCGCTGAAACGAACCCACAGGCCACCGCCATTAGCAATCTGAAGCCATTGTTGATCCCCTGTGCGCCCAATTACTGTGACCACTTGCCCTGGCTCCAGAGTGCCAGCCTGATTGTGACCTTCATCAGGACCAAGACGCATGCTAGCCACAGCCACAATTGAAGCGACCACATCAGGTTCTGGAGTTGCCACGGTAGGTGGCACTACAACGATCTGAATGGCATCTGAAATGACTTGCTGACCCGAAGCAGTGTAGGCCCGCACAACAAGATCATAGGCACCTGCCGCATCAAAGCTCGCAGTAAGCACAGAAGCATAGGTGTGCTTCCCAGTCTTTCGAACGGTGAATTCCTGGTCCGTAATTATTCCAGTTACGAAGAGTTCAAACCGAACAATATCCTCACCCGCCACAACACTGACGATGACAGTTAACTCCTCGTTCTGGGTGATTCGCGCACCTGGAGTGGGCGATTCAATGCGGGCCACCGCTTCGACAGCAGGGGGCAAGGGTTCTGCGGGATTATCGCCACCCTCATTAAGCACTTGAAAGAGAAGGAAAATAAGAATGCCGCCAATTACAAGAGTTGCGAGCGTAAAGAAGTAGATGGCTGCTGTACGACCGGCGGGGCGCTGCGTTGCACCGTAGTAGCCAGCTCCAGGACCATCGCGGCCATATGTACGCAGATCACGCGTGTCGCGGCGTAAGTGCTGTAACTCCCAGGGATCTACCGCCCGGCGGGATGTCTCCGGTGGAACACCAATCACGGCCCCTCTGGCATCTCGGCCTGGATCTGACGGTGCATCCCCTGGCAAGGGGGACGACGGAGTTGCACCCCCAATGAGGGGCTCTTCTTCAGGAGGACCCGGATGGTCCTGTTCACTCACAAGAGATGCGCCTTCGCCACCACAACCTCAGTATCCCATTCCGTTCGCAGAAGGCAATCCGGTTAGTCATTAAAACTGCCATTCTTTGGCTTCCTTACAACCAAGTGCCGCAGCTAAACGAATCGCGTAACGATCTGTCATCCCACTCACAAAGTCTGCAGCGCGACGTGGCAAGGCATCACTAGCAAGGGAATAGCCCGACGAGATGGAATCGGGGTTATTAACCGCATTTGCAAAAAGGAAGTGCACGATGGCCTTAGCGTTTTCTACTTCAACTCTGCGTTCGGCAAGCAGATAAACCTGTTGAAACATAAATTCTCGTAATTCATTGACGGCCTCATGGACCTTGGCACTCAACGTAATCCCCGGTTGAGAACCGTCATTCTGATGAACCTGTCCAGTTACAGCCCAACTTGACTCAACCACATCGGTAACAAGTACCTCAAGCCTTTCGCTGTGGGAGGCCCCAAGTACACGGCGGGCGACCAAGGGCAAATCGTTCTCTCCAATAATGTCGGCTCGAATTGCATCCTGTACATCGTGATTAAGGTAGGCAAGAGCATCAGCAATCTTAACTACCTGGCCTTCAAGCGTCTCAGGAACACCCCATCCTTCTGCCAAAACATCCTCACGTACCTTGCTGGACTTGCGCACCCCATCAAGCACAGCATGCGTCAGGTTAAGACCACGCCCGTCATTCTCCAGTTTGTCCAGGACACGTTCTGACTGATAGTTGTGACGGAAGCCTTCAGGCAGACACTCAGCAATTGCTTCCTCTCCTGCATGACCAAACGGCCCATGCCCAATGTCGTGCCCCAGTGCAATAGCTTCAGCAAGATCCTCATTGAGGCGTAACGCGCGAGTGATAGTGCGGCCAACTTGAGCCACTTCAAAGGTATGTGTAAGACGCGTAACAAAATGGTCCTGTTGAGGAGCAATGAAAACCTGCGTCTTATGCTTAAGACGACGGAATGCCTTGGTATGGATAATTCGGTCCCGGTCTCGCTGAAAAGCGGCCCGAACGGAAGATGGCTCTTCTTCGCGGGAACGAACGGCTTTTGATGATCGCGCAGCAAACGGACTTAATCTCTCTTCATCCTCTTCAATACGTTGCCGCACAAGGTGAAGGTTCACATTCCCCTCCTTGGCCAAGCGCCCTAATTAACTTCCCTCAAAAAGGGCAGCTTGCGCGGCAGCTAGGCGAGCGGCAAGCACGCGATAGGGGGAACAAGACACATAATCCAGACCTACATCGTGACCAAAGGCAATCGAAGAGGGATCGCCCCCATGCTCACCACAGATTCCGAGCTTCAGATCAGGCTTTACGCTACGCCCTCGGTCAATACCAAGACGCATTAGCTCTCCAACACCTTCGCGATCGAGCTCAACAAAGGGATCTTTCTCCAATACTTTCTGAGTGATGTAGTCGGGAAGAAAACGTCCAGCATCATCCCGGGATAACCCAAAGGTGGTCTGCGTTAGATCATTTGTACCGAAGGAGAAAAAGTCAGCATGTGCTGCAATTTCTGCGGCTGTCATGCATGCTCGCGGCAGTTCAATCATTGTACCAATCGTGTATTCAAGCTCACTCCCATGCTCGCTAATTACACGCTGTGCCACTGTTGCAACCCGCTCCCGCAGACGTGCTAATTCTTGGGCGGTTCCCACCAATGGAATCATTATCTCTGGTCTTACATCAACGCCTCGTGCACCAAGATTGCAGGCAGCTTCAACAAGAGCCTGTGTCTGAACCTCATATATCTCGGGGTAAGTGATAGCCAACCGAACTCCACGGTGACCAAGCATGGGATTGAATTCTTGAAGGGCCTGTACTCGTTGAGAAACGCGCCCTGGCTCGACATCCAGGCTCTTGGCCACCCGTTCAATCTCCTCATTACCGTGAGGGAGGAATTCGTGTAATGGTGGATCAAGGAGGCGAATTGTGACTGGCAAGCCCTCCATTGCCTGAAGAATGCCTTCAAAGTCTTGTCGCTGCATCGGGAGGATGCGCTTTAATGCCTCCCGGCGACCGGTCTCATTCTCAGCCAGGATCATCTGCCGTACAGCGAGAATTCGATCCTCTCCAAAGAACATATGCTCGGTGCGACAAAGCCCAATTCCCTCAGCACCAAATTCTCGAGCCTTCGAGGCATCCTCGGGTGTGTCAGCATTAGCGCGAACTCCAAGGCGGCGAGCACCGTCAGCCCAAGTCATCAGGAGAGTGAGGTCTTCGGGCAGCTCTGGATCAGCAAGAGCTACCGCTCCGAGCATGACTTCACCAGTGGTACCATTTAGCGAAATGGTCTCGCCACGATGGACAGTGCGGACCCCACTTTCAGTCTCAATCCGAAAGACACCACTCGCGTAATCAATCTCTAGATCACCACAACCAGCAACACAACATTT
>CEUS01083964.1_pt1 | contig 12155 bp, 10 predicted proteins | sample 427031 | NCBI WGS metagenome assembly CEUS01 (sample SAMEA2622837, study PRJEB7988) | marine metagenome | biome: marine biome (ENVO:00000447); feature: marine epipelagic mixed layer (ENVO:xxxxxxxxx); material: "saline water (ENVO:00002010), including plankton (ENVO:xxxxxxxx)" | depth 140 m | reverse complement strand
GTGTTATTTATTTTGTGTTTAATATGGGTACTTTACTTTTGCACCCTATTTTATTTAGTAATTAATATAATGCGGATCCAAGATTAGATCTGCATCGATAACGATTTTAATTGATCTTTATATCAATAATTTAAGTTATTATATGTGGATATTTAGTAAATTATCCAACGGTGTAAGGGGAGCAGTACCTAGGATGGACAATCGACTTATAAATGAAACTAGTCCGTATCTTCTCCAACATGCCCAAAATCCTGTTGACTGGTATCCATGGGGAAACGATGCTTTTAATCGAGCTAAAAATGAAGATAAACCAATATTATTGAGTGTAGGTTATTCTGCTTGTCATTGGTGTCATGTAATGGAAAGCGAATCTTTTGAAAATCTTGCTATTGCAGAAATCATGAACGAAAAGTTTGTTTGCATCAAAGTGGATAGAGAAGAGCGTCCAGACGTAGATGCCATTTATATGAGTGCTGTACAAGCGATGACAGGCCAGGGAGGATGGCCTATGACGGTTTTTCTTACACCTGATGGAGAACCTTTTTTCGGGGGTACATATTTCCCTCCTCAAGATCGTGGAGGACTTCCCGCTTTCCCGAGAGTCCTTGAAGTTATGGCTGATACGTATAGAGATAAGAGATCAGAAGTTCTTGAGACGTCTCAAAAATTAATAAGTCATATAAGAGGGATATCACCCAAAGATAATGATCTGGAAATTCTAGAATCAAAAATTATAGACACTGCTTTTTCCAAGTTACAGGATAATTTTGATAATAAATATGGTGGTTTTGGTTTGCAGCCAAAATTTCCTCAACCGATGATCTATGAGTTTTTACTGAAATACTATATTAAAACTGGGTTGCCAGAAGCTCTTGAGATGGTTGAGGTCACTTTAAATAACATGGCAGCTGGTGGGATATATGATCATCTAAGAGGAGGCTTTCACAGATACTCGACTGACACCTACTGGCTTGTGCCTCATTTTGAAAAGATGTTATACGACAATGCTTTATTAATCCGTTTATATCTGCATGCTTATCAAGTTACAGGGAATAATACATATAGGGTTGTTGTCGAAGAAACTCTTGATTATGTGATCGCTGAAATGACTGATAAGTCCGGAGGATTTTTCTCGTCACAGGATGCAGATACTGAGGGAGAAGAAGGAAAGTATTTTGTTTGGAGACCTGAAGAAATTGAAGATCTTCTTGGGAAAGAACAAGGGAGTCTATTCAATAAATATTTCAACGTAGATATAGATGGTAATTTTGAAGGTATGAGTATACTCAATGTCACAATGAGTAAGTCAGATTTCATGTTTTCAGAAGGTTTGGAAAAATCAGAATTTGAAAATCTTATATCGCAGTCTAAATCATTGCTACTTGAATCTAGGGCTACTCGAACATCACCAGGTATTGATGACAAAATACTAACATCTTGGAATTCCTTAATGATTGGGGCCTTCGCGGAAGCAGGAAGTATTTTGGGCAGAAGTGATTACGTGTCTATTGCTGAAAGAGGTGCTGATTATATTCTTAAAACTTTAGTTACGGAAGACAGGTTGTTAAGAACTAGCAGGAATGGTCAAGCAAAGCTACAAGGATATCTAGAGGATTACTCATTTTTAGTAAACTCATTAATACTACTCCACGAAGCGACGTTATCCCAGAAATGGCTGAATGCAGCTATCAAATTTACTGAAAACATGATCAATTTGTTTTGGGATAAAAAAAACAAGCAATTTTATGATACCGGTATTGATCATGAAAGCTTGATAATAAGGCCTATTAATTTTCAAGATAACGCTATCCCGTCAGGAGCGGCGATTGCAGCAGACGTTCTACTGAAGATGGCTGTTATTACTGGTAGAAAAGAGTTTGAACAGTACGGTAAGGATGCATTAAAGTCATCGGTACCTATGTTAAATCAATATCCATTAGGAGCCGGTCATTGGCTTTGTGTTTTAGATTTCTATCTAGATAAAACAAAAGAAATTGTTGTGTTAGGTAAAAGTAAATCTTGTGACACCAAAGAACTTGTAGCAGAAGTTTTCCGTCATTATATTCCCAACAGAGTATTTGTCGGTAACGATGTTGAAGATGAAACGGTCAGTAATTTACCAATTTTACAGAGGAAAAATCTTGTAAACGGGAAAGCAACTGCATTTGTTTGCGAGGACTATGTATGCTCTCTACCTTCGTCTACTCCAGAATCCTTCGCAAAGCAACTGTCTATTTAGAGTTCCTTCTTATTCTGGATATTAATTTATAGAGCTGTAACAGATTATTGAATATTATGATTCCGGAATAGTACCGTGGGTTTTAATTCAATTCAAAGGATTCATTTATTTCTCTTTGATAGAAGTTAATACGATCCGTTTCTATATCATCGAAGCAGACAGGTTGATGAGATAATCCTGATTCCAAGAATGCATATGTCAGGGCTACAGCTTGCAGGCCGATTTGTCCTGTAACTTCTGGTTGGTTTCCTGATCGAATCGCTTCAGCGAAATCTTCTAACTCCAATGCGATTATCTTTGCATCAACTTCACTGAATTCCATTTCGTACGACGAAATTCGATTATCGCCTCCAAATACTGAAGATGTCATGTCGTCAAGACTGAAGTCTGGAACTAGCGCCAGGATATCCGATTCTGGAATTGATTGTTCTTCTCCAATATAGGTTATTTCAGAAGCTTTGCCAGATCGGCTGCCTCCTAATTTTATTGACCCATTGTCAAAATAAATCATGTTAGCATTCGAAGTTTGTCCGGGTGCTGCGATAGTATTAAGAAAATTTGCCATAGCTCCGGACTTAAACCTAATTACCCCGGATGCCATATCTTCCGATGTACATTCCACCTCGCCAGATTTTTCTATTTCAATTTTTTCCCTATGTCCATAAAAATCCTTCATTTTTCCTTCTAATGATTCTTTTGTAAATCGTGTTTTTTCCCAGAGTTGTGTTTCAGAATAAACTCGATCTACAGACCCCATAAAATACATCAATAAATCTGCATTATGTACCGCATAATCCAGCATGTATCCTCCAGATGTTTTTAAATGCCTCCATGCTGTACCGTGTGGCATTGAACGTGTTCCTCTAGCTGATATGTCCAAAAACAGCCTAGGTTCACCAAGCGCTTTTGAGTCAATGATAGCTTTATTCAGTCTGTTTAATGGATCCCGCCTATAATTTTCAGAAACAGACAGCACTATCCCATTTTTCTCAGCGAGGTCAATCATTTGAATACATGCTCTTACGGTAATTCCCATGGGTTTTTCAGTAGCAATATGTATGCCTGACTGTGCTGCTTTTGATGCGACGATATGGTGCTGACCAGCGTCTGTTACTATGTCAATAGCATCCAGTGTTTTTTCAGTAGATAACATTCGATCTATGTCTGTATATACATTCGGACGTTTGCCCAAAAGATTTTCTGCCTGGTTGGCCACATAATTTGCTGCTGATTCACTTACATCACAAACGCTTATATAGTCGAAAGATCCAAAAGACTTTTGCGAAGCTGCTTGACCATAGAGATGGCGAAGACCCATGCCTCCACATCCAACTTGTGCAATCTGTATAGCGGTCATCGTTTTACTCCCGGCAACCTGTGAATAGCTAGTTAATTTATGAATATAGCAAACATTATCTAAATCCTACCGACCTATCTGAACGTAAAGCAGTATCAATATTACGGGGTTCATAAGAGTATTGCTTTGCGGTAAGATTATCAAATTCGATTCCAAGTCCCGGTGAGTCCTGCAACTTTATATATCCATTATTGATTTGAAGTGGTTTCGAGACGATTTCATCTCTAGCATCGTATCGGTATTCTAGTACCAAAAAGTTAGGTATACTTGCGGCCAGTTGAACGTGGATCGCTGTTAATATAGGTCCCCATGCATTATGTGGAGATACTGTTGCATGGTAGGATTCAGCAAGTGCAGATATCTTTTTGCACTGGGTGATCCCACCATGTAATCCAGCATCTAGTTTCAAGTCTCTGGCTGCTGATTTCGATAATATTTCTCTGAATTCATATATTGTATGTAGACGTTCTCCTGTAGCAATTGGTATCGTTGTATTTTTTGATACATCAGCCATTGAATCCACGCTATCTGGAGGAATCGGATCTTCAATAAGAAGTAAATTGAATTCTTCAAGTTTTTGGCACAGAGCTATTGCCTCAGCCGGACCAAGTTTTCTATGAACCTCAACTACAATATCAATGTCTTTGCCGACAGATTCTCGTACTGCACCTACTGTATCCGTGACCGTGTTTATAAGAGTTGAAAACGTCCAAGTTGCATAATTAGGTGGGAAAGGATCAATTTTAATTGCAGTGTGGCCTTGTTTTACTGCTTCGTCTACGAGTTCAATACTTCTATCTCTGTCTCCATCCATACATAGAGCACACATTCTTATCTTGTCCCTGTGTTCTCCTCCTATTAATGAATAAACCGGGGCCTGATGATGTTTACCTTTAATGTCCCAAAGAGCGTTGTCAACAGCACTCAGAGCAGCGTAAACAGAAGAAGCTCTGAAACTTGAAGAGCGATTTAAATATTGGTAATGGTAATCGGTTTGCATTGGATTTGAACCGACCAAGTAGTCCTTGAATTCTTGAATTACCTGCTCTGTGGCCTTTGGTTGACCCCAAAAAGTACCCTGCCCTATTCCAGTTATTCCCGAATCGGTTATTATTTCTACAATTAGCCAATCATTAATTAAATAAGTTTTCAGATCTTCAATTTTCACAAGATCTCCTTTAACGATAAGTGTCTATATAAGACAGGAACAAGAATAAATATACGGTAATCTATTTTGAATTCAACTAGTTTGAGGTATAGCGATTTTGTTTTGAAAATTAAACTACTTTAATTTCTGACATATCTCTTGTAAAAGACGGTCGTATAATCATTTTTGGGATATTACTTTTCATTGGTAGTTTTGCAATCAGTGTGATTGCTTCAGCTACATCTTCTGCAGATACCATCAATTTACGTGCTTCTGAATCTGGTACCATGGGGCGTTTGTCAATAAGAGGTGTGTCTACTTCTCCCGGTATGACCACACTTGCACGAATTCCAGTATTTTTGAATTCCTCATTCAGAAATCCTGTGAAATTTATTACTGCTGACTTAACGGCACTATATATCATCCCTCCTAGAAGTCCGGGATCTATTCCAGCTACCGATGATACATTTATTATCGTCCCGCTTTTTGATTTTAACATTGATGGAATCGATTCTTGGCTACAATAAATAGAACCTTTCAAATTAGATCCAACAACTGAATTGATTTCTTCTGGAGTGGTGGTTAATAGAGATCTGTTTTGAGAACTATGTCCCGCTGAATTTACTAATATGTCTATTCTTTCAAATGATTTTGTTATATTGCTGAAGGTTTCAGATACATCTTTATGATTTGATACATCGATACCATATTCAAGGGCCACACCTCCTTTTTTCTGTATCATTGTTTTTACTTCTACAACTTTTGATCTAGTTCTACCGATGAGGGCTACACTGGCGCCCATCTCAGCCATCATTAGTGCTGTAGCTTTACCTATCCCACTGCCTGCACCTGTAATCACACAGTATTTTCCTTTTAATGACACCTTGCCCTCCTATTTTCCAAAGAAATTCGAAGTATATCACTTAGTTATGAACAACAAGAGTACTAATGTCAGGTATCAATCGGAATATTGCTATACATTTAGGGATCAGTGTTTAGTAATATATGGTTATGTTTGATAGACATCGTTCTCAGACCATATTGATCCGCCTATATATCGGATACCTTCTGAGTCGTGGAAATAGTATACGGACAGAATTTTCCCTGAAGATAGAAGTATGGAAGCAGGGTAACCAAGATCTCTGTGCAATCCATCCTTACGAATAATTACTTCATTATCGATATCCCATGTTAGCCCGTCATCTTCACTAAAAGCTGCTCTTACGCCGAATGGTTCTTTACGATATCCATAGGTACATAGAATTCTTCCGGTTGGTAGGTATAAAAGGTTACATGGATGACCCCACATAGGACAACGTTTCAATCCTTGCCATGTCCAACCATCATCGTCTGAATAGGCTTGATAAAGGTATCCGTCTGCATCGTTAGTTCGGATAATTGTAAGTAATCTGCCACTTGGCAGTCGTATCAGCGGCGGTTCATGAAATCCAATTTTTTGCTCAGGATCATAGGCTACAGTGGATGGTTGTGTCCATGTAGACCCCTTGTCATAGGATCTTGCTATAAACATTCTGTCTTGAATATCTCCAGAAGCAAGACCGTGAAATGGTAATAACCACGTTCCATCTGGTAATTCAACTACTCCATTTTTACCAGTATGAGCTCGATATGTGAAATCAGCTATAGATACTTGAGAAGGTTTTTCCCATGTGAATCCATTATCACTTGATTTTGAAAAATATAAGCTGTCGAAAACAATGTTATCCATAGGTCCTTTATTGCGACCTTTAGATAGATTCATCTTACTGTTGTTCAATTCATTTACTTCGCCATCAGACATTTTTAACAGCCATCTATGATTATTCATAATGATTTCACCTGACGATACTTGGGATATCATAGCCATGTTTAAATCATTTGTGCCGTCAGATTGATCGATCACTACCAAATTTTCTGAATCCCATGAGATTCCATCATTTTTTGATCTTACTAGTACAATTCTAGATGAGTCCTGAACATGGTTGTGAGTTAATTTAGAATTATGTGTACCTTTGGATGCTTCAGGTGGCATTAATGGTGCTTGTCTAAATACACAAACTAGATCATTATTTTGGAGTCGAATTATTTCTGGAAATGCGCTGTGGAACCTATTGTTCTTGTGGATAACCAAGTGTTGAAATTGCATAATAACCTTCTTTAAATGGGTTCCCGAACCTTAATATCGACATACTACATCACTTAAAGATTGTCTGTATACCGGCGTTTTGGATACCATTCTTATATATTCATAAGCTTATGGTAACTGATAGCACTCGATATACATCGGGTGTCGCAAAAAATACGATTTTAATATATCGAGCAAAGGCTATAACGGCGGTCAAAGAATTTGTTGAATTCATTGCCTCTAGCCCGATGACCTCTTTGCTATCAGATATTTGAAGGATATCAGGCTTGAATTTACTATTCTAGTTTGTGTAACTATCAAAGCCTATCAATCGATGTATCTACTCATTTACATCATCTTCTGACCAAATACTGCCGCCAATATAACGAACTCCATCATTCCCATGGAAATAATAGACGGATAATATTTTCCCATCATCCAATTGAATCGATGCTGGATAGCCTAAATCTAGATGCATCCCATCATCACGAATTACTATCTCATTGTTAGTGTCCCATGTCATGCCGGAATCATAAGAAAAACATGCCTTTATTCCAAAAGGCGCGTTTCTATAACCATAAGTACATAGAACATGACCATTTTCTAATTCAAGGAGATGACTGGGTACACCAACTATTGAAGTACGATGTATGCCTTGCCACGTCCATCCATCATCATCAGAATGGGCTTGATAGAAATGGTTATCAGCACCTGATGTTCTCGTGACTATTAGTAAACGACCAGAGGACAGTCGTATCATAGGGGGTTCATGAAACGCTACCACACCATCTGGATCCTGCATTACAACTGATGGCTGTCCCCATGTTTTTCCCTGATCGGTTGATCGTGCTATATATATACGATCTTTAGCAGTTTCAGGCGACTCATCACCATTATATGATTCGGTTAATGAACTGTCATTAGGCCCGTGTCCATGAAACGGCAAAAGCCAAGTCCCATCAGGTAATTCAACAATTCCTGTCTGTCCTGTATGGGTCCAGTAGTCCATGGTGGGTACCCCGAACTTGCCAGGTTTAGACCATGTATATCCATTATCAGCTGAACGAGTTAAATAAAGACTGTCAAATCCCATACTGTCAAACGGTCTTTCTGGACGGTCTTTCATGATTTGACGTTCGTCCCTTATATCTTTTTTCTTTCCTTCGTCTAAGTATGCAAATAGTCTCATGTTGTTGACGATCAATTCGCCAGATGATACTTGAGATATCATTGCAAGATTAAGGTCCTGGCTGCCGTCAGATTCATCAACTATGGTTCTTGATTCAATTGGCCAAGTAAGTCCATGGTCAGTAGATCTTACAAGTGCAATTCTTGAATTAGCATCTTGATGAAAATGGGTAACTTTAGCATTTCGCTCACGATGGACACCTGTGCCTTTACGGACTGGTGCCTGACGGAAAACACAAACAAAATCTCCGTTCTTGAGTCGTATAATCTCAGGAAATGCTGAGTGCCAATCGGTATCTTTGTGAATGACTAAATGTTTAAATTCCATTTTTAATACCAACCTCTACTTTAGGATTCAAACATTCTATATTGAAAAAGCCTAGATTAAAACATGATGTTGAAATTTAAACTTGTTGTTGCTAGATTCCTATAAATTGGTTTAAATCACTGTAGAGTGTCAGGTAGCCAGTTTAAAAAATCTGAATATTCGAGTTGTGTATTTCTCTAAAAGCCGAAAAAAGTCTATCTATTTCTTAGATTTTAAATAACGTTCGTATTCTTTATCTACTTCATTTTCTCTTGAGTCCAGCTCTAGCATTAGTTTTGTAGAATACTCATGAGCATTTTTTCTTACATTTTCATCTGGATTAACAATACTTTTGAGTAAATACGAATAACTACTCATGTGTACGGCATAGTACATCACCAGTAAATCATGGTATTTTTTTGCTTCGTATGGAGGCGATAGGCCTTTTATCGCTGATATTGTTATGTCCTGTTTATCAACTTCGTCTTTAATAATCGCAACTTGATTACCCCTTAAAACCGTATATTCCTCAGCAGATATTCTGGCATATTGATAGTCAGTATCTAATATATGTAACTGTTTTGTTGCACTTTCTACAATGGCAAAACTTTTTTCCATTTCATTTACATATGGTGATTTGGAGATATCGTAATAATTTTGATTGGGAGAATTTTCACCACATCCAACGAAAGCTATTGAAATTAAAAAGTATGACAAGGCTCGTAGAATTAGAAGTTTCATTTTATTGGCCTATCATATACATAGTCAAAAAATGGTTTACACATTGTTTAATATGAACTTATTTTTGGCAACACTCGATATTATGTTTTACACGTGGAATACGTAGAGTTCACGGTTTGACATAGGTAGGTCAATCCAAGAGCCACCAATTCTGTGGCTTTCTGCTACTGCCAGACAAGCTTCAGTTAGATTGTGGATAACATCAATTTTGCCTGAGATCGGTGTTTTACCAGTTTCATATGACTCGACTAGATCTTCCATACAAGTAAGTGTAGGTTCCTGTTGTGGATAGTCAGGTAGACGTGTTTCAAACCATCCTGTGCCCGTTACATCGTAGGTATCGGATTTTCTATAGATTGCACCTGTACCTTGGTTCATTGCCCGGATTGTTCCTTCTGTACCTATTATCTCAAAATCTCTAGGTCCGGCGGGAATCGACCATGCTTCCACCTCATTAGCAAATCTAATGTGATATGAAGATTTAGGATCTTCGTCAAGTCGATTATCACTAACAGTAACGTTCCTTGGTAATAATTCGCCTCTTACTGAAGTTATGCCAGGATCTCCCAGTAAATAGGATAATGTGTCCATTGAATGAATATGCATATGCATAAGGGTATTTGATCTTGTATACGCTACAGCGTGAGTTGGTTGACCTATTTCACCTTTCTCAATAGCTTCCTTTACAAGTTTGAACCGTTGATCAAATCGCATCAGCGTACCTGTGTTAACAATAGTCTTATTGTTTTTACAAGACTCTAAAATTTTATCTAAGTTGGTTGGACTACATGCTATTGCCTTTTCCACATATAGCATTGGAACTCCCGCATTTGCAGCGAAAATCGTTATTTCTGCATGTGAATCATCTTCAAATTCACGATTTGGAGCTTTATTACCTGGTTTAGGTAGTCCAGTTGCGGTGGTGCATACGGCAACAATGTCTGGGCTTTCCCTGTCAATCATTTCTTGATAGTTTTCGTATGTGGATTTTATTCCCCAGGTAGATTCGAAGTTTTTCCTTCTATCGGAAAGAATGTCAGACCCAGCTACAACATCTAGTCTTTCGCTATTTTTGCAGGCGTTTGCCACAGACATATCTAAGGTACTACCTATTCTGCCAAGGCCAACTATTGCGACTCGATACTTTTTCATATGATTTTCACCTCTATTTGTATTAACCTGACTTTGACTCCATCTCTTTACGTACTCGAGCTGGGATTTGATCATTTTTTGTTTCAATAGATTCAATTTTTAAGGTGCGATCTTTAAGAGGAAGATCTACTTTTGAAAACCCATTACGATGAGATTCTCTCAAGGCAAGAGCAATTTCCAGTGCTTTGAGTCCGTCTTTTCCTGAACATTTAGGTGGATTTGAATTGTTTATAGAAGTGATTATATCTTCGACAATAGTTAATCCCATTCCTTGCAGATGAATAGGCCAAGGGAATTGATGGCTTACCGGGTATCTGCCGGACATTTTCTTAGTATTAGATTCTGGTGGGAATTGGCTTGTTGAATAGCTATTTAATTCCCACGATTGGGCATCATTAGGAGTTCTAATACTGCCTTCTTCACCTATAATTTCAAAACTCCATGGAGCTCCACCATTATGCATGCTTCGTATAAAAGCTCGTGCTCCATTGTCGAAAACGAGATAGCCATTACCTCTGATGTCTTCGTTGCTGGCTGCCGCTGCATCAGATTCCATTTCTCCTATAACCCATTTTGCATCACTTCCGGCTAAGAACCTTACAGTATCAATAAGGTGACTGCCGTTATGTGAAAGTCCACATTCTCCAATTGCGTTTATCTGGAGTATATTACCTATGTGGCCAGCTGTGATAATATTCCTTGCTTGACTATACAACGGATTCCATCTTCTGGCACAGTTAATGGCCAGTATCACGTTTTCTTTGTTGCATATTTCTACCATTTCGTCGGCTTCTTTTAGGCTGAAAGCTATGGGCTTTTCTGCCCAGATGGCTTTAACACCCGATTTAGCAAGTGTTTTTACTATCTCTGGTCGCACTCGAGCGGTAGTACAAACTGAAACTATGTCCGGGCTCTCATTTTCTACCATATCTCGATAATCACTATATAAATGATTTTCTGTAAGTCCCCATTTATCTCCGAAAAGAGAACGCTGTTCATCATGAGGGTCTGCACCAGCAACCAGTCTAGTTTGTGGAGAATAATGGTATGCGGGAGCGTGGCAGTAAGGTAGGAATAAAGAACCTCCCCGAGTCATTTCATCATCAAAAGTACTACCCATTCTTCCGAGACCAATTACAGCTGCTTTATATTCTGCCATGATATTCTCCGTTACTTGGTATTTTAAAATTCATCTACATTTTCTATGTAAAAAATAGGTCAATCATTTTTCCACCCACTTTTCCAGCTACTTGTTCCAGACCAGGTTAATGTAGACGAGGGTTTGTTAACTACAAACCTTCGCCAGATTACAATCGTTCCTGTTACTACTAAAATCATTATCCCAACTACCCATAGATTGATACCTATTAGTATGTCAGGACGTCCTTTGTACCCAAGTATAATTCCTAGATCTCCAACTGCAAAAGAAGTAATTGGATCGAATACAAAAATGCTTCTTAAGTTTTGGTTGGTACCTGAAGGCTCTATTGTCCATAATTTTCCCTTTTTATCGGTTCTTAAAATGGTACCTTTATCCCCTACTATCCAGCCTCGTTTACTATTTGTAAATGAGACACTATATAGAGGGTTAGTAGTAGAAGATTCTTGGGTTGACCACGATTTACCACCATTTAAAGTGTTAAGTATAGTACCGTTTTCTCCAACAACCCAACCAACGTTTTCATTGGCCATATGTATATCGAAAAGTGTATGAGGTTTTTTTGATGACAGATTAGACCATGTTAGTCCTCCATCGTCTGTCTTAAAAATTGTTCCGCTTTCTCCTGCTATCCATCCAGTTAATTCGCTTATAAATGAAACGGTATGAAATGTTAGCTCTGATATTGTGGAAGTTATCCATGTGGAACCACCGTCTTTAGTTCTTAATACAGTTCCGTT
>CEUS01037490.1_pt1 | contig 12157 bp, 14 predicted proteins | sample 427031 | NCBI WGS metagenome assembly CEUS01 (sample SAMEA2622837, study PRJEB7988) | marine metagenome | biome: marine biome (ENVO:00000447); feature: marine epipelagic mixed layer (ENVO:xxxxxxxxx); material: "saline water (ENVO:00002010), including plankton (ENVO:xxxxxxxx)" | depth 140 m | reverse complement strand
ACATTTACAATACCCATTTCTTTCAAATGGTGAAAAATTATCATACCAACAGTTGTACCAAGTACTCCACCTGCCACAATGATAAGTCCCATTTTATAGTCTAGTGTTTTTCTAAACCAATGTGTTAATGCACCTGAAACTGAAGTTCCCAAAATATTATTAGCCTCATTTGCAACAGCAAAAGCGGGAGGTATACCCAGAAATATTAAAATTGGTGTCATTAGAAAGCCTCCACCAATTCCAAACAAACCGGACAAAAGACCAACACAAAAACTTAAAATCAATATTGTTAAAACACCTACTTGAACTTGCGCAACTGGAAGGAAAAAATCCATTCAATTTACTATTATTTGAAACAAATCTTGTCAATAGCCATATAAGGACTTGATTATAAATCTGTCAGCAATTATACAGCTATTGGATATTTTATGAGCAAAAAGTGCGAACTTACTGGCAAGAAACCTATGAAAGGTCACAACGTTAGTCATGCGAACAACAAAACTAAAAGAAGATTTTTGCCCAGTATAAAAAAAGTAAAGTTTAAAAGCGAAATATTAAAAAAAAATGTGAAATTTAGCGTATCTAACCATGCTCTTAGGACTGTTGATTTTAAAGGCGGGATTGACAAATTTCTAAAGTCAGCTAGGGGCTTCAGATTATCAAAAAAAGCAAAAAAATTAAAAACCCAAATAATTTCAAAAAGTGCATAAATTGACCAAACAAGATTCAATGCCTTTTATTTTTTTGGCATTTTTCATGGCAATTTTTGTTGCTCTATCTAATTTCTTAGTGCAGTTTCCTATAATTTTTTTTGGTATGGAAAGTATTTTAACGTACGGTGCTTTAAGTTATCCTGTAACTTTCTTAATAACTGACCTAGCCAACAGAAGATATGGAAAGAATACAGCTAGACAAATAGTTTATATTGGTTTCTTTTTAGGAATATTATTAACATTATTTTTTTCAACAAATTTTTCTGATCTAATATCTATTAGGGTAGCAATTGGTTCAGGAACAGCCTTTTTAACAGCTCAGTTATTAGATGTTCAAATATTTGACAAACTAAGGAAAAGAACTTGGTTTGTAGCACCTTTCTTTTCTTCTTTGGTTGGATCTTTTATTGATACTTTTTTATTTTTTTCTATTGCATTTTACGGGACCAACTTAAATTGGGTAATGTTAGCCCTAGGAGATTTCTCTGTAAAATTAATTTTAGCTTTAATAATGTTGATCCCATTCAGGATGTTTATGTCTAAACTGAAGGATGTTGAAAAATATTCAGTAAAAATATCTTCAATCTAGTTTAATTTTTTGAATGATTTTTTTTCTGCAAAAAGATCAGTCAGCTGGTTTATCATTGCATCCCCAAGATCTTGAACATCTGTTATTTTTACGGCTTTCTTATAATAACGTGTTACATCGTGTCCTATTCCTATTGCTAAAATTTCTATAGGGGATAATTGTTCAATCGAATTGACAGTGTTTTTTAAATCATTTTCAAGATAATCACTTAAGTTGGTAGACAGAGTTGAGTCATCAACTGGCGCACCATCAGATATAACCATTAATATCTTTCTCTCTTCTTTTCTTTTTTTCATTTTATTAAATGCCCATCTTATTGCTTCCCCATCGATATTTTCTTTTAGAAGACCTTCTTTGAGCATTAGTCCCATATTTTTTTTAGCCTGACGCCACGGAATATCTGCTGACTTGTATACTATATGTCTTAAGTCATTTAATCTTCCAGGAAATCTAGGTTTATTATTGCTCGTCCATTTTTCTCTACTTGATCCACCTTTCCAATGTTTTGTTGTAAAACCTAAAACTTCAACTTTAACTGAACAACGCTCTAAGGTTCTGGACAAAATATCAGCGCATACTGCAGCTACAGAAATAGGCTTTCCTCTCATGGAACCAGAGTTATCAATCAAAATTGTCACCAAAGTGTCTTTAAAATCTGTCTCCTTTTCTTTTTTAAAAGAAAGAGAATTAAACGGATCAATTATAACTCTTGTTAGTTTTGATGTATCTAGAATGCCTTCTTCTAAGTCAAATTCCCAAGATCTATTCTGTTTTGCTAAAAGTTTTCTTTGTAATTTATTTGCAAGCTTGGAAACAAAATTTTTTAATTGTATAAGCTGTTGATCTAGAGAAGATCTTAATCTCGTTAACTCCTCTTCCGTTTCAAGATCTTCTGCTTTAATTACCTCATCAAATTCTTGAGTATATATTTTGTACTTTCTTTTATTTTCAGAAAATATTTTTTTTACTCTACTATTCTTTATATCTTCTAGACTTTCAATTTCCTCGGCTTTTTCATCGTTGCTATTTTTTTCTGACAATTCATCTATATTTGAAATATCAACATCCAAAAGTTCACTATTTTCTTTTTTGTCTTGTAATTTACTCTGACTTTCTTCTTGTTGCTGATTATTTGAAGGTTCTTTTTCTTTTTCTTTTTCCGAAGTATCTTCATAAATCTCTCTATCGTCTACACCCATTTTAGATATTATTTTTGAAACAATTTGGTTAAATTTTTCTTGATTTTTTAAGTTATCTTTTAGAGTTTTTAAATCTTTCTTAAAATTTTGTTCTAAATTTTTTTTAAATTTATTTATTTTACTATCTAAGCTTTTAATTTCTTTTGTTTTAAAGAAAAAGCTTCTAAAGTAATTATCAAAAACATTTTCTATTAAATTTGTCTGCTTATCTTTTTCTTTATAATTTTCAAAAAGATTTTTTTTAATACCTTTGAAATGATCACAACCAATTTTTTCATACCTTATTTTTTCTGCAATTTCATAAAGCTTCTGCGCGTTGTTTCCCTGGGGTTTATGCATATCAAAAACACTTTTATTACAATATCTCAGCCTTAAAGCTTCCGAGTCAGCAGTTGCCCTTATTGACAAGAAATCCTGAAATTTTTTAAGTTTCTCTATTTTAGGTAGTCTTGCACTTTTATAGTCTTTTGATTTTTGTTCACCGAAAGTTACGTTGCAGTCACTTACTTCTGATATCGATTTTATTGTAGAAACAAGAGCTTGCTTAAAATTTTCCAGATAATAATTGTCTTTTTCTTCCATTTTATTTTTTTGTTATTTTATCAATATAATTCATAGCAACAAAAATTCCATAATTATTCCAGTGAGTGTCATCGCGCCAAAAAAGATACTTGCCCTCGGATAAATATGATGGGACTGAGTTTTTCATTTCCACAGACAAATCATGAACAGGGATGTTGAACAAATTAAATTTTTTCTTAAGAATCTGAAATTTTTGACTAGTTTTTTCTATATCGACACCAACATACTTTGAATACACTCTCACTTTAGTAGGAATAAAAAAAACAGCACTTATTCGACTAATCACTTTTTTTTCTTTAGGAATATACGTTGAAAAATTATCTGAAGGTTTTTCTGATGCTCTGTAGTAGAATCCAACGGTTTTTTCTCCTATTTTAAAATATTGTATTGGACTTCCTGTATTGGTCCAGGATGTTAAAATTTTTCTATTAAAAAGATGTGTTTTTGCTCTTATATTTCTTAAAAAATAATTTTTTTCTGAAAAAACTTTTAACAAAAATTTATCTTTATTTCTTTCTAATCTTTCGTAAGCAAATCTTATCACTGCTTTCCATTTTGGAATTTTATAGCCTCTCCAATAAACATACTTTGAAGTATTTACCGAATTATTATTTTCCTGAATATTGATTTTTTCAAAATCATTTCCCTCAAAGTAAAAAACAAAAATTTTTGCGTCTTTTCTCAAAATATCAAGATATTTTTCTATTAATTCCTCATAATCTTTGGGTGACACACCTGACCAAGACAAAGTTGCAACTTTCTTTTTAGACACATTACCCAAAATATTTGCTGGGGTGTATTCTTGAGAGGTTCCTTGTGCACTAATAAAAGAGTCTCCTACCAAAATAATTTCAGAATCTTCAAGTTTAAATCTATCGTTCCTTAATCCATGAGCATCTGTTACAAAGTTTTGTTTTCTAGCTTCAGTTATATGATCTCTTCTTTTGTTAAGCCCGCCGTCTTTAAAGTAAATATCTCCATAACGCATGAATATTGTATCAGATATATTTTTTTCATATTTCTTTTCCTTTGTTGCATATTTTTCGTGTGCTCTATAAAAATATCCATGTTTTTCGTTTTTTCCAAATCCCAGGTTAATAACAACAACCATTATAACGACTAGACAATTTAGAATTAATATTGAAGAAATTTTTTTTCTAAAAAAATAAATAATTAAAGCAGAAAAAATTAAATCAAATAAAATTGGTAGGGCAACTAAGCTTATTATTACAAAAGTTATAAAAAATAAAATTATATTTATGAATACTTTTTTTAGCATCATTTAGGAAAATATTTAAATTTTATTACCTTTGGTTTACGAAATATTTACATTAACAGAAGATTCTGGAAGGTCTTCCCCGAAGCATCTTTGATAGTATTCTGCAATAATTTTTTTTTCTAATTCATCACATTTGTTTAGAAAAGTTACTCTAAATGCATAACCTATATCTTTGAAAATTTCAGAGTTTTCAGCCCAGTGAATTACCGTCCGTGGGCTCATCACAGTTGATATATCTCCATTTACAAATCCATTTCTAGTTAGTTCAGCTACCTTTATCATATTTGAAACTTTTTCTTTTCCCTCTTTATTATTAAAATTTTTATTTTTGGCTAATACAATTTCCATTTCTTTATCAAACTTTAAGTAATTCAATGTCGTTACAATATTCCATCTGTCCATCTGGCCCTGATTAATTTGCTGTGTACCATGATAAAGTCCAGTAGTATCTCCCAGACCCACAGTATTAGTAGTTGCAAACATTCTAAAAAATTTATGCTGACTAATAATTTTATTTTTATCAAGCAGTGTAAATTTTCCATCGCTTTCCAAAATTCTTTGAATTACAAACATAACATCAGGTCTACCTGCATCGTATTCATCAAAAACCAATGCTACAGGATTTTGAATTGACCAAGGTAATATTCCTTCTCTAAATTCAGTTACTTGTTTTCCATCTTTAATGACGATTGAATCTTTTCCAATCAAATCTATACGGCTAATATGGCTATCTAAATTTACTCTAATGCATGGCCAATTAAGTCTAGCGGCTACTTGCTCTATGTGAGTTGATTTACCTGTTCCATGATAGCCTTGTATTAGAACTCTTTTATTAAAAGCAAGACCCGAAAGAATAGCAAGCGTCGTATCCCTATCAAATTTATAATGGTTATCAATTTCGGGAACGTACTTATTTTTATTAGAGAAACCGTCTATCTCCATTTCAGAGTCCAGATTGAAAGTTTGTCTCACAGAGATTTTAATATCTGGTTTTTGGTTTTCTAAAGCTACATTCATTTTTCTTTGCTCACACTAAGCTTAAGTTGGCTATAAGCCAAAGTTACTTTCTTTAAAATATCCTCGTATTTTCTGCTTCCCTGGTTTTTATCAGGATGGTATTTCTTTACAAGCCCTTTAAATTTTTTTTGTATATCAGACCACTTTGCTTCGTATTTTAGTCCCAAAACCTCTAAAGCATGACGGTCTTTCTCAGATAGTTTTGATTTTTTAAAGTCCTTAAAGCCAGAATTTTTAAAAATATTCATTTTATCCTCAAGTGCATTATTCCAAAGAACTTTAAAAAAATTCTCAGAGGAGCTGAAACTTTTTGTGGGTTTGTGCCAAGTCAGATCAGATTTGATAAAGTATTCCACCTCTTCCTGACTCATATTTGAAAAATAATTCCAATTTTTATTAAAAACTTTTATGTGCTCAAGACAAAGATATCTGAAGTGCCTACTATTATCTTTTTCTATTGGAGCCTTATATTTACCCAGCTCTTTACAGCTTTCCCAGTCACAAATATTTTTCATAATAAACTTAGATTATATAGTACAATACATGCTTAATGAAAAGTTTTATAGAAACTATAAGAGAAAAAATTGTAAACAACATTAAAGTTAACAAGATAGAAATAATTGACAATACTCATGTACATAAAAGACATAAGTCTTTTAACAAAAGTAAACTTCATTTAAAAATAATAATAGAGTCTGACTTTTTAAAATCTTTTAGTAAGGTTGATTCTCACAAAAAAATCATAGATCTTTTAAAAGATGAGATTGAAACTAAAATTCATTCTTTAGAAATAAAGATTAACTAATTTTTTTTAGCACATCTTTCATTTGTTTTGGGCTTATCCTAAAGTTTCCAGGATTTGTAGTTTTTCCTATTTTTTTTATAAGTATTAAGTTTATTTTATCATCGTAATTTTTTTTATCAATTTTCATAAAATCCACAACTTTGTTTAAACTTTTTTTTGAAAAAAAATTTTTTAAATTTTTAGGCAAATTATTTACTTCATAAATGGTTTCGATTTTATCTAGTGTATCGTAAGAGCAAATTTTTTTTCTAAATGATAATCTTGTTGCTAAAATCATTCCCATTAGCACAGCCTCACCATGATTTATTTTTCTCGAATAATTATTCGCTGCTTCAATACCATGGGCAAAAGTATGGCCAAAATTTAAAATCATTCTTTTATCTCTTTCTCTTTCGTCCTCATTAACAAAATGTAACTTAATTTTACAACTTTTTGTAATTACAGTTCTAATTATTTCAAAATCAAATTTGCCCAATATATTTTCTGTATTTTTACTTAATGAATTAAAAAACTTTTTGTCATGAATGAGAGAGTGTTTTAAGATTTCTGCAAATCCACAGACCAAATTTCTTCTCGATAAACTTTTTAGAAATCCAAGCTCAGTAATTACTGCTTTTGGTTGGTAAAATGAACCAATAAGATTTTTTCCCCTATTTGAATTAACCCCCGTTTTACCTCCAATGGAAGAATCTACTTGTGCTAGCAATGTGGACGGCAGGTTTATAAAATTAACTCCTCTTTTTAAGATGCTTGCTACGAATCCAGCAAAATCACCAATTATTCCTCCACCTGCTGCAACAATAACATCACTTCTACTTAAATTGTTTTTTAATAATTTCTCAACCAAATTGTTAGCTTTAGCAAATGATTTTAAATTTTCATTAGGAAGGTACTCATAGATATATACTTTATAATTTTTTAACTGTTTTTTAATTTTCTTTTTATATTTATTGGGTATTTTTTTATCTAAAATTAGACCTACTTTTTTTGTTTTAGGACACAATTTTTTAATTTGTCTTCCAAGCAAATTTATTGTTCCATTACCAATAAATATTGAATAATCTGTATTTTTATTTTTTACACGAATCTTAGATACTTTCATAAAGTTTTTTAATCTCTTCTACGATTTTATTTTTCTCTTTAGAATTACAATCAATTCTAAAATCTGCTAATGAATAAATTTTTTTTCTTTCTTCATATAGTTTTTTTAAATCTTTTTTAGAACTATCATGCAACAGTGGTCTTTTTTTGTTCATCCTCGTTCTTTCAAAAATTTTATCAATACCTAAGTCCAACCATACTGAAAGGGAAGATTTTTTTATATTTTCTCTAATAATATTATTCATGAAAGCTCCACCACCCAGAGCTATAATTAGGCCTTCTTTTTTGACTAATTTTATGCTCTCCTCTTCCTCTATTTCTCGAAAAAAACTCTCTCCTTTAGTTTTAAATATCTTTGCAATCGAAAGAGATAGTCTTTTTTCGACAACATCATCTGTATCTACAAATTGCATACCCAGTAGTTTTGACAGAGATTTGCCAACAGTTGATTTGCCGGAAGCCATCATCCCAGTTAATACAAGGTTTTTTTTCAATTTATATACAAAATTTCAATTTGATTTATCACAAATTTGTCTTAATTCTTAAGTTTAAATAGATTTTATTTACTATGCAACCGAGATTACAAAGATCAAGAGCCGGCACATCTTTTGTTAGAGTAATTGTAAAATTACTATTGGTGCTTTTATTAATATTTTTAGCTTTTTTCTTTGTAGAAAAAATTGATTTTCCATCTCCTCAAAAAGAAATAATCGAAGATGTTAGCGACAAGATTATCAAGCTTAGGTAGTAAAATCTTAATTTTACTCAGTTTTTCAATATTTTTACATTTTGATGTAATAGGAGAAGAACAAATAGATATATGGAAAAAACAAAAAAATGAAACAAAAACAAATCTTGAAAAAGAAGATGAAGAAAAAAAATCCCAAATAGATTATTCAAAACAAGGCAAAGACGCAGGTCAAATAAAAATTGTTGAAGAAAACGAAGAAAAGCAAGACACAATTCAATTGTCAGGTCTTTATGATCCAGAAAAAAATGATCTAAAGATGGCTATGTGGTCAAATACCGATGGTACATCAATCAAGAATACTTTCAAAAGAATAACAAAAATTAAACTCTCCAATTTTTCTGAACAACTTTTTATTGATACAATTTTTACTTACTCTTATCCTCCAAAAGCAAATTTATCTAAACAAGAGTTTTTGAAATTAAAATTAAATTGGTTGGTCGATAATAACAAAATTGATCTTATAGAAGAATTTTTAAATATAAATTTGGAGTTCGAGGGTAAATCAAAATTAATAAAACACTTGATAGATTATTATATTGCCTCAGCTGATATTTCTAAAAGCTGTGAAAATGCGAATCTTATTAACAAAGACATTAAAGATAACTACCTAGACAAATTTAGAATTTATTGCCTTATATTAAATAAAAAAAATGAACAAGCACAACTAAATTTTGATTTATTGAGAGAAGAAGGTAGATCGGATAAATTTTTTGATAATAAAATTCTATTTTTGCTTGGGGTAAATGAGAAACCAAATAATAAAATTTCAGATAAAAATCTTTTGTACTTTTATCTTTCTTCAGTTACCGTAGAAAATTTTAAATATGATCCAAATGAAAAAACTGATGAAAACATATGGAAATATTTGACTGCTTCAAATTTAATCTCCGACGAACAACTAGAAGATCCTGAGACAATAAACAAATATGAAATCGCTGCACACCAGGGAACTTTTGATAAAAATAAAATTTTTGACATTTATCTGTCAGTATCTTTTAACATTAACCAGCTAATCAATGCCAACACAGCACATCTAAGTTTAACAGGCTATGAGTCGAGAGCATTGATCTATCAAAAAATACTATTGTCAGATAACCTAGAAAATAAAATAGAGTTACTTTTTTTATTAAAAGATTTATTTGAAAAAGATAAATTAGGCAATATTTATAAGGAGTATTTAAGTGATACTCTAAAATCTATAGATTCCAAGGATGTACCGGATAATTTTAAAAAATTAGTTAAAAAAAATATAATTTTAGAAAAGAGGAAAGAATTAGGAAAAATTAAATATGACGATAAAATTCTACACCGTTCAAAGATTATAAAACTCTTTACAGAAGAGTCTACAGACAAAGAAAAAATACAAAAAGACTTTAAAAATATTTCTAAGAAGATAGGAAAAAATAAAAAATATTTCTTTTCTATTAAAGATGCGATTGTTTTAGAAACTTTATCTTCCGATGGTTTTAAGATGCCCAAAGAGTTTGGCGGTTGGTCTCTTCCGACGAATTTAACTGTTCCGTCTAATTTAAATACACTTGTAGAAAATGAGGAAATTGGAATGTTAATGCTCAAACTTATAGAGATAATAGGAAGTGATGATGTTGAAAATCTAGATCCAGAAACGTTGTATTTTATTATTAATCTCTTGAACAAAGCAAAAATAAAAAAAGTCAGAAATCAAATTTTAAATCTCACCCTACCTTTAAGAGTTTAATTCATATATAAAGGTTTTATGACTATAAGAAAAATATTAACCGAACCAGATCCGACTTTAAGGCAAAAGTCTCGACCGGTAGATAAGGTTGATGATGAAACTAGAAAACTAATGGACGATATGTTGGAGACAATGTATGATGCTCCAGGCATTGGTCTTGCTGCTATTCAGGTAGGCGTTCCAAAAAGAATAATAGTTTTAGATATTTCAAAAGACCCAGACAAAAAAGAACCAATGTGTTTTGTGAATCCCGAAGTAGTTTCTGCTTCAAAGAATGATGCAACTTATGAAGAAGGCTGTTTGTCAGTACCCGGACAGTTTGCAGAAGTTGATCGGCCAGATAGTTGTATAATTAAATATTTGGATTACAACGGTAATTATAAAGAACTCAAAGCAGAGGGATTGTTAGCAACATGCATTCAACACGAAATAGATCATTTAGAGGGAATATTGTTTATTGATTATTTATCTAAACTTAAAAAGTCCATGATAGTGAAAAAACTTTCAAAACAAAAAAAAGAATTAGAAAGAATAGTAGTTTAATTTCAAAAATTTAATGTCACAAAAAATTGTTTTTATGGGAACACCTGAGTTCTCAGTGCCAACTTTAGAGTCCTTGGTAAATTCTGATCATAAAATTTTGGCGGTATACTCTCAACCAGCTAGTAAAGCAAATCGTGGCCAAAAAGTAATTCCCTCAAGCATTGAGGTTTTTGCAAAAGAAAACTCATTAAATATAAGAACACCGGCAAAACTAGATACCGATGAAGAATATAATTTTCTGAAAAAGTTAGGACCAGACATCGTAATTGTAATAGCTTATGGAAAGCTTATACCAAAAAGATTTTTAAGTTTGGCAAAAAATGGATTTGTTAATATTCATGCTTCACTATTACCAAAGTGGAGAGGTGCTGCTCCCATACAGAGATCAATTATGAATCTGGATAATGAAACCGGAATAACTATTATGAAGATAGTCGAAGAGTTAGATGCCGGACCTATAATGCACCAAAATAAAATTAAAATAAATGAAAATATAAATAGCTCGACTTTATCTAAAGTTCTGTCTCAACTAGGAGCAAAATCTATTATAGATGCAATAATCAAGATAGAAAAAGGTGAGGCAAAATTTCAGGAGCAAAATCATAACCAAGCAACCTATGCAAAAAAAATCTCAAAAACAGAAGGGCAAATTCAGTGGAATGAAAGTGCCAAAAAAGTTTTGGCCAAAATTAATGGTTTAAACCCAAATCCTGGAGCTTGGTTTGAATACAAGAAGGAGAGATACAAAGTATGGAAAGCAGAAATAGTAAATGAAAATGGTGATGTTGGAAAAACAATAGATGACAAACTCACAATCGCTTGTAACGAGCAATCGATAAAAATCCTTGAGATTCAAAAAGAAGGAAAAAGCAGACAGTTAACCGATAAATTTTTGCTTGGTAATAAAATAAAACAGGGCGAGAGCATAGCCTAATGTTCACATATCAAATTAAAGTTGAGTATTTGGGAACAAATTTTGTTGGATGGCAAATTCAAAAAAATGGTCTTTCAGTTCAAGAGGTTCTGGAAAAAGCTTTATCTAAGTTTTTAAAAGATAAAATTATAGTTATAGGATCAGGTCGTACAGATGCCGGCGTTCATGCGAGTGAGCAGTCAGCTCATTTTAAAACAAAACATAAGATAATTGACAAAAATATATTTATAAATTCTATTAATTTTTTTTTAAGCAAACATCCTGTTTCTATTCTTAGCATAACAAAAAGGTCAAACAAATTTCATGCAAGACATAGTGCAAATGAAAGAATTTATAAATATTTTATTATTAATAGGCGTTCGTCTTTAGTTTTAGAAAAAAATAAGGCCTGGCATATCAAAAAGAAGCTTGATGTAAAAATTATGAGAAAAGGGGCTAAAATTTTAAAGGGCACACACAACTTTTCAACATTCAGGGCCTCATCTTGCCAGGCAAAGTCTCCAATAAAAACTTTGAAAAAGGCTATAGTAAAAAAAAATAAAAACAAAATTATTCTAACTTTTCAGTCTAAATCTTTTTTGCAACAACAAGTTAGATCAATGGTAGGTTCTTTAAAATATTTAGGGGAAGGTAAGTGGAACTTAAATGATTTTAAAAAAGCATTTTCGTCAAAAAAAAGAACAATGTGTGCCCCTCCTGCTCCAGCACATGGACTTTACTTAGACAAAGTAAAATACTGAATTAATTTTCTATCAAGGCATTCAAATGCATTTCTGTACTTTCTTTTAATGCATTTAAATCATAACCACCTTCTAAAATTGAAACTACTTTATTATTGCTACTTTTATTTGCAACTTCCAAAGTTCTTTTTGTAATGTCATAAAAATCTTTTGATTTTAATTTAAATTGTGCGAGAGGATCATCTTC
>CEUS01041661.1_pt1 | contig 12165 bp, 10 predicted proteins | sample 427031 | NCBI WGS metagenome assembly CEUS01 (sample SAMEA2622837, study PRJEB7988) | marine metagenome | biome: marine biome (ENVO:00000447); feature: marine epipelagic mixed layer (ENVO:xxxxxxxxx); material: "saline water (ENVO:00002010), including plankton (ENVO:xxxxxxxx)" | depth 140 m | reverse complement strand
ACAACCAGGTGCTCTAACCAGCTGAGCTACACCCACCATACAGCCTAAGATGGGAAATCCCAAAATAGAGCTGAGGAATTTAATTGAATTAATTTATCTCCAAAAGGAATTCAATCAATATAATTATAATCAAATATGTAACTTCTGGCGTGGGACTTTTGTACAGATATTTTTTAAAAGAGCTTGTACTACCATTCATTTTTTCTCTTTTAATGATAACTTTTATCCTCTTTGTGAATTTTTTACTTCGAGCGATAGATAGATTCCTTGGTAAAGGTTTAGACCTAATAACAATATTTGAGTACTTATTTCTAAATCTAGCCTGGATATTAGCTCTTTCTGTGCCAATGGCAGTTCTACTCGCAACATTAATGACTTTTGGAAGGTTATCTGAAGATAATGAGATTAACGCGATGCGAGCATCAGGAATAGGGTTTCTCACCATTATGCGAGCTCCAATTTTATTTGGTGCCATAATAACTTTACTACTTATCTATTTTAATAATTTTATTTTGCCTGAAATGAACTTTAAAGCAAGGCTTCTTTCAGGAGATATTTACAGGAAAAGACCAGATATGAATATTGAACCAGGTATTTTTCTTGATAACCTTCCAGACTATAGTATGATAATTGGCGGAAAGTCAAAGAAAGGAACTATGACTGACGTACGTATTTTCTCTAAAGGAAGTAAGGAGGCCCAAACAAGTATTCATGCAAACTCAGGAATTTTAAATACACTAGAAGATGCATTCCTTCTTACTTTGCATGATGGAGAAATTCATGAACTGGGACAAAAAGATTATACAAACTACCGTCGGATTATATTTGATAAACATGTAATAAATATACCCGCAAAAGATCTATTACTTAATAGACGTGATTCAACAAATCGTTCTGATCGTGAAATGACAGTGCCTATGATTATAAAAAAAATAAATAGCTATGAAAAACGTCTTAACATTGTTTACAAAAGATTGTCTGGTAATTTTTTTCGAACTATTGGTGATAGCATACTTCCATCAACTATTGAACAAGGGAAACAAATAATAGAAAACAATTTATATAAAATCAGAGGGGATACTACCTTAACAAAAGCCCAAATTATAAAAAAAGAAAAGAGACTAAAAAATTTAGAGCGTCAAATAAATAATGAATTCAATCTTATCAAAAGTTATAATAAAAGTAAAAACAAATATGGCGTTGAAATACATAAAAAATTCTCTATACCAGTTGCTTGTATTCTGTTTGTTCTTTTAGGTGCCCCATTAGGCGTAATGAGTAAAAAGGGAGGATTTGCTGTAAGCACTAGTCTTAGCTTTGGTTTTTTCTTAATCTATTACGTGCTTTTAATTGGTGGAGAGGAAATGGCGGACAGAAATATTTTATCTCCATCTATAGGAATGTGGTCCCCCAATCTTATAATCTTTTGTATCGCTATTTATCTTTTAATTCACACAATAAGAGAAAAAGCTCCAATTGGAATGAGATTACCTACTATTTTTAGTAAGAAAAAAATTAAGAATAATGATACCCTCTGAAATAATAGAAAAAAAGCGTGATGGTAAAAACTTAAGCCAGAATGAAATAAAGTGGTTCATAGAGGGCATAGTAAATAATAGAATCGATAACAGTCAGTTATCAGCACTATTAATGGCAATTTATTTTCGTGGCATGGATGACAAAGAAATGTTCGGATTAGTTGAGTCCATGGTTGATTCGGGAGAAAAATTTGATTTTAGTTATCTAGGATCATACATAGCAGATAAGCACAGTACAGGTGGAGTTGGAGATAAGATTTCTTTTATTTTAGCTCCAATATTATCATCCTTGGGTATAGTTGTCCCTATGATTGGAGGACGAGGACTAGCATTTACAGGCGGGACTATAGACAAGCTAGAATCCATACCAAATTTTCAAACATCTTTAAGCTTAAATAAATTTAGAAAACAGATTGAAAATATTGGTTGCTGTATAGCCTCTCAGTCTACAGAAATCTGCCCAGCAGATAAAACTCTATACTCAATTAGAGATCTTACTGGGACGGTTCCTTCTCTGCCATTAATCTGTAGTTCTATTATGAGTAAAAAAATTGCAGAAGGTCTTAATGGACTAGTTATTGACCTAAAGGTTGGTAATGGAACCTTTATGAAAACAATGTCTGATGCAAAAAAACTTGCTGAAGGCCTTATAAAAATTGGAAAAGCATTTAATATTACTACTGATGTCACCTATACAAATATGGATCAACCCTTAGGGAAATACGCGGGATTGCACTGTGAAATCATAGAAGCAATTGAATGTTTAAATGGTAAGGGTCCTAAGGATTTAATGGAAATTAGCTATGACCTTGGTTCAAAAATATTATTACAAAGTAGAACTGCTGAGGATAAGAAGACGGCAAAAAAGCTTATGAAAGAAACCATTAATAATGGAACCGCCATAGACAAATTTAAAGAAATTATCTTCACACAAAATGGCAACATAAAAAAATTAGCTTCTGAACATGTTATCTCAAAAAATGAAGTTATAATTGAAGCTGAAGATGACGGATTTATCAGCTCTATAGAAACAGAAAAAATAGGATGGGCATTAGTTGAAATTGGTTGCGGGCGTAAGGTGCAAAAAGATAAACTAGATTATACTGCAGGTATAGAGTTCATAAATAAAATTGGTGATAAAGTAAATAAAGGAGATCCTATATTTCGAATTTTTGGAAACGATACTAAACGATTAAATAATGCAAAGATAATGTTAATGAAAACATATACTTTGGCAAAAACAGAAGTCTTAAAAGATGAATTAATAATTAATTAAAAAATTAATTCCTATGTATTCTACACTTTTGAGAAGGCTCCGTCCCAGACTTATATAATTCTTTTTCTATAGGACACGCTTTTCTTGATCCCATTTTTGAGACAGAACATATTTCAGAGACAATTACACCACTTGGTTTTTGAAAATTTACTCTTGGTAGTTCGAGTGTTTTATGACTGTCTCGCATGAATTGAGCCCAAGATGGTAAAGCGGCTTTAGAACCATCTTGTCCTTTTCCTAGACTAACTTGGTAGTCATCCACGCCAAACCACACACCTGCAGCTATTTGTGGCGTAAAACCAACAAACCATGCATCACTCCAACCTTGGGTAGTACCTGTTTTACCAGCTGCAGGTCTGGTAAAATTATATTTCCATCTTGCACTTCCACCCGTACCACGGTCCATTACCGTTTGCATAAGATTTGTCATTAAAAATGCTGTTTCTTCGCTTAATACTTCATACTGTGCAGGATAATATTCTCTTATTGTATTGCCATAACGATCTTCTATCTTTGTAATTGCAATTGGTTTAGAGTAGACGCCCTTATTTGCAAATGCTGCATATGCTGAAACCATTTCAAGAGGAATTACCTCACTGGTACCAAGTGCAATCGCATCAACAGCTCTTATATCTGTTGAGATACCCATTCTCTGTGCAGTTCCTTTAACCTGTTCAGCTGGTGCATAGTCTTGTTGAACAATCCTCACAGATATTAGGTTTAGAGATTTTCTCAGACCTTCTCTAAGTGTTGTCAATCCACCGGTACTGCCACCATAATTTTGAGGCCTCCATTTTACCCATGAGCCATCAGTATTTTGCACATTTAATACAACTGGCTGATTTAGTAATTGCTGGGAAACCGTGTATCCATTTTCAAGGGCTGTAGTATAAACAAAAGGTTTAAATACTGATCCAGGTTGTCTTTTCGCTTGTACAGCTCTATTGTATTGATCATGATAATCTGGTCGACCGCCAATCATTGCCATAATTCCACCTGTCTTTGGATTGATTGCTACAAAAGCAGTTTGAACCAAAAGTTTAGCTCGTAGATCTTTATATAACTGCGCCTCCCCCTGCATCATCATTTTTACAGAGTCCTCTTCATATATAGTTAAATGCCCTAATAGTTCAAACTCTTCCTGATTATTTATGATTCTATTATTTAATTTCCCTTGAGATTTAATAATAGCATCTAGTACAATTTTTTCAGCTAATTCCTGGAGTCTAGAGTCTAGAGTGGTATATATTTTCAACCCGTCACGATAAATATTTATATCTAAAGCATCATCTTCTTTTTCTAATAATCTCCTAACATATTCAGTAAAATAAGGTGCCAATCCCCTAGTAGGCTCATCAGTAATTGACTCCAGTGTCATAGCCCTATATTGGGCGTGCTCAGAGTGAGTAATATATCCCTGCTCTTTCATTAGCCTAAGAACTGTATTCCTTCTTTTCCTTGCCCTTTCAGGATGCCGCACTGGAGAATAGCTTGCGGGAGACGGTAATAATCCAACAAGTAGAGCAGATTCATCCACAGAAAGATCTTTTGATTCCTTACCAAAAAACCGTTTTGTTGCTGCTTCAACTCCATATGTACCATGACCAAAGTGTACGGTATTTAAGTACATTTCTAGTATTTCATCTTTTGTATAAGTTCTCTCAATCTGTACTGCAGTTATGACTTCTTTTATTTTTCTTAAAATACTATCCTCAAAGCCAATAGTCTTATACAAATTTCTAGCAAGCTGTTGTGTAAGAGTACTAAAACCTTGTCTGTAGCTTAATGATAAGATATTTATTCCAATCGCGCGGGCCACACTTCTAAGCGAAAGTCCCCAGTGCTCGTAAAATCTTCTATCCTCAGATGCAATAACAGCATCTTGCATATGGGTTGGAATATTAAATAGCTCTACAAATACTCTTTTCTGTACAAAAAGTTCGTTCAAAACTTTGCCATCTGCTGAATATATCCGAGTAACTAAATCTGGATCGTAGTTTTCTAATTGTTCCAAAGATGGTAAATCTCTAGATAAAAATCCAATAAACAATAATACAATTATTGCACCGGATAGTATGATGCCTAAAGAAATCCAAAATACTTTAACTAACTCACTTAATGGTTTTTGATCAGACATATTTGAATTTACTATTTTCTATTTAAAATAATTGGTCCAAGGATTATATATAAAACAACAGTTAAAAATAAAAAAGGGAATATTATTTGTTATTTTTTTGAAGGAGATATCATTTGACTTGGTTGAACTAGCTTATCAAATTCTTCGCCTGTCAAGTAACCTAATTCTATTGCAGATTCCTTTAACGATATATTTTTCTTATAGGAATTTTTTGCAACCTCTGCTGCTTTATCATAGCCAATATGAGGATTTAACGCAGTAACTAACATTAGTGAATTATAAAGATTATCATTAATCCTCTCAACATTGGGCTGAATACCATTTACCGCGTTAGTTGTAAATGATTTTGAAGCCTCTGAGAGCAACTTAATTGATTCAAGAATATTATATGCAATTACAGGCCTGTAAACGTTCAACTCAAAATTTCCACTTGCACCAGCAAATGTAATGGTAACATCATTCCCTATAACCTGTGTACAAACCATTGTCATCGCCTCGCACTGCGTGGGATTAATTTTTCCAGGCATGATAGATGAACCTGGTTCATTGGTAGGCAGAATGATCTCGCCTATACCGGATCTCGGTCCAGAAGCTAACCAACGTATATCATTAGCAATTTTGAATAATGAACTTGCTATAACCTTAAGCGCTCCTGATAGTTCAATAATACTGTCCTGGCCACCCATTGCCTCAAACTTATTTTCAGCAGTTCTAAAATTCAGCCCTGTTATATTTTTTATTTCCTCGGCTATATCGTTGTCAAATCCTTCTATCGTATTAATACCGGTTCCTACAGCAGTACCTCCTGCTGCTAATTCAAGGCAATTATCTAAAGCTTTTTTTAGGCGATCTATACCATGGTCAATCGCCGAAACATATCCTGAAAATTCCTGTCCTAAGCTAAGTGGGGTCGCATCTTGTAGGTGCGTTCTTCCAACTTTAATTATGTCATTAAATTTTTTGGATTTATTATCTAATGATTCTCTCAGCTGTTCTAACGATGGTATAAGATTATGTGTTACACTCTCAACAGCAGCAATATTAATCGCAGTGGGAAAAGTATCATTTGTTGATTGACTCATGTTTACATGATCATTTGGATGAATTGGATTTTTACTACCAAGCTCTCCACCAACAATTTCAATCGCTCGATTAGATATTACTTCATTAAAGTTCATATTTGTCTGTGTTCCGCTTCCGGTTTGCCAGACAACCAAAGGAAAGTGATTATCAAGTTTCCCATCTATAACCTCATCAACGGCTTTGTGAATTGCATCTTTTATAGAGTCTTCCAGTCTACCATTATTATTATTAACTGTTGCAGCGGATTTTTTCAGAATACCATAGGCACGAATAAATTCCCTTGGGAAATGGTGTGTCCCAATTTTAAAATTATTTAAAGACCTTTGAGTTTGTGCTCCATAATATTTATCACAAGGAACTTCTACAGGACCAAGGCTATCTCTCTCAGTTCGGTGTGACATTAGTTTATTTTACTGTCCAGGTGTCGCCCGCATTTAATAGGTCTTGTACTTTTCCAACACCCTTTTGTTTTACAGCAGAATCAACCTGCGCTACCATCTCTGAGTTATAGGTCGGCTTGTCTACTGAATAAATAACACCAATTGGCTCTGGCAACACTGGGTGACTTGTCCAGTTCGCAATAATATGTGCAAGATCAAGGTTAGTCTCATCATGGATCAAAAGGTCATCAACACTATGTTTTTCCATATTAATGACAGTAGGTGTAAAACCATCCAGTTTTATTCCCTTAGTGCCTTTGGCAAAAACCATCGGCTCGCCATGCTTTAGTTCGATAACATTTTCAAATTTGTCTGCGGATGTATAGTCTCCGAATGTACCATCATTAAATATATTGCAATTTTGATATATCTCAATCAGTGAGCCGCCATCATGATGGTAAGATCTTTCCAGCATCTGGGATAAATGTGCCTGCCACCTATCTATCGTACGAGCGACAAATGTTGCTTGCGCTCCTAAGGCTAAAGAAGGTGGATTAAGCGGGATATCAAGTGACCCAAAAGGACTTGCCTTAGTCACTTTACCAACCTCTGAAGTCGGCGAATATTGACCTTTAGTCAATCCATAGATTCTATTATTAAAAAGCAATATGTTTATGTCCATATTCCTCCGCAAAGCATGCATAAAATGGTTACCACCAATAGAAAGACCATCACCATCTCCAGTAATAACCCAAACAGATAGATCTGGGTTAGCAATTTTGACTCCTGTCGCAAAAGCGGGGGCTCTTCCATGTATTGAATGAAAACCATACGAATTCATATAATATGGAAACCTACTTGAACAGCCAATTCCAGAAACGAAAACAAACTCCTCCTTCTTTCTTCCAAAGGTAGGCATTGTTTTTTGGGTTTGAGCTAATATTGCATAATCACCGCAACCAGGGCACCACCTCACTGCCTGGTCTGACTCAAAATCTTTTTTTGTATAAGTAGGAGTATTTACCTGTGCCATTATTTTACCTTATTAATTGGTTTACATTTTCAATTATTCTTGTAGCACTAATTGGTCTACCTGTTACCTGGTTTAAACCTTTTGCATCTACCAAATATTCTGCCCTTAATAGTTTGATTAATTGACCCATATTTATTTCAGGGACAAGAACATTTTTAAACTTTATAATAATCTCACCTAAATCTTTTGGCAAAGGACTAATCCATCTTAGATGAATATGGGAAACACTTTTACCATCTTCATGCAAGGTCTCTACTGCAGATCTACATGAGCCATAAGTGCCTCCCCAACTAACAATTAGAACATCGCCATTATTATCTCCATAGACTTCTGTTTTAGCTATGTCATCTTGGATACGGTTTACTTTTTCTTGTCTAAGCTCAACCATTCGCTGATGATTATCAGGGTCATAACTAACATGACCTGTATTTTCTGCTTTTTCAAGTCCTCCAACTCGATGTTCTAAACCCGGAGTGCCTGGTATCGCCCAGGGTCTTGACAAGGTTTTGTTATCACGCTCATAAGGCAAGAAATTATCTTTACTTTTAGAGCCCTTAGCAAATTTAACATCAATTGGTTCGAGATCTTTGACATTCGGTATTTTCCATGGTTCAGAACCATTAGCAAGATAACCATCTGACAAAAGTACTACGGGGGTCATATATTTTAAAGCAATTCTGGAGGCCTCATAAGCGGCATAAAAACAATCTCCAGGAGTAGAGGCAGCAATAAGTGGTATAGGCGCCTCACCATTACGACCGTATAATGCTTGATTGAGATCCGCCTGTTCAGTTTTTGTTGGTAGCCCTGTGCTTGGGCCCCCTCTTTGAACGTTTATAATAACCATTGGGAGTTCTGTCATAACAGCCAATCCCATAGCCTCACCTTTTAATGCTATCCCGGGGCCAGAGGTAGCAGTGACAGACAGGTTTCCAGTAAATGCAGCACCAATTATTGATGAGATACCGGCAATCTCATCCTCAGCCTGGAATGTTTGAACACCAAAATGCTTCCAAGCGGCTAATGTATGGAGAATATCACTAGCTGGAGTAATTGGATATCCACCATAAAATAATTTCAATTTAGATTTCTCAGATGCTGCGAGTAGGCCAAGAGCAGTCGCATAATTGCCATTAATATTTCTGTAGGTACCATTTGGCAATACTGCCTTTTCTACTTTAAATCTTGTGGTAAATAATTCCGTCGTATCAGCATAATTATACCCAGCATTCATAGCCCTTTTATTCGCTTCAATGATTGTATCTTTACCTGCAAACTTTTTTTCTAACCATTTTTCGGTTGCTTCAAGTGGTCTGTCATACATGTAATAAAGTACACCTAATGCAAAAAAGTTTTTTGTCCGGCCAACAAATTTAGGAGACATCTCAAGACCTTCACATGCGGCAGTAACCAACTTATTCATTTCAATAGGAATGACGGTGAAATAATCATCTAATGATCCATCTTCAATTGGGCTACTTTCATATCCAGCAAAATTCATATTCTTTTTTGTGAAAGCGTCCGTATTTATAATAATTGTCCCGCCTGGCATTATCTCCTTTTGATGCACTTTTAATGCCGCCGGATTCATTGCCACAAGCACATCTGGACTATCTCCAGGTGTGTGTATATCTTTCGAACTAAAATGAATCTGGAAAGCACTTACGCCTGCAAGCGAACCAGCAGGAGCTCTGATTTCAGCCGGAAAATCTGGTAGAGTACTTAAATCGTTTCCAACAACCGCTGTCGTTTCTGTAAATCTACCGCCCGTTAGCTGCATACCATCACCCGAGTCACCTGCAAACCGGATTACCGCATCATCTATCGTTTTAAATGTTTTTCCCATGGTCCCTACTGTTAAATATTTTTAAGTATATTATTTTGTTGTTTTTGTGTTTTATACGTTATCAGCAACCTGTTAACTAATCTAATTTACCAAGCGTTGTTTTATGTCAAAAGATAATATCTTGGCTTTGAAAAATATTTGATTTGGTATTTTATGAGAAGAAAAATAAGTAATTTTAAGATATGACTACTAAAGAAAAAATTAGGCTTACTACACTAAGTCACGGAGCTGGATGAGCTTGTAAAATTGGTCCTTCAGACCTCGCCCAAGTTCTGGGTAAAGTTAAAATGGAGTCCAATAATTCCATTATCTCGGACTATACTAGTACTGATGATGCCGCAGTAGTGCGCCTGAAAGATGGTAAAGTAATATTGCAGACAGTAGACTTTTTTACACCTATCGTTGATGATCCTTACACATTTGGACAAATATCTGCAGCAAATTCACTCTCTGATATATATGCTATGGGTGGAAAACCATTATTTGCACTGAATATTGTTGCTTTTCCAATTCAAAAACTTTCAAATACAATCTTATCTGATATCATGCAAGGCGGCGCTGATAAGGCAAGTGAAGCCGGTATACCAATAGTAGGAGGTCACTCAATAGATGACAACGAACCAAAGTATGGACTAGTCGTTACCGGCGAAGTCTCAGAAAAATCTTTATGGACAAATACAGGGGCTAAGCCTAGTGATAGCTTAATACTAACAAAACCAATTGGTACCGGCGTTATTTCAACCGCAATAAAAAAAGAAAAGGCAAGCGATACAGTTATAGAATCAGCGGTTAAATCAATGACAATGTTAAATAAAAAAGCGTCAGAAACTCTCCAAGAATTTAATCCTAACGCGGTTACAGATGTTACAGGATTCGGGCTGGTTGGACACCTGATAGAAATATGTAAAAATAGCAAAGTATCAGCTAATATTAATTTTTCTGAAGTTAATTTTCTCCCTGGTGTAATAGACCTTGCCAATGAAGGAATTATCCCAGGTGGAACTAAACGCAATTTAGAGTATGCTCAAAAATTTGCACATTTCAGTGAATCGCTGTCAACAACACAAAAACTTTTAGCCTGTGACGCTCAGACATCAGGCGGTTTGCTAATATCTCTTCCAGAAACTGAGGCAAATCGCTTTATCTCTATTTATGGCAACCAAGCTGTAAAAATAGGAAATGTTGCCGAACAAAATAATTATTTTGTTTCCATAAATCCTTAGTTAAAAGCAAATTGAAATTTAATATTTTAAATACGATTAAATTAGTCGTATTTATTCTTTTGTTTTTATAACCTATTTATATATACTCCCTGACTAAAATTATGTTAAAAATTACTAGAAAAGTTGAGTACGCACTTATTGCTGTCAGGTACCTTGAGGAAACCTCGGAAAAGCTTGTTAGTGTTAATGAGATATCTAAATTGCATGGAATTCCTAGAGAGCTTCTTGCAAAAACAATGCAAAAACTAGCAAGTGCAAATATTGTTAAATCCGTTAAAGGACCTCACGGTGGTTACAAAACAACGACCAAAGCGGCAAACACTACACTAAATGATTTCTTTGAGATTCTAGAGGGGCCAACTGCTATTATGGATTGTTACTTTGACTCAGGGTGTGATCATCTAACAAGCTGTAACATACGAACCCCCATTAATAAAATTAATAATTCAATAAGAAATCTTTTTGATAATCTGACCCTAGCTGATATTTCATAAAAGTTATGGAACTAAAAGAAAAAATAATCGATCTGTTAAAACAATGCTATGACCCAGAGATTCCTGTAGATCTATGGAGCCTTGGGCTTATATATGATATTAGTATAAAAGATAATCAGAATAATAAGTCTGATGTAGGTATTACAATGTCTCTCACTACCCCTGGTTGCAGTATGGGGCAACACATGGCAGATGATATAAAATCAAAAGTCTCTAGCCTTGAAAACATAGATAGTGTTGAAGTCAGTGTCACCTTTGAACCTCCATGGCAACCTGAAATGATGTCCGATGAAGCAAGAAATAAACTTGGTTATGATAGTTCTATAGCAAAAACGAATGAAACAAAAATTGAAACAAAGTGGGAATAAATATGGACAAACAAAATACTTCGATCGAAAAAGAACAAAATGAGTTTAAAAATGCTCAAATTTTCGTAACTGAAGAAGCAGCGAAAAGACTTAAAGCGGTAATGTCTGCAGAAGGGAAAAACAACCACTTCGTTAGGATGTCAGTTGACAGTGGTGGCTGCTCCGGTATGAACTATAAAATGGATTTTGATGATCATCAAAAAGACTATGACAAAATATTTGAATCAAACGGACTTAAAGTGGTCTGCGATCTCAAAAGCTGGCTCTATCTCAAAAACATCACAATTGATTATTCCGATGATATGCTTAATGGTGGGTTTAAAATAGAGAACCCGAACGCTGAACGCACATGCGGCTGCGGCACCTCTTTTTCTGCATAGACCTGAACCCCAATTATAATTAACTGATGAACAATAATAAAACCGACATCATTGACCAAAGGGTTAAAGAAGACTACAAGTATGGTTTTGTCACAGATATAGAGTCAGAGACATTGCCTCCTGGTATAAGTGAGGAAACAATTCAGTTTATTTCAGAAAAGAAAAAAGAGCCATCTTGGCTCCTAGAATGGCGAATTAAGGCATACAGAAGATGGCTTAAAATGAAAGAGCCTATGTGGCAACATGTCAGCTATGATAATATCGATTATCAAGGTATTAGCTATTACTCATCTCCAAAGAAGAAGAATGTCGAAAGCCTGGACGAGTTGGATCCTGAGCTGCTAGAAACTTATAACAAACTTGGGATACCTTTGGATGAACAGAAAATGCTAAATGGTATCGCTGTC
>CEUS01044454.1_pt1 | contig 12175 bp, 19 predicted proteins | sample 427031 | NCBI WGS metagenome assembly CEUS01 (sample SAMEA2622837, study PRJEB7988) | marine metagenome | biome: marine biome (ENVO:00000447); feature: marine epipelagic mixed layer (ENVO:xxxxxxxxx); material: "saline water (ENVO:00002010), including plankton (ENVO:xxxxxxxx)" | depth 140 m | reverse complement strand
TGCCGTCGCTGCTCTTGCTCGAGGTCAGCCCAGAACTTCTGTAGGACCGCGGGGTGACGTTTCGCCCGTAAGTCGCCGAACTCGTTAGCAGATCTTCCGGCTTCGTAGGCCGGTGCTCTATCCAGCTGAGCTATGGGCGCAACCGGCGGAATGACTACGCTTTTCCCGCTCACGTGTCCACCTTAAAAATGTCCAACGTCACACCAGCGTCACGCCGCTGGTTGGTCTTAGCTGCCAATTTGTGCAGTGAATCGGGGGCTAGGTGGGCATATCGCTCGGTGAGCTGGATGGTGGAATGCCCCAGCATCTGGCGTACTTCTTCGAGTCTCCAGGGGTGTCCCCAGGAGCCCATGACGAGGTGCGACGCGAACGTGTGGCGCAGATCATGGAACCTTACGCGCCTGCCAAATTCCGCGAGGCGCACCAGGCGGGGCCAGCCTGCATCGAAGCCGCGCGCGTGGCAGCCGCCGCCGTGGGCGGGGAAAACCAGCGCATGAGCGACGCCGGGTCGCAGGTGTTGCCAGCGTCGCAGCCCTTCGAGGGCTGGCTCGAGCAGCGGGACATGGCGGATGCGGCCGGTCTTGGTTGGGCCGCGGTAGCTGTGGCGCACGGTGAGTTGTGGCTGCGCTCCGAGGCGAACGTCGCCCCACCTCAGTCCCCACAGCTCCCCTGCCCTCAGCCCGGCGTAGATTGCGACGCTCAGGATGGCGCGCTGGTCATCGCGCAGGTTCAGGCCGAAGAGCCGGCTTATCTCAATCGTCGACAAAAACGTCCAGGTCTCTTGCGAGCTGGCGACCTTGGGCACGCGCACGCCGAGCGCGACGCACTGATCTACGTAGCCCATGTCGGCCGCCTCGTTCAGCGCGCGCCGCAGCAGTTTTAAGCAGTGCTTGACTGTCTGCCTCGACAGCGAGCGCCCGGCTGGTTTGAGCACGGTTTCGCCAGCGACCTGGCTGACGTGCATGACCTCGCGCTTTTGCAACCGCTTGACCCAGGCAACCACGTCGCGTCGTTTGATCTTCTTGAGCGGCCAGTCGGCGAAGTGGGCGAAGCCGACGACGTGGCGGTTCCACCTGTAGCGCTCCTCATCGACGCCGCGGTAGTGGGGGTCGCTGTCGCGCTCGTCGAGCCATATCTCGCCCCACCACCGCAGGGTGCGCCTGGTTGTCTCCCTTGCCGCGGCACGTGCAGCCTTGACGACACTCTCGGCCTCGGCGCGTGTCGCGTACTGTCCGAGCGAAACAACCTTGCCGCCGATGCGCAGCCGGGCGCGAAAGCGCACGCCGCCCTTGGTCTTAACCGCGCTGACGCTCATATCAGCTCGATGCCTGCTCTGAGCAACGCGGCCCGCGCTATGCGCCGGTGCTCCTCTGTGACGCGCGCCGGCTCAGGCTCGACGAGCTTGCCGTCGATGTCGTCGGCGACACGCCGCAGCTGGGCCGGAGTCAGCCCAAGCTCCCTACAAAGCTCGGTGAACATCTTGAGGCGCACTAGAAAATCCCCCGCCTGATGAGTGCCTTGATGCCCTGCCCAACGGCAGGCTTTTTGATCAGTACGCACGCGCTGCCGTCCGGGTCCGAGGCCGGCACGAACAGCACCACCTTGCCAGCCTGCTTTGCCAGCCTGGCAATCTCGTCAATGGAGCCCTCGATGTACGTCGGCCCCGGATAGCTCCCGCACGACAGCAGCATGGCTAGAAGGGCTCCCGAGGGCTGCGGCTGTCCTGCGACTGCGGCCGACCGCCGCACAGCTCAATCTTGAACGCGTGCAGCTCTGTTTTCCATTTGCGCGTCCCGTCGTCGTGTGTCCACTCACGCTCGCGCGACTCACCACGCACCAGCACCTGCGACCCCTTTCGCAATACGTCGACCAAACCTTTTGGTTCCCAATATACCACGGAGTGCCAATCGGTTTCATCCACCCACCGGTCGCCTTCTTTCCGGCGGCGGTTGGTGGCGACGCGGAAATTCATGACCTCCTTGCCGCTGGTGGTGGTTCGAACTTCCGGGTCAGCACCGACGTGACCCATGACTACGTGCAGATTCATTGTCTCTTTATCTCCGCTATTGTTGTGTATGTTCGCGTCTTGACGACGCCGAGCTTTTCGAGTTCGGCCATGATGGCGCGCATGGTACCGGCGGCCTGGCCGTTGGCGCAGACGCCTTTGACGGCCCGCTTGATGCCGGCCATGTTGACGCTGGATTCGACTGCCCCGCTCACGCCGTAGCGGCCGAGGGCGGCCACCGCTTCGGGGGTGCACTCGATTGTGCGCCGCGTGCGCTCCTGCTGGCCGAGCACCTTGCCGTTGCCTAGCGGTATGGGGTGCCGCTTGGCGTATTCCTTGATGGCCGTATCCAGAGCGGCCAGCGCCTTCTTGGCCACTGCAACCTGCTCGCGCAGCCGCGCCGCGTGTTCGGGGCTGCGTATGTCGGCGGTCAGCTGCAGCTCTGGGTTTATCTGCGCGATGGTCTTTTGCGTCGCTGGGCACACCGACGCGATGGGGCACCACTGCTGCGCGCAGTGGCTGCCGGGTTTGGGTGTGGGGTTGTGGACCTCGCCGGTATCGCGCACCACGCCCAGTAGCTCGAGCCGGATGGTGGCCAGGTCGATGACGTCGAGCAGGCGACGGGTCATGCGCACGCCGCCCTCATCGACGTTGAGCAGGCGCACCTCCACGCTGTCGTATCCGTAGGCGCGCGCTGCTGCATAGCCAAGCGCACGCATCTGGGCGTCCGCCGATGGGTCGGCGCCCATCTTGTAGCGTCCCGTTTTGTAGTCGCTGACGATGAGCTGTTCGCCCACCACGGTCACCAGGTCAGCGGTGCCGCACAGCTCGGCGGGGCGCGCGCGGCTGTAGTCGCGTGGTCCGTCCTGCTCGAGGATTCGAGACTCGTCGACAAACGGGTCGACCGCGAACGCCACCTCTGCGGCAGCGAACGACCACTGCTCGCGCTCGCCGCGGATGAAGTCGGCTACCCACCCGACGGTCAGGTGGAAGCGCTTCAGCTCCGAGCCGTGCAGGCCGTAGTGCTCGGCTATGGCGTCGAGCGGGGCGGTGCCCCACAGTGCCAGCAGCTCGGCGGCGCGGTGGACTGCGATGCCGAAGTTGGCGGCATCTGACGTGATCTGCTCTGGCCACGCGATGCCGCCGTTCCACGGGAAGGCGCACTTGGCTGCGAGGGCAGCCTTGCTGAATGTGGGCAGGCGCCTCAAGCGGCTACCTGCTTGTACGCCGCCATCAGCCGCTGGCGGCTGGCGCCTTGGTAGTTGCAGTCGGAGATGAACGCGGCCACGTTGCCGAGGTCGGCGGTCTCGGTCGACTTGAGCACCGCTTCGATGACCGGCAACAAGTCGTCGCTCGACAGCACTTTGCGGGCCGCCTTGAGCGACGCCATGCGGTACTCGTGGCCCTCCTGTTCAGATACTGCCTTGATGTACTGCGATGCCAGATCACCCTTGCCGTTGCTGTTGCTGTTGCCGCTGCTTGGCGCCGGCGCTTCGTATGACTCGGCGTCGTCGTCGCTCTGTGCGATGCCGCAGATGGCAGCCGCGGCATAGCGGCGGATGTAGGAGAGCGACGCCCCGTAAGACTGCGCCGGGTTCTTACCCCCGCCAGGGGGCACGGGGGTGCGGGCAGCAATCCACTGTCCCGACTCGTGCACGAGCCGCGTCTCGAGCGCCTCGCCGTCCGCCAGCTGCAAGAGCGCGATGCCGTGCTTGTTGAGCACAGGTCGGACAGCTCGCAACACGCTGTCCAGGTCAGCGTACTCGCTGCGGAAGTGTGGATTGCGCTTGTTCTTCGGCGCCCCGGTCAGCTCTGCCTGGGCCCGACACAGGGCTGCTGCCAACTTATCAATCTTGTCACTGCTCATTAAAACTCAGCCTTTCTACCCGGTATAAACGGGCACTCACCACCGTGCGCCTTGGCACACTCCTCGTCGCTCGTTTCCTTCTGCTGGCATGGCACCAGCACGTACTTCACCTTGGGGGCGCATCCGCTCAGCCACATAGCCGCTACAAACAGAGCGCTCGCCACCAGCAGCGCCGACAGCATCGGCGATATAATCTCATCCCACACGTCACGCACTGAGCAGCTCCTCAAGCTCTGCGCTGGTGGCCAAGACCTGGCAGGCCTTCAGCCACGCAGCTGGGTTGTCGGCCTCGAGCGCCTCGGTGGCCACGCGGCGCACCACTCTCAGCATGCGGTCGTAGTCGTCCTCGAGGCACTCGCAGTTGTCGTGCCTGTCGATTTCAGCGCCGCAGCTGCGGCACTCTTCCCCACCGCCCCAGGCGTCATCGACGTCAGCCTGGGTAACGCCTGGCGGATACGGGCTCACTGCCCGCCCTTACAGCCAAATCGGAAGCGGCAGTTGAAGCGCCCGCACAGATCGCAGGGCTTCGTGCCTGGCTCCCAACCACACAGGCTCTGGTGGCACATGCCGTCCTCAACCTCGCTGTGGCAGTGGGGGCAGCGCCAGCGCATGTCGAGCCAGACCGCGTCATTGTTGTCTTGCATGCTGACAATATGGGCTCAGCACCCATTGTTGTCAACAGACAACGACAGAAAAAATCAGACAGCGCTAGTCGTCTGACAATAGCTTCGACCAGCGCTTGTAGCGCTTGAACGCGTCGAACAGCCGCGCTTCCCAGTACTCGACGCCTAGCTCAGCGTCGTCGGCGGGCGTGTGCAGGCGCAGCTCCTCGAGCACCTGGCCTGGCACATCGCTGCGCTGTGCAGCAAGGCGCAAAACAAAGTCTCGACCGGGGTAAGCGTCCTTAGGTGGCTGGATGGGTATGTCGTCTTCGGTGGGGTCTGCCCGGTACTGCAACCCCTCTGGAGTTTCACCGTGGCCGAAAACAAGCCAGTCTAGCGGCACGTTGAGCAAATCAGCAGCCGGCTGCCAGTCGCTGACCTTGGGACGTTTGCTGGCCAGCGCGCCCTTGAGAACGCGCGAGATGTAGCCCTTGCTGCGGTCCATCGCTATCTCGACGTCAGCATGACGGACGCCAGCCGCATCCATCGCGCTCCGCAGTCGTGCAGCAAGGGTCTCCATCACGCACTAGGTTATATACTCGGTTGTCAGTTTGCAACATTCACCGTTGGCACTTGACAACAACAGCCGCGGGCATCATTCTGAGTCTCAGAATGCGTTGGCAACACACACGGCAGAAGGTAGGCCCGAATTTTAGCGAGGGCGCGCGGCTGCTTTGGATCGCGATGCGGATCCAGGGGATGAACCAGTGCGGTGTGGCTCGTGCGCTGGGTCGCCATCGCGGCGTCATCAACCGGCTGCTGTACGGGGAGCGGAGGCCAGGGCTGGATTTGGCGCTGGACATCCAGGACACGTTTGGGATCCGCCCTGTGGACTGGTCGCGCGACGCGACGCAAGAGTTCGTAACCCCGGCCGCCAAGATGGCTCCCGTGGCCCCCGCTCCCGAGTCGCAGCCGCCTCGAGTCGCTTGATGCAGTTGCGGGAGTATCAAACCGGCGCCATCGAGCGGTGCCGGCAGGTGCTGCGCGACGGCGGGTCGCGGATGGTGCTGCAGGCTGCTACTGGCAGCGGCAAGACGGTCATCGCGGTTGCTATGATCAAACGCGCGCTGGCTAAGGGCAAGCGGGTCCTGCTGACGGCGCACCGTCGTGAGCTAATCCGCCAGCCGTTCTGCAAGTTGTTGCGCTATGGCGTTGCGCCGAGCGACGTGGGTGTGATCCTAGCTGGCGTTGGCGCCAAGCCGCAGGGCGAGGCCCCCGACGATGCCAGCGACGCGCAGCTGTGGGACGCGTACGCGCGCAAGCGCCAAGCGCCGGTGCAGGTGGCGAGCATTGCCACGCTGCGGCGACGCACCAAGCCGGCTGCTGATTTGATCATCATCGACGAGGCGCACCGCGCGATGAGCAAGAGCTATCGCGACCTGCTCGAGCTGTACCCCGATGCGGTTGTCATCGGCCTGACTGCCACCCCGCGTCGCGCCGATGGCAAGGGCCTCGGTGAGCTATTCGAGGAGCTGGTCACGGTCGCCTCCTACAAGGAGCTTGCAGGCCGAGGCTATCTCGTCGAGCCGCGCGTCTACTCGACAGGCACACCTGACCTGAAGGGCGTCAAAACAACAGCTGGCGACTACAACCTGGCCGATCTGGCCGAGCGCTGCGACTCGGCTGAACTCGTGGGCAATCTCGTCGAGCATTACGAGAAGCTCGGCAACGACGCACCTGCCCTCGCGTTTGCGGTCAACGTCGCGCACAGCAAACACATCGCCGCAGTCTTCAACGCTGCCGGCATCGCAGCGGCCCACGTCGATGGCTCGACCCCCACGGCTGAGCGTGATGCCATCTTCGCCAAGCTGTCGAGCGGTGAGCTGCGGGTGGTGGCCAACTGCGATGTGGCCACCGAGGGCACCGACATCCCGGCTGTCAAAACGGTCATCATGTGCCGCCCGACCAAAAGCCTGCGCGTCTACCTGCAGCAGGCTGGGCGCGGCAGTCGACCACACGGCGACACGCCGTTCGTCATCCTGGACCACGCAGGCAACGCGCTGCAGCATGGCCTCCCGCAGGACGAACGCACTTGGTCACTGAGCAAGACCAAGAAGCGCAGCAGCTCAGCAGCTCAGCTGATGGGCTGGAAGTGCTGCGAGTGCCTGTGCGTCAACACGCTCAGCGCCAAGCGCTGCGAGGACTGCGGCGCAGCTCGCCCGTTGCCCAGGGAGCGGGAGCTCCGCCATCGAGACGGCGTTCTGGTGGAGCTGCTGGGCAACTCAGGCAACAAGTGGGACGTGGTCGTGGCCCAGTGGCACGTCAAGAACCGCAGCCGCGCTGTGCCGCTGGCACCCGGCTGGTGCTATGTGCGCTACAAAGAGCTGTTCCGCTCGCCAGCGCCTCGAGGTGTCGAGCTGCCAATCTACACGGCTGAGCAGCAAATTCTGCGCGACCGTTACGACCGCCTACGCGCCATTGCGCAGCAGCGAGGCCGCAGCAGCGCGTGGGTATTTGCACAAATGAAATCTCAATCGAGAGCCATCGACGACCACCGGCGTGCGGTCGCGCGCCAGGCTCATGGTCAGTGGTGAACAGATGCGAGAGTCAGAGTTTCAGCGCGCAATCGAGGTCGCGCTCAACAGGCCTGGTCGCTCGACGCGAGCGTGGCGCCAGAACGCTGGACGTTTGCGGGTTGTTGACCGCAGCGGTGCTCGTTGGGTCATGGGCGCCCCCATTGGCGCCGCTGACCTGAGCGGGCTGGTACGGCCTGAGGGCTGGCGGCTTGAGGTCGAGGTCAAGACAGGCACCAAGCTGCGACCTCAGCAGCGCAAATGGAAGAAGTTCATCGAGAGCTTCGGCGGCATCTACGTGCTCTGTAGCTACAACAAAAAGCTGAGCGCTGAAGAGAACGTGTTGGTGGCGATTCAGAGCATCGACCAAGCCGTCGCGGAGCGTCGTGAGCAGTAGCGATTTGCCACGAGCTGCGATGGCGTATGCGCAGCGACTGCGCTGGCCTGTGTTCCCGCTCAAGCCTGGCGGCAAGGTGCCCAACGGCAGACTGGCGCCCCGTGGTCATCGCAGCGCCACCACGAACATCGCGACCATCACGCGGTGGTGGTGGAGCAGCCCAACCGCAAACATCGGCATCGCCTGCACGCCTGACAGCGGCATCATGGCGCTGGACATCGACCCGCGCAACGGCGGCGAGGAGAGTCTCGACGACCTGCTGCACGAGCATGGCGAGCTGCCGGAAACCGTCGAAGCCATCACCGGCGGCGGCGGTAGGCATATCCTGTTCAGGCAGCCCGAAGGGATCCGCTTTTCGTCGGCGCTTGCTGCGGGCGTGGATGTCAAGGCGGACGGCTACATCGTCGCCGCGCCCAGCCTGCACAAATCCGGCGCCGTGTATGCGTGGGAACACAGCAGCCATCCGCTCTACACTGACCTGGCCGAGCTGCCGAGCTGGGTGGTGGCCAAGGCTGCCCAGCTTACCGAGCGCGGCGCGCCCACCGCTGACGTCGGTGACAGCCTGCTGGCGCTGGCGTTTGTCGAGGCCGGCATGCTGGGGAGACGCATCGACGATGTGCGTGTGTGCGTCGACTGCCCGTGGCAGCACGAACACACGACGCGCTCAACAGACAGCGCGACGGTGCTATTCGCTCCGCGCAAAGGCGCGCCGCATGGCAGCTTTTATTGCAGCCATGAACATTGCCGCGGCATCCGCACGACCTACCAGGTTCTGCAGGCGTTGCCGTCAGACGCGGTGCATCGAGCCAGTTGCCGGATGTTGGCGCTGTGAGAGGTTCGCGTGGGGGAGGTCATCGACATGCAGGCCAAAATCATCGAGGCATTTCGCCAGAAGGCCTGGGGCGAAGTTGCGCGTCATGCAACGTCCCTCGACCGCGCCACAAATAGCCAAGGATTCCAGGTAGTTGGCGCCGAGGCCCTGTTCGCAGAGCTTCCGCCGGTGCCTTGGGTTGTGCAGGAGCTAGAGCTTGCTCCGGGCGCGGTCAGCATGGTTGCGGGGTACGGCTTTAGTGGCAAAACGATCGCAATGCAGAGCCTGGCGCTGAGCGTGGCGAGCGGCTCGCGTGTGTGGGGGCGGTTCGATGTGGGCGAGGCGGGTCGCGTCGTTCATTTGGACTATGAGCAAGGCAGCCGGCTGACATCGGAGCGCTACCAGCGGCTTGCACGCGCTATGCGACTCGGCCCGGACAACCTTGCCGAGCGTTTGGATGTGGCTTTTATGCCGGAGATGTACCTGGACACGCCCTCGGCTGAGGACAGCCTGACGTCGCTCTGCGAAGGCGCCAAGCTCTGCATCGTTGACAGCTTCCGGGCAAGTGCACCGAGCGCTGAGGAGAACGACAGCGGTGCGGTGCGTCTGGTTCTCGACAAATGCACGCGGGTGAGTGAGCGCACGGGCTGCACGTTTGTGATGATCCATCACGCGCGCAAGCCGAGCGATTCAGCGAGCGGCAAATTCGCGATTCGGGGCAGTTCTGCGGTGTTCGACGCTTGTCAGAGTGTGCTGGTGTTTGGCGGCGAGAAGGGGCGGCCGATTACTGTCGAGCACCACAAAGCTCGGATAAGCGGCAACCTGTGCGACGACTTTGTGCTCGAGGTTTCGGATGTAAACGAGCGCTGGGGTTTGCGCATTGTGGCATCGGACGCCCACAACGCTGAGCTGCAGCGCCGTGAAGAAGAAGACAGCGCGTTGCGCGAGGCGGTGCTGGGCTATATTCGGCAAAACGCTCGTTGCAGCACGCGTGAAGTCGGCGGTTCGGTTAGCGGCAGGACGAACGCAATTGGTGCGATGCTGGACCGTCTCGAGCGGCAGGGTCACATCACAAATCGGGCGACACGTGGGCGCAGCCAGTGGGTTGTCAGCTAATCCACATGTGGCGGCCGGTTAGGTCGACTTCGAAGTGGCCGCGGCTATCTGTTTGGCGATAGTCGTGCCGAAATGCGACGCCCATGCCGCCGAACACCTCGTGGATGAGGCATTTGGTGGTGTCCTCTTCGGGCACGTGGTCGGGGTGGTGTTTGGGCCACGCTGGCGTCATTTCTGACAGGTGTTTGCCTCGCAATTTGCGCAATGCGATTTTCTGCATGGCGTCGAAGATTGGCTGAGCTATTCCGCCGAGCGGTTTCATGATGAACCGGTCGGTGAAGCTGCCATCTGGTGCAATCCACGCGCGTCCGGCCAGCTCGAATCCGGCTGCGGTGACGATGCGTTTTCCGGCCACAAATCCGCCGGTGATGAGGTCGCCTCGTGTCCATGCGAATATGGATTGATTGCGCTGGGCGTCGTGTCCCCACGCAAATCCGTTGTTGTGGTGCTCGAGCAGCGGCAGGACCGACATGCCGGCGCGGGGTCCCGCTGTGATGATGCCGTCGTGGGTGGCGGTCCAGCTGTGCGTGTCGGGATTGAGGTCCTGCTCGACGAAGCGCTGGGTTGCGGTGAAGGCCTCGATCCAGCTCTGGCGCGAACGAATCGGCGTGGGCTGTCCGAGCACGAGCGTGATGGCTTCGTCGCAGACGCCGCAGATCCGTGCGAAATCGATGGCCTCCAGTTCGGCTTTGCCGTGTGCTCTATTGACCGACGTCCTATTGACCGACGTCTGAGAGTTCTCCCTCATGCTGCTCCCCCATGATGCCAATAGCGACCATTTCGTCGTGGCGTTTTGCGATTTGCTGGTACCAATCCATCGGATTGAGGTCCTGTTCGGGCCGCCCGCTTGCGACCTCGCGTATGGCGCGCTCAAGGAACCCGCTGCGCTGGGCAAACGCGCAAGCCACCGCGCGGTTCGGATACTCCGGGTCAACGTGCGACACCTCGTTTGGCGGGTACGGTTGGCCCCTGCCGAATATGATCCAGTCCAGCGATGCGCCGGTTAGCTCGGCGAAGGCTGTCAGCGTCTGACTCGCGTAGCGCGGGTTCTGCCGCAATTTGACCATCAGCTGGCTAAGCGTGTTGCGCGCCTTGCCAAGCTGTGCGCTCAGCTCCGTCGCAGAGCATTCATGTTCCTCAATAAGCCATCTCAGTCGCGCTTCAACCGTCATTTTGGTACCCTTCCAAGCAGACTTGACCCCATGCTGTCACGTGGCAACGTTAGCAGATAGCGCATCGTGAAGGTGATCATTTTTCGTTGAACTCTTGTCGAAGTTGAGGCATCGTAGCTCCCGTTACGTAAGTGCTGATTATGGACGACACGATCATCACAGCGCTCGAGCGTTGCATCCAGACGCTGGATCGACACGAGCCTCAGCCGCACGAGATGGCGGTGCGCACCACGTTGCGCGATATCCGCGAGGCGCTCCTCGCACGGCGTAACGTCAAGGCGTCTTCGGACGCTCTCGCTGAGCGCGAAATGCTCTAGCCGCCAGCGGCCGGGTCGGCAGGCGGGACGGTCAACGCGCACGCGACGCCGTCCACCAAGGCGGCATCCAAGCCCGTCAGCGACTGCAACGCGATCACGCTGCGGACGGCTGTGACGCGGTCGGGATACGCGGCGTCGTCCTCGTAATCGCGCAAGGCGGCGTAGATTTTCGAGCGCGTTGTCGACCACGACGGCCCCGGCAGGTTGTCGTTCGCGACTCCGTAAAACGCGGTCCAGTCTGATTGCTGCCAGGCCATTTGAGGTGATCATAGCATGTCCGGAAATCGCTACGGGTGGAAAAGGGTGGTCCTCCCTACGGCCCCCCCTTTAGGGGGGGGCCTAGGGAACCAACCCCACCCAACGCGCAGAGTGATGTTGTCGAGGGGGTTTGAGGTGGATTTTGGGGGTGGTGGTGAGGGCCTGGGGATAGATGGCCTCTGTGAGGGCCTAGAAGGCCCCTAGGAGGCGCGTTCCGGGGGAGGACGCCCGTTGCTACGTCCAGGCCGCTCGGAGGCCGTTAGGGGGCGTCTGAGGGGGCGGCGTTTTTGGGGTGTTTCGGCGTTTATGTTTGGTAGAAAAGTGGAAATCAGCGTTTCCCGCCGGTGGGAAACGGCGATTTTGGCACTTTAGCGTCGCGGAATTTGGCCGAAACTGGCGCAACGCGAAAAGTCGAATTCGGGGCCGTAGGTAGGCCTAGGGTGCCGTGGAAGGCGTTTGCGCCGTTTTGGGTGGCGTTGTGCAGATGCGCTAAACAGCGTTTCCCGCCGGTGGGAAACGGCGATTTTGGCATTTAAGCGTTTTTCGTCGGGGTGCTGTCGTCGGGGTGGATTTGGGTCCATGCCTCGAGTGCCGCTTTGAGCGTTCGGTATTCGCTCGCCGATTGGGCGGTGCCGTTGCAGAGGCCGCGAGTGATGATCCATGAGGGGCGCCGGTCTGCGCGCTGGTCGCGGTCGAGCTGGTCGCAAATTGGGAAGCAGGTTCCCATGATGGTTCGTTGTCCGGTGGTAACGTGGTGGATGGTGGTTCTCATGATCGGTTTTCACTTTCTGGCGCGTCGTAGGATTAGGTCCACTTCGAGGCCGAGGGCTTCGGCGTAGCGGAGCACGGATTGTTCTTTCATATTCTCCCCCTTTTCCATGTAAGTGAGGGCGGTGCGCGAGATGCCAAGCAGCTTGGCCATTTCGAGGCCATTGATGCCGGCAGCGAGGCGCGCGTCGCGGAGGATGGCGCCGAAGCAGCCACGGTTTAGGCGGTCGGCATAGTCGCCGTCGGTGCGGGGTTTGCCGCCGAGGCGAGGCATCAGTTGACCACCCAC
>CEUS01040677.1_pt1 | contig 12175 bp, 11 predicted proteins | sample 427031 | NCBI WGS metagenome assembly CEUS01 (sample SAMEA2622837, study PRJEB7988) | marine metagenome | biome: marine biome (ENVO:00000447); feature: marine epipelagic mixed layer (ENVO:xxxxxxxxx); material: "saline water (ENVO:00002010), including plankton (ENVO:xxxxxxxx)" | depth 140 m | reverse complement strand
GAATGAATGCAGTTGACTGGGCAATGGATAATTATCCTGCACCAATAAAGAAAATAGGAATTATGGGATATCAAGGTGACTACGGTGGAGACTGGGCTGTTGGTGTTAGAGAAGCAGCAGCAAAGAACGGACTAGAAATAGTTTGGGAATACATCCCACCAGTTACAGAGTTTGATATTGCTCAAGCTGCTGGGTTATTGATAACTCAGCCAGTTGACGCATATTTCCCAGCTCTAAGCCCAACCTTGATGGCACAAGTTATTGGAGGGGCCGCACAGGCAGGGGTAGTACCTCTAGCAATGTTGGCAGCACCATCATATAACGATGCTTTTGTTCAAGAAGGGTTTGCTCTTAAACCAGTCTTTGAGTCAGGAGCTGTTTACAGTTTAGCATTTGTTGATCCATTCGAAGCAGATACAGCTGGTCACGCAGCTATGCGTGCAACGCTTGGAAACTTCACAGACTCAGCTAGCACTTTCTTAGTTGCTGGTTGGGCCTCACAGTACCATCTAAAAGGGGTACTCGAAGCTGCTATTAAAGGTGGAGACTTAACAAGAGCTGGAATAAGAAGAGCCGCAGCCAATGTTAATGTAGAATCTGCAGGTATGATGCCAACACGAGAGTTGGGTCAAAACCGAGCAGACGCTGAAAGTTCAATCGGACAACCAGATGGAAGTATACCTAGTGGATCTAGGTCACTTGCATCAAGGTATGTAGGTAAAACTGCAGCAGCATATGATTGGGAGGCAGGTCCTTGTTCGTAAAATAAAAATACATAATTTTTTAAGAGCCGGTCAAGTACCGGCTCTTTTTTTTCTTCAAATCATATAGAATGAAATTGTGAGAAAGTATATAGATCGATTAGGTAAAAGAACTACAATTTTACTTATCTTCCTTGTAGGGTTATCACCTTTTGGATTAGTTAAAACAACTTATTATTTCATGGCTCCTGGACCTCCATATCAATGGGATATTCAAGTTGATAATCAATCAACTTATTCTTTCTCTGGGAACCTATATCAATTAACTGTAAGGAGAGATGAAGCGAGTTATTTTTACTACTTATGGGCAAAATTAGATAATTCTGTTGACCTCTATGAGAGGGAACGAATACTGCCTCAAGGAGTAAACCCAGATGAACTTAATGAGATTAGTAGGAATAATATGAGGACTTCAGAAAATGTAGCCATTGCTGTTGCATTAAATAGCTTAGGCTACAATATAGCTACATCTGGAGATGGAGTATTGGTTGTTGGGATATTAGAAGATTCACCTGTCATAGAAAAGCTACAGAAAGAAGATCTAATTGTGATGATAGAGAATGAAGAGGTTACTTCAGTTTCAGATTTTATAGGAACACTCAGGACTTTTGATATTGGAGATACAGTGACCATTTCATTTATAAGAAATGGTGAGTTGCTGAATTTTGATACAAAGTTGATAGAGCATGTTGAATATGAAGGAGAGCCGATGGTTGGTTTCTTGGCCTCAACTCCAAATGAGGTATATGAATTTCCTTTTGATGTAGATATAAAGACTGGTTCAGTAGGAGGTCCTTCAGCAGGTTTGATGATGGCCTTAAATGTTTACAATCTTCTTCTAAATGAAGATATTACAAAAGGAAAAACAATAGCAGGGACGGGTACGATTGAAATTGACGGCTCAGTAGGGCCAGTAGGGGGTGTGAAGCAAAAAATTATTGCTGCTAAAAGAGTCGGCGCAGGGCTTGTTCTTGTTCCTACAAGTAATTTTGAAGAAGCAGCACAATTTATAGATGAAGATACTGAAATTATTCCAGTCGATTCATTTGTTGAAGCACTCTCAGTTATTAATGAATATACTTCTCGTTAAAACCAGTTGAACATAGAATAAATAAATATGGTAAGTGTTGGAAGATTTGGAAACCAAAACGATCAAGAGAGAAGAGGCCTATCTTTCTTAATTTTTGTTGCAATTATAGGTTTCTCTTTAGCTAGGGGTATAGCAACTTTCTATACAAATTTTCTCTGGTTTGGGTCTGTTGATCTCTCGAGTGTATGGTGGACAATAATACTTACACGTGCAGGTCTGGTCATAGGAACTTCTCTAATTGCTTTTGCCTTTATCTTTGTAAATCTTCGATTAGCAGTTCGAGCAGCACCAGTAGTCGATATTTTTGAATCTCTAGATTTTGATAACTTAGATCCTATGTCAAGATTAAGAAGTTGGGTAAATGAACGATTTCTAAGGTATAGAGCTGTAGGCACCATAGCGATTTCTTTATTTTTAGGAATAGGAGCATCTATTCTATGGGAACCAGTATTACTTTATATCAACCAAACAGACTTTGGAATAGTTGATCCAATTTTTAATGCTGATATTTCCAGGTACATCTACGGCCTTCCACTATTTAGACAGGCAGTTTCTTGGTTGATTCAATTAGTAGTCGTATGCTCTTTTATAGTTGGCTTATATTTCATTGCAACTGGTGCAGTACAGTTAAGACCTGGACAGCTACCTGAGGTAAGTAGTGGAGGGAAAGCACACCTATCTGTATTACTAGCATTTATTGCTCTCCTTAAAGCAGCTGCATATAGACTAGATGCTTATGATTTGCTTTATTCACCAAGAGGCAAAGTCTTTGGAGCTAGTTACACAGATGTAAAAGCACATCTTCCTGCATTAAATCTTCTTGTACTTATATCTATATTTGGAGCTGTATTACTCCTAATCAACATCCGGAGGAGAGGTTGGTTACTGCCTACAACAGCGATTGGGCTTTGGTTAGCAGTATCAATAATTGTTGGTGGGATTGTGCCTGCAGCTGTACAAAGATTTAGAGTCCTACCTGATGAATTGAACAAAGAACTACCTTATGTTGCGGATAATATAAAATACACAAGATTTGCGTATGGATTAGATAATATAGAGGAAGTTCCATTTGCGGGTTCTGACGAATTAACTTCCTCAAGCTTAATTGAAAATAAGCAAACTATAGATAATATCCGACTTTGGGATCCAACTGTTCTTGCAGAAACATATAGCCAATTACAAGAGATAAGAGCATACTATGGATTAACCGAAGTTGATGTTGATAGATACGTAATTAATGGTCAAAAAACTCAGGTAATGGTTGCCGCAAGAGAATTAGATCAAACAAACTTGCCAGCTACCGGTTGGGTGAATGAGAAGTTACAATATACACATGGATTCGGTGTTGTCTTTAGTCCAGCAAATGAAGTAGCTGCTCAAGGACAGCCTGATTTTTATGTAAAAGGAGTTCCTGCTACAACAAGTGTTTCTGAGCTAGAAGTAGATCAACCTAGGTTATACTTTGGAGAGACCTCTGAAGTGGGGGACTATGTATTTGTCAATACATTGCAAGACGAGGTTGATTACCCGATGTCTACAGAGGGCCAGTCTGTAGCATATACAAATTACTCAGGAAAAGGTGGAGTAAGTGTAGGCTCTATATTTAATCGTTTAGGTTTTGCACTTAGATACAGTGATTTAAACATACTAATTTCAAATCAATTCAAAAGTGATTCTAAAGTGATTATGGTTCGCAATGTTCTTGAGAGAGTAAAAAAAGCAGCGCCATTTCTTTACACTGATAATGATCCATATTTAGCTTTAGTTGATGGTAGTCTTTTTTGGATAGTTGACATGTACACCATTTCGGATCGCTATCCCTACTCACAACCAGCAAATACCTCTAGAATAAATGACAGATCAGGACTCCCAGAAAGCTTTAATTATATTAGGAATTCAGTGAAAACTGTTGTTAATGCATATGATGGCACTATGGTCTTCTATATTGAAGACTCAGAAGATCCATTAATTAATTCTTATTCGATGATATTTCCTAAATTATTTACTGACAAATCTCAGATGCCACCTTCTTTGCGTGATCATTTAAGATATCCGGAGGATTTATTTACCATTCAATCAGATATGTACCGCGTGTATCACATGACCAATCCAAAAGTCTTTTATGCGGATGAAGATCCATGGTCAATACCAGATGACTCCTCAACAACCCCTCGTCTTGCAAGGCTAAGAGGGGAGTTAACAGAATTAGGATTTAGACCAATGGTCCCATATTATTTGCTTATGAATCTTCCAGGAGAAGAAGCTCTTTCGTATTTAATTTTGCAACCATTTAATCCAGAAGGTAGACCAAATATGCAATCTTTCTTGGTTGCTAATGCTGACCCTGAAAATTATGGAAGGTTGATTAATTATTATTTACCTAAAGGAGAGTTTGTTGACGGAACTTCACAGGTAGCTACAAGAATTCAACAGGATCCAGATATTTCTCAAATATTCACGTTACTTGACCAACAAGGTTCACAGATTATTAAGGGAAATTTATTTGTAGTTCCGATCAATCAATCAATCCTGTACTATCAGCCAATATATCTTCAAGGTGAGGAGAATCCTTTACCAGAATTCAAATTTGTAGTTGTTGTTTATCAGGACAGAATTGTGATGAGAGATACTCTTCAGTCCGCATTAGCAGGAATTTTTGGTGATATTAATATTGATGAAAGCATTGACGAAAGCCTCTCAGAAGATGATGCAGTTTTAGATTTGTTAGAGCGCGCATCAGCTTCTTTCACCAAAGCCCAAGAAGCACTTCTTGAAGGAGATTTAGGAAGATATCAAACTTTAATTGAGCAGGCCGATAGGTTAGTAGCAAAAGCTCTAGAATTATTAGACGAAAAAAATAAATAACTTGATTTTTCTTTTATTGTAGTTACTATTTTTATTTCAGCGCGGGGTGGAGCAGTCTGGTAGCTCGTCGGGCTCATAACCCGAAGGTCGTAGGTTCAAATCCTACCCCCGCTACTAAATTATTTCCTAGGAATTAAATCTGATAATTTTTTCTTGCCTGTTGTAGATAGTATAAGTTTCAGTGCAAAGAGTCCTGAACCACCTAGTACTATAGCGCTACCTAATACTAGGAATATCCTCCAAAAAATAATCTCACTCACGATTAATATTATAGTCTTGAATCAATTTGATAATGAATTAATTAGTTTCAGAATAGTTTGCACATCAATTTTTCCATAGATCGTTGAAACAACTTCGTTATTGCTATTTAAAATTATTGAAGTGGGGATTCCAGACCATGTAATTTCACCGAGGATTTTATCTACGTCTAGTCTATTAAGTACTACTGGATAGTTTATATCTAAATTAGAGATTGTGGCCATTGCGTCCTCTTCAGTATCATTAATTACTAATCCTAGGATATTTATTTCGGGATTGTTTGCGAGCTTATTTAGTTCTGGAATCTCCTCTAAGCATGGAGAACACCAGCTTGCCCATAAATTTATTATTAGGAAATCGCTATCGTTAATCGTATTTATATTTTTCTTTTTTCCCGAAGCAAGCAATAAAGTCTCATTTTGGATTACTTTCCCATCGTTTATCGTCGTATTTTTTTCAATTAAGGCGAAATTATTATCCCCAAAAAACATCAGGGGTAAAAGGATTAGCAAAATCAATACAGTAGAGATAAGAAATCTTTTAGACATAATTCAAATTTAATCGGGAAATAATCATAAACTAATAAACATGAAGGATGTTTTAGACAATAAGCTTTATCCAGGTTTCGACTTAACATTTAGTGATTTAAAAGCCATAAAAGCAGAAAAAAAAGATACAGTTAACATCATTGATTATTCAAGTATGATCTGGGTAAGAGAGGCAATTGAACATCTTGTAAAAGAAATAGATGATAAATACAAAATTCAGTTTGTTGAACCTACTGAAGCAGATCTAGATCATGGGAAAAAAGTTTTAAATATCGATGTTCCAATTGAGGAATCAAAAAAAGAATTTTCTAAAGACAAAAGGATAATAGGAATCTCCAGCGGGAAAGGTGGCGTTGGTAAATCAACTTGCTCGTCTATGCTTGCATTGACCATGACTCATGAACTTGGGAAAAAGGTCGGAGTAATGGATGCTGATATATGGGGTTACTCTATTCCAAAAATGCTAGGTGCAATATTTCCTCCAATACCTTTTGAAGGAAGGATACTTCCTTCGTATGTTCACGGGGTCAAGTTAATCTCGATGGATTACTTTGTAAAGAAGGATGAGGCGGTAATTTGGAGAGGGCCAATGCTTCATAAAGCAATCGAACAATTTCTATACGAAGTAATTTGGCAAGATATTGACATTCTTCTTATTGACATGCCTCCTGGAACAGGAGATGTTTCAATTTCTTTATCTCAATTTTTACCGATTTCTGAAACATTAATTATTACTACACCACAAAAAACGTCTTCTGATGTTGCACAAAGGGCGGGGATTATGGCAAATAAAGTAAAGTCAGATGTTTTGGGGGTTGTAGAAAATATGTCCTTTATTCAAAATGGAGAAGAGAGGCTCTTTCCATTTGGAGAAGGCGGAGGAGAAGCTTTGGCAAAAAATTTAGACACTAGCTTATTTGGACACATACCCCTTGATCCTGAACTAGGAAAACTAGCTGATTCTGGAAAATTGATTAGCTCAAAGGATACTGAGGTCTATAAGGTTTTTACAGAAATAGGGAAAAAGATTATTGATACTAAGCCAAAGAAGATTCCTTTAAATATATCAATAAATTAATTATGTCAAAAATTATTCTTAGTGATAGGTTTGCTCAAATTATCTCAGAGATTGGAGTTAAATCAGTATTTACCCTTACCGGTGGGCATATAGTGCCTCTGTTAGATAGTTGTCACAAAAAAAAGATAGAGATAGTTGATGTTCGCCATGAGCAGAATGCAGTATTTGCTGCTGAAGGCTATTCACGAATATCAGGAAAACTAGGTGTAGCTTTAGTAACAGCAGGTCCTGGATTTATGAATTCAATTAATTCAATAGCAACTGCGCATTTTTCAAACGTTCCATTGCTTGTTGTTTCAGGGAGACATTACAGAAGACAAGAAGGGAAAGGAGGACTTCAAGAGTTTGATCACCCCCCAATGATTAAAGAGATTACAAAATATGCATCGACAATTAATAATCCTGAAGAATTTGAAAGAAAAATAATCAAAGCAATAGAGGCATGTTTTACTGGAAGGGGAGGCCCTTCATTTATTGATATTCCTCTGGATGTTCAAGTCGAGTTAGTGAATGAACAAAATAATATACCTAAATTAAAGAAGAACACAGGTTTTCATAAGTCAACCTCAAAGAAATTATTAAGTACTAAAAACGTAATATCAAGTGCAAAAAGGCCTGTTTTATTAATTGGTTCAAAAGTAGAAGCTATTAAGGAGCTCAACAAATTTGTTTCTTCAAACAAATTACCTACTTATTTAAGTGGCCAAGCAAGAGGGTCAGTTCCATCTAGTAGCAAATATTTCTTCTCAAGGTCAAGAAAATATGCTTTATCAGAAGCAGATTTGGTCATCTCATTTGGTGTTGATTTTGATTTTCGACTCAAATATGGAGAAGGGATTTCTAAAGATGCCAAGATAATAACCATTGACCCAGATAAAGACAAGCTCTCTTGGAATATTAATCCTTCTATTGCAATCAATACATCTCTTGACTCAGCAATCGTTAAGTTATCAAGTTACAAAATTAAAGAATTTTCAAATGATTGGTTAAACAAATTAAGAGGAATAGAAGAAAAAGAAACAGAACGCATCGAAGATACTATAAATAACCACAAGGGATTTCATCCTGAAGAATTTGCAAAAATTGTTTCCGAATATATCGGAAAAGATGCAATTGTAGCAGTCGATGGGGGAGATGTAGTTTCCTCTACTGCTAAGAGATTACAAACATCTAACCAAGGTTGGCTTTTGGATCCAGGTCCTTTTGGAAGCTTAGGGACTGGTCCAGGATATGCACTTGGTGCAAAAATTGCAAGAAGAAACGCGAGGGTCTTTATTATATTTGGAGATGGTGGGTTTGGTTTTAATGGATTTGAATTCGATACATTTATTAGAATGGGCATTCCAATTATTGGAATAGTTGGAATGGATGGAGTCTGGAATAATATCAAAACTTTTCATGAAGCCTACTCTCCAGGCAACACGGTTGCCGATACTTTGGGTTACAGGCCTTACCACAAATATGTTGAATCAATGGGAGGCTATGCCCAACTAGTGACAAAACCAAAGAGTCTACTCCCAGCTCTTAAAAAGGCTGAGAAATCAGGTAAGCCAAGTTTAATTAACGTTCAACTAGATCAAGTAGTAAGGAATAGTTCAAATTACGACTCCTGATTAGTTAATGATTATTGCTATTAAACCTAAAGCAAAAGTATAAAGACTAAATTTGTAGAGATTTGAGTCCAACGTGAACTTAATAAGAATACGTATAGCAAGTATCCCAAATACGAATGCAAAGAGTGTCGACACTATTGAAAGTAGATCATAGTTAATACCATAACTTACTAACGAGAAGACCCAAGCACCTCCAATTGTTGGAATTCCCAAAAGGAATGAAAAAAGTAGAGCCTCTTTCTTACTCATACCTATTAGAAGAGCAGCAATTAAAGTTACTCCAGCTCTTGAGATCCCGGGCATAAGTGCTATCGATTGGGCAATACCAATATAAAGCGCTTCAAGGTATGTTAAATTACTTATTCTTTTTTCTCCTTCAATGATATTTTTTGAGATATAGAGAAATAATGAGAGAGCAATATATGCAACTCCTGTATAGATCAGAATATTTACGGAGTTTGTAATTATTTCTGAAAGATTTGTAAAAGCTCCTAGCAATACTGCAGGAACAATTCCAATAAGTATTTTGATTAACGTATCTTTTTCATTTATAGGTTGAAGTATAATTTTGATGACTTCATCCCTATAGAGGAAGAGGATGGAGCCAAGCGTTCCTAAGTGAAGAAGTGTTAGTGTAGAAATGTCAATATTAGATTCTTGAAAAAAACTGTTAAATAATACTAAATGACCACTCGATGAAATAGGTAGGAACTCTGTAATGCCTTGTATTATTCCTAAAAATATTTTCTCCATAATTTAAGGTTAGTTAAATCGGTCACTAATTGAAGCTAAATGCCAACCTTCACACAATGGGCACTCATAAACAATAAATTTTTGACCATATTCTTCTTCTTTCCGCCCTCGTTCTTGTCTAGCTTTTATTTCAGATTCATACTTAACTTTGTCTTCACATGCTCTACTATCATTGCAATTAATGCATTTACAATTAGAATCTCCCGATACTTCTTTCCAGCATATATCTTTATTCATTAGTTAAAACTATAAACATCTATAACGTAAAATATTGAAATTAATTCAGATAAAATAATTAAATATGGTAATTTATTTTGCTTCCGTATTTTTATTCAGTTATCTGGTAGGTAGCTTCAATTTCGCATATTTAGTTGCTCGAATAAAAAATATTGATATAAGAAATGAGGGAAGTGGAAACCCTGGTACTTCTAACATCCATAGAGTTTTAGGGAGGAAAATGGCTATTTTCGTTCTATTTGGAGATATATTGAAAGGAATTAGTATGCCCTATTGGGTCTTACCTTCAGCAGCATATTTCATCAATTCTTTATATAACGTCAATGATTATGGCTATATGGATAATCTTGTTGAAGCTTGGGAAATAGGGATACATGTTGCTGGATTTGCTGTGGTATTTGGTCATTGCTACCCGATATATTACAAATTTAGAGGTGGGAAGGGGGTAGCAAGTTTTATTGGGTATTTGTTATTCCTTTTTTACTATTATCAATTGAGTTTTCTGTGGATTCTATCTCTACTTGCTTTATATTATGCTGTATTTAGGTCTACAAAGACAGCTGCTCTAGCAAGTCTTGCTGTTGTATTTACTTCTGTTTTTATTCTTTTTAGCATAGTAAGTCATAGTGCAGATCCAGGATTAGTTTTATTTATTTCTACAGTGTTTTTGATTTTCTGGAGACATAAAGAGAACTTTCAGAGACTTATGAGAGGGGAAGAGAATAAATTTTAATTTCAATTCTTTAATTTTTTTTATGATAATGATAGAATTAGTTCACGACAGAAAGGACAGGGCTTGACGTCACCAATTGTATTATTGTTATTAGTAACATCATTATGTCTTGCAGTACTAATTCCTGAATATAAAACTAAAGGACAGTTAGATTTTCAAACAAATTCATTTAATAACCTTGTGTCTAGGCAGAGAAAAGTATATGCAGTTCTTGGATCTGCAGCAGTAATTACTTTTGCCTTAGCTATAGAACTATTGTCAGTACCCCTTTTCGTTACCCACTTAATTTTGGATTGCCTATTTGGCATTTATGTTAGAAGTGCAGTTCTATATAGGAGAGAAGTAAGGATCAATAACTTAGGGCATGTTTCAATAGGCAATGAAGCTATTGAGTACGCAAATGAATATGTCCAGCTTCACGATCGTGATGAATCTCAATTGAAAGAAGCTGTGTAGGCCACCATTGTTTGAAGAAAGTGAAAAAAGAGAAGTTGTTTCAGAATTAAAAAATTCTTTTGACTCAATTTACACTGTTAGAGAAGAATCGTTAAAGATATCTAGGCAAGCAATCCAATATGCTTCGAAATCAATAAGATCTGTTCACAGATCAGAGCTTATTGAGGCAGAAGAGTTCCTTATTGAATGTCAAAAGTGTCTTAGTGAATTAATGATAATAACTTATGACTATCCAATGATTAAATATAATGGTTTTGTTGTTGATGCAGAGAAAGAAATGGTGGAGGCATCTTTAGTTTTAACCTTTGAAAAAGACAATATTCTCCTATTCCCTTCGGAGCTTAATGTTTCGTCCGTTGGCTATATTGGTGGTCTTGGTGATGCAATTGGAGAGTGGAGAAGAAGGGCTCTTGATTTATTAAGAGAATTAGATATTGATTCAGCTAGCAAATATTTGTCAATAATGGAGTTGAGTATGGATATTTTAAGTGAACTTGACTATCCAGACGGAATGACAGGTGGCTTAAGAAGAATAGCTGATAATGCACGTGCAATAATTGAACGTACTCGATCTGATATAACTAATGCAACGGTTCAAGCACAGCTAAGAGTCTAGACGAATCTGTAATTAAGGAAGTAAGTTGGAATACAAGTACATTTCTGGAGACATAGTTAAAGTTGGGGAAGATAGCTCTTGGGAAAATGATATGGAGATGTCTTACTGGTATCCTGATACGTTTGTAAGCGGTAGCCAGAATGTTAATGGAATGAAAATGAAAGCCTTTTTTAATAATTCTAAAGTGATTACAAATTACACTTTTGACCAACAGTTTCAAGGAGGCCCAGGAGTAGTTCATGGTGGAATATTATCCGCAGCTGTTGATGACCTTATGGGGTATGCAGCGGTTATACACAAACGAGCTTGTGTTACTGCAAAGCTAGAGGTAAATTATATTTTTCCTGTCCTAATTGAAAAAGCGTATTCTATCGAGGCTTGGATTTCTAAGATTGATGGAAAAAAAATATATGCTGAATCTATAATCCATGACCAAGGCTCTATTCATACTGAGACAAATGCAATGTTTATTGATTTAGGAGAAAGAGCAGCTGAGCATTTTGGAGATAAGCTACCTGAAGAGACAAAAGAAGAGAAGTACGATTACAAAACAGAAAGTCAATATCCTTAATTTGAGTTTACAAATTTAGTACTTAGGTAATGAGACATTGCTTGTATTGAGACCATAGGGTTTACTCCAGAACATCTTGGGAAAGTTGAGCTGTCCATAACATAAACATTATCTAATCCATGTACTTTTCCATTTTCGTCGCATACACCATTCTTTTCATCTACACCAATTTTTGCCGAACCCATTTGATGGGCTGACCCAATAGCTAGACGGTAAGGTTGATTCTTTATTGATTCTATTTTTCCAAGAAACTTTTCAAAGGATTCATTTGAATTTCTAGTCCATAGATAGTTTGGGCAGGACGATATAGCAATCTTCTTTGCACCGGCTGCTTCGTATGCTCGACATACACTAATTAGTCCATGTAATAGATTTTCATTATCGAGCTTGTTTAATTTATAATGCCAGACAGGTCCTTTTTGGTTATACCTAACCTTTCCTCCACCGGAATCAGAAGTTAGTACTATTGCCCCTGACCAATTTGGATAAGAATCTAAAAATTTATTTTTTTCTATTTCAAAAATTGATGAAAAGAATGGAACAAATAACCCAGGATGAAGTGGTAGTCCTTCAATGATATATCCATAGTTTTCTTT
>CEUS01284289.1_pt1 | contig 12176 bp, 10 predicted proteins | sample 427031 | NCBI WGS metagenome assembly CEUS01 (sample SAMEA2622837, study PRJEB7988) | marine metagenome | biome: marine biome (ENVO:00000447); feature: marine epipelagic mixed layer (ENVO:xxxxxxxxx); material: "saline water (ENVO:00002010), including plankton (ENVO:xxxxxxxx)" | depth 140 m | reverse complement strand
AATCGAGCCCCCGAAAACGCCCCCACCAGAGTAACGCTGCACCAGGTATCATCACTCCGGCCGCCAAGACAGGGAGGTGCCATTCCACTCCTATGGCAAAGCCGAGGAGATATGCCGTAAACATCACCACTGCTGACTGAATCACTCCCGTCGTCAAAACCGTAATGAACAAATAGAGCCAAAGAGCCCATCGACCGACCTTAGCGTAGCCTTCAACAAGGCTATTCCCCGTCGCAGCGGCATATCGGGGGCCATACTCAAAAAAGGGATACTTCAGGATCAAGGCCAGCAGGATTACACCACACAATCCAAAACCAGCTGACGCCCCAGCACGGGTGGACTGCACCAAATGAGACACACCAATCGCTGTGGCTGCCCAGAGTAGACCTGGGCCAAAGGCAACCCACAGGCGGCTTGGGGCTATGGCACCTCCGCCTTGCCCGGATGCCTCTGTCATCTCCGCTCCATCTCACTCTTGTCCCAAACTCCACTGGTAAACACCGCACAATCCCGCAAAGGAGGCTTTAGACCAGAACCGAACTCTACTGCAACTATTCAACTACGCTCTCCTGGTTTCGCATAGCAATCAACAGTTGCCGAGATTCGTTTCTGGGAGAGGGCGACGTTCTCTCGCAGGATTGAACGAAACAACACAATTACAGTTCCATACAGGAGGCCTAGCGCCTGCCTCTCATGTCGTCCAGAAAAGTTTAGATACCCTTTTCGATGATCTTCTAGAAACTGGCGCTAGATCCCCAAACAGGGACTCAGGCTATGTCAAGCAAACAAACATATCTCACGGAGCAACCCGGTTTTCCGCCTCCTCAATACGCGCATTACGGAGAATATTCTCAAGGCCATAATTACCTTCGTGGCAGGCATACTCAAACATTGGTTGGTCGGTCTTTTTCATTGGAAACATTACCGTCCACGAGGCTGTCCAAGTAGCCGGGTCCTGAACCGTCAATTCGTAATCGATGGTGGCAGGCCCCACACGCGAAAAGCGCTCAACAATCCTCACTCCTTCGGTGGAACCACGAAAAGCTCCAAGACTCGGGTAGTTCCTTGACGTAACAACAAGGGTATCGCCTTCCCAGTACCCTCGCGCCTCCCCATGCCACTGGTCAATATCAGAGTACGGACGACCATCAAGCGGAACAACCCTGGCATCGTGCACCATCTCAGATACGATGACCACCTGGTCTTGGGTCTGCAGAATTTGGTAGTTATTGTTGTAAGCCCCTGGTAAGCGAGGAGTGCCGAAACTCAGGCAGCGTTCACTCAATGCTCGATAGTCGGCTCCGTCGGCACCATTAGTACGCCGGCGATCCGCTCGCGCTGCTCCACGAAGCCTAGCCTCCTCGGTTAAAGGGGGCACCCGACCGTCCACAGGATCCACAATAAGAGAGGTACGGTGGTCATCGGTCAACTCTTTGCCATAATCGAGCCACCACTTGGCATGAACGCTTGGGGCTAAATCGTAGTCAGCCTGTTCCACCAACTTGCGAGCTGTATATTCAGCGGCCTCCTCCTCGCTCATCACAGCCTTCCCTGCAAACTCTCGAGGGCGCTCAAGTGGAGTCATAGTCCGGTAGTCCCAAATTCCCTGGAGATCGGGTGCCCCCCAAGCAGTCCGTGGTGTAGACCACCCGTGGGTTCCATGCCCGTCGACTTGAGCTCGAACAACCCCAGTCCCCATCAAGAACAACCCAGCAAACATCGACACGATCTGAATCGAAACACCCGCATCTCGGTGAAACATATCAACCCCTCTCCGTATTGACTCACAACATAACACCGGTGGGCCATGGTGTCACGCCTATCCGACCCATTCGCCCCCTTGAACGATAGTCGCCGCAGTGCCACAATCCCGCAAGCCCCAAACCCGAACAAAGGAGATCGCGATGCGAGGAGTCGTTCCGTTTCTATTTACAGTGTTCTTGGCATCAGTAGTATCAGCTCAGGACAGCCCAACCGCCACAGCTATCACATCCGCCGACATACAAACCTTCATCAACGAATTACCCAGGGACGCAGTAAGCGACCGACCCATCAGAGTAGTAGACGTGACGGGTGACTATCGCGTGGGGGTCTACGGAGTATTCCGGCCAAAAGACAATCTTGGCGGTGCCAATCTCCACGAGGTAAATACCACCGAGATCTACTATATGGTCGAAGGGGTCGCCACCCTTGTCACCGGTGGCGAATTGACGAACCCAAGTCGGACTGAAAATAGCACCAGTGTTCGTGGAGCCGGTATTACCGGAGGAGTATCCAGGCTAGTCACGAAAGGAGACGTGGTCATCATACCGGGCCACACGCCTCACTGGTGGAGCGAATTGCAAACCGATATCGAATACTTGATCTTTCGGCCAGACCCAGACAGAAGACTCCCAATACGCTAAACCAAACCGCGTGGCATAATGGGCACAGCCACAGTTCATGTAGCCAAACATATGCTTACCTCGGACAGCCACTGGCCTGCTTTTCCGGCAGCAGGCTTTCTTATGCCAACCAGCCGCGATCATTCTAGCCAATGCCTAAACACACACAGTTCGCCAGGATCACGCACACTGGGCCTGTTATCTCAGTTCTGCTCACCGGTGGCATCGCTCTATTGATACTCATTGGAAACCCTTCACGAGCAGTTGGTCAGGACCACGTCGGTCAATACGAACAGGCCGACATAGAGTTCGGAGTCAGGCTTTATGGTGCTAACTGCCTACGCTGTCACGCGGAGACCGGCGACGCAGTTGCAGGAGTCGACCTGCGAAGTGGAGCATACAATCGAGCTAGCTCGGACAGGGAACTCATGGAATTACTCCGAACTGGAATTCCAGGCACAGCTATGCCCCCTAATAATTTCTCTGACTCTGAGCTGACCGGGCTTGTGTCCTACTTGCGAACCATGCGGGATATTGATCTAAGTGCTGTTGCTCTTGGTGACAACACTCGCGGCAGTGTTCTATTTACAGGGAAGGGCGCCTGCGCGACGTGCCATCGGGTCAACGGACTCGGACCGCGGACGGCACCAGACCTGAGTGATATAGGGTCTATTCGCACCGCAGCTACCCTCCAACGGTCTTTACTAGATCCCACTGGTTCAATGTTACCTATCAATCGACCCGTCAGCGCAACACTGAGTGATGGCACCGTAATAAATGGCCGGAGACTCAACGAAGACACCTACACCATCCAGGTAATCGACCAAGACGAACGCCTCAGATCACTCGATAAATCTGAATTACGAGAACTGAGTGCCCTCACAGAATCCCCAATGCCACCGGCAACCGAGCTGCTCGACACCGAGGAAATCGCCGATCTCCTTGCATACCTACTAACCCTCAAGGGACTTGAATGACCGCACTCTCTACAGAGCATCCCGATCAACCCTCAACCTTAGGTTCAACACACTTTAATCACCGCGAGCGTATTGTCATGACCAGACAGACCCTAATTACCATGCTCTTAGCGGGGCTCCTATCCACACCAGCAGCTGGGCAAGTCACCTTCGAGAGACTATTAAACGCCGACCAGGAACCACAGAATTGGTTAACCTATTCGGGTGGATACTCGAGCAACAGACACACGACACTCGACCAAATCCATCCTGGCAACCTTGACCAACTTGAACTGGCTTGGATCTTCCAAGCTAACTCTCTCGAAGCCTTCCAGGCGACACCGCTTGTTGTCGACGGCATTATGTATTTGACGGAACCAGTTAACAATGTAGTGGCCCTAGATGCCAAGCGCGGAAACGTCTTCTGGAAATACGAGCACACCCCATCTGCAGAGGCTCGTCCCTGTTGTGGTGCCGTCAACCGTGGACTTGCTATTCTCGACCAAACACTATTCCTAGCCACAATAGACGGCCATCTGATAGCTATCGATGCCGTGGCTGGTAAGCCTCTATGGAAAACTACCGTGGCAGATCCTGCCGCCGGATACGCCCTGACCTTGGCACCCTTAGTAATCAAGGACAAAGTGATTGTGGGTGTCGCCGGCGGCGAGTATGGCATTCGTGGATACATAGATGCTTACGACGCAAACACTGGCGAGCAGGCATGGCGGTTCTACACTATTCCGGGTCCTGGAGACCCAGGTCACGAGACCTGGGAAAACGATGCCTGGATGACCGGCGGTGCTTCAGCCTGGCTTACCGGGTCCTATGATCCAGATCTAGATCTGACTTACTGGGGCATCGGTAATCCTGGACCTGACTTGAACCCAGCTCAGAGACCAGGAGACAACCTCTATTCAGACTCAGTCGTGGCGCTTGACCCAGATACGGGTGAGCTCGAATGGCATTTCCAGTTCACACCAAACGACCCCTATGACTACGACTCCGTTCAGATCCCCGTACTGATGGATGTGCCTGATAACAGGGGAGGCACTCTGCGGCTCATGCTCTGGGCCAATCGTAATGGATTTTTTTACGTGCTTGATCGAGAAACCGGCCGATTCCTTAATGGAGACAACTTCGTCCCGGTCAACTGGGCTAGCGGCCTTGATGACAATGGGAGGCCAGTACAAACTCCCCAGCCCCCAGGTGCTACAACCTTTCCAGGAATACAAGGAGGCACAAACTGGTATTCGCCCTCCTATAGCCCGCAGACCGGACTGTTCTATGTCTCAGCTTGGGAAGCTTACGGTTCTGTATTCGAGCCCCAAGATCAAGAATATCAGGTCGGCCGAACCTTCATGGGCGGAAGACCTGCCAACCCATTCGGAGCTGGCGCCAACGTACCGGGCTTGCGACGTGGCCACGTCAACACATGGACCGAGGCTGCTGGTGGTGGTGCAGTTATTGCGATCGATCCTCGAACCAGTCAACAAAGGTGGCGCCTACCCATGAGTGACGTAACGAGTAGCGGCATCCTCACCAGCGCTTCCAACCTTCTATTCACTGGAAACCGAGAAGGCTATTTTCACATCCTAGATGCCGAAACAGGTAACATCCTTTGGCGAAAAGCCCTGGGCGGCATGATAGCCAACGGCCCCATGAGCTACATGGTCGATGACAAACAATATATCGCGGTGGCAGCTGGGCACTCTATGTTTGTCTTTGCCCTGCCACATTGACAGTCTTTCAATCAGCGCCAGCCGGCACCAAACAAAAAAACTGAGTTCTTGCAATCAGTCGCCTTGTAGTCTGTCTGGCTTTCAGCGACCATCACTTAACCCGGTATCGGTCGAGCAAGTCCATATTGAGTTCGAACCCGATCCCGGATCGGTCAGGAACCGTCACATAGCCATCTGAGTCTGGGACCAGTCTCGGCAAAAACATCTCCGCTCTCAGTGGATCGACCGCGACCGGGTAATATTCAAGAAACTCCCCATGTGGAATGGCTGCGGTAAACGGTAACTGCAGTTCCTGACACCCATGAGGCGCAATAGAAATATCACGTCCAAGTGCAAAATCAGCTATGTTCTTAGCCACGTCATAGCCTGGACAAATGGTGACATCTACGTTGAGGATATCCGCCCCGTCGTGGTCGAGCAGAGTTTCAAAGTGAGCAAAGTGGTAACCATTTTCTCCGGTTGCAATCTTCACATTCGAAGCTCGCTTGAGAGTTCCGTGATCCCGGTAGCGGTGAATCGGTAGTGGCTCTTCAAACCAGTACACCCCATACTTTTCCAGCTCTTGTACAAAAGTTAACGAAGTTTGCAAATCGAGAGCACAGTTCGCATCAACCATCAACACAACGTCGTCACCGATGGCATCTCTAACAGCCTCGACCCTTCGCATGTCGCCGATTACACCCTCGTTGGGATCGCCAATCTTGATCTTCACAGCCCCGGCATGCATCTCTTCAACATTAAAACGAACCTCGTCCTGCAATTCCTGCAACCCCTTCCCTTCAGCGTAATACCCCCCAGCAATATAAGTACGGACTCGCTGTTGGGCGCCACCGAGAAGCTTATGAACGGAGGTCTCCAATGCCTTACCTTTAATATCCCAGCAGGCTATGTTGATCGCAGCAAGCACTTGAGTGTTCACTCCTGCCGGCCCAAGAATTTTGATATGTTTCTCACCCAGGTCCTCAGAGATCCCACTTGTGTCCATCGGGTCACGGCCAATCAGCAATTCTCGAAAATATGAGACAAACGGAGGAAATACAGTCAGGGGACGTTCAGCGGCCGTACCTCCGTTCCATCCATACCCAACAATGCCCTCGTCGGTTTCCACTGTGACTTTATGAAGCCTCCCAGGTCCATAGAAATGTCCTCCATTCCAGATCCCGGCTCGCTCCCACTCGAATACTTCGCTCCGGACATCAGTAATCTGCATATCTGGGTGAACACCTCCGACAGCTAAGTCCACACGGAATCACTCATAAAACTCCGGCGCAGTCCTTAGTGTCTCGAATAGCGCAAGATCATGCTCGATCCACATCGTCGCATTCCTCTCGGCAACCAATGTTTCCACTCGATCCATTGAGGCCAACGAAAGCATCGGATCAACATTAAACACTGGGACACGACGATCTTCCCTACTCAGACGAAAGTGATACAGATCCCCAGACAAAACAAGCGGGCCAGTTTCAACAAGATCTAAAAACAATACTTGGTGACCTGGAGTGTGTCCAGGAGCTGAAATGAGCTGAACGCGCCCATCTCCGAAAACATCATGGTCACCGTCCAAGATTAAATAATCGCCATCCCGCAAATTCGCAAGAAGCTCTGGTTGAAGTGCCGGAACCGTGGCGGGTTCAGCAAATGCTGCGTCAAAATCACCTCGCTGAACCAGCCATCTTGCTCCACGCACTTCATTGGCTACGCCGACATGGTCATAGTGGATATGGGAAAACGCCATGTAATCAAATGAGTTCAGATCAAAGCCGAGCTCCAACTCACTAAGCTGTTCAGCCAGCGTTCGGTCAAGCTGAGCGGTCCTGCCAATGCGCTCGTTGTCGTGCCACCCTTCCGTGTCCGCAACATAAGATGGCAAACCACCGTCCCAGATCATACGACCAGCCGGATGATCAATGATGTAACAGGGAACAACCAAATCACGCACGTCAGTTTCATCGTTGCCAATACTGAAATTTTCGACAGTATCGAACCGCAATCGACCGCATTCAAAAACATACAGCTTAAGTGTTGTGTCCACCGTTTGGGTCGAGTCTTGGATTGATGCCTCACCAGTCCCAGAGGCCGAGTCGCTACCATCGCACGCGACTGAAACAAATAGTAGCAATAACACTAGTCCCCTAGTAATGAGCTGAGATGCTTTCATCACAACCTCCCTGCCAACCCGCTCCTTCATAGAGCAAGGGCACGTTACCGATTCATTGCGAAATTCAGTCCAAGCTGAACAATAGAGCGGCAACCTTGTCATTGACACCACTCTCATCGAGGACAGCCCTATCACCTACCAAGCACCAGACTCGTGTAAGATCACAACCGACGCGAACGATATGCCAGGCCGACGTCACCGATTTTAGCCCAGGCATCTGCTAGTTGAATGAACAACACTGAAACCGAACAAATTCGGGCTCTCCTAGAACAAAACCATGAGTTTCCTACGAATTACCGACTTCGTATAATCCTACGGAATTTACCTACAGCTACCACTCGCGTAGTAGCCGAATTGGAAGCCGCAGGAATATCACTGTCGGCACCGATGACTGCCCCAAGGCCGAGCCAAAAAGGAAACTATCTTTCCTTAGGACTGACTTTCAGCGCTCGTGATGCAGACCACGTCCTCGAGGTCTACCAGCTTCTCCGCGGTGTCGACGAGGTCATTATGTGTCTGTAAAAGGCACCTGTGAAACTTTTTAGATACGACACAACCTCCCCAGACCAACTAATTTGATAGAGCCTTATCCACCTTCTCGCGCAGTCCTCTGGATAAGCCTTCAGTCGCCGCCATTCTCTCCAACTCGATCCGCATACGTTTTCCTCGGTCTCGTTCTAAACGCCGCCACTTAAGCATCGGGTCGAATAGACGTGAAGCCACCTGGGGGTTGAGTAGGTCGATCTCCAGCAGATGGTCGGTGAGGAACCTGTAGCCGGCCCCGTCCTGGCGGTGGAAGTGCGCATGGTTCAAGGAACCAAATGCACCGAACAACGATCGAGCACGGTTAGGGTTCTTCAAAACAAAATCCTCATGTTTTGATAGCTTCATAAGCCGTTCAACCGTGTCTGGAAGGTCGCTAGCAGCCTGCAAGCTGAACCACTTATCAATCACAAGGGGCTCACCACACCAACGTTCATGGAAGGCAGCCAGTGCAGCTTCCCGCTCGACTCCATCATGATCGCAGAGACAACCGAGAGCGGCAATAGAATCGGTCATATTGTCAGATTGACGTAGATGGTCGACACAAGTAGCAATGTCACCCTGGGCGGAAAGATATCGGAGACAAGTATTCGCGACTCTCCGCCGTCCTATACTCTCCCGGTCTGCTGCATAACACGCACCCGTGTGGTTTTGCTGGTAGAGCCAACTAAGACCATCTGCATGGACCTCGGCCAGCTGGCAGACAGCGGCCAATCGTGCTTTATGAATAGCTCCAGGGTCCACAACATCACAACGCTCTGCCAAATAAGACTCGCTAGGAAGCGTGAGCATCAAACTCATCAACGACCGATCCGAACCCTCCTCGGTTAGCAGAGCTCCCCAGGCCTCGACAAACATGGGCTCGAGCACCGGTTTCTCAGAACGTGTTACGGCTACGATCATGTTCTCAAGTAATTCAGCCGCAAATTGTTGTCCAGCTTCCCACCGGTTGAATGCATCCGACTCGTGCCTCATAGCGAAAGCATGGGCAGCATGTGACCGCTTACAATGCAATTCAACCGGAGCCGAAAACCCACGAAGATAGCTGGGCACACTGTCCGGCGGCACATCCTCAAAGACAAAGTCCTGAGATACCTCAGTTAACTCAAGGACACGGGTAGTCGCTCCTGGCTGCTCCTCTCCCACAAGACGTAATGGTCGATCTACTCCATCAGGACCTATCAAACCGAATGCAACTGGTATATGCAGCGGTAAAGCTTCACCTGATTTAAGCCTCGCCGGAACCATTTGGGTAAACTTAAAAGTTCGACGCTGTGACTCAGCATCATATTCGTCTGAGACTTGCACCACTGGCGTACCGGGCACCAGATACCATCGTTCAAACTGAGTTAGATCGCGCCCATTTGCTTCAGCCATCGCCAACCTAAAATCATCGCAAGTCACAGCCTGCCCATCATATTTCTCAAAATAGAGGTCAATCCCCCTGCGAAATCCATCTATTCCAAACAGAGTCTGGTACATCCTAATAACCTCAGCGCCCTTCTCATAAACCGTAGCTGTGTAAAAGTTATTCATCTCCTGGTAGGCATCAGGACGGATGGGATGAGACATCGGCCCCGCATCCTCAGGGAACTGCCGCGTTCGGAGCTCCGCCACGTCGTCGATCCTCTTAACTGCAGCAGAGGTCATCGCCGCCGTAAATAACTGATCACGGAAGACTGTCAGCCCTTCTTTCAGAGTCAGCTGGAACCAATCCCGACAAGTCACGCGGTTGCCTGTCCAGTTATGAAAATATTCGTGACCAATGACTCCTTCGATCCGCTCGTAATCCGAATCAGTGGCTGTCTCTGGCCGAGCCAATACAAATTTTGAATTAAAGACGTTTAGGCCCTTATTCTCCATCGCCCCCATATTGAAATCATCGGTTGCAACGATCATGTAGAGGTCGAGGTCATATTCAAGCCCAAATGTTTCTTCATCCCACCGCATAGCCCTTATAAGACTAGCCATGGCATGGGCACACTTATCGGCATGGTGATGCTCGACATAGACCCTGAGCTCAATCTTCCGCCCAGACATCGTTGTAAAGCTATCTGAGAAGCAATGAAGATCTCCGGCAACTAGAGCAAAAAGATAGCTAGGCTTTCTGAACGGATCTTCCCACTTCGCCCAATGCCGTCCCCCTCCGTCGTCGCCTGAATCAATTAGATTCCCGTTAGACAGCAAGATTGGATAGCGGCTTCGATCAGCTCTCACGGTCGTGATATATCGCGCCATCACGTCCGGGCGATCTAAGAAATAGGTAATCCTCCTAAAACCTTCAGCCTCACACTGAGTGAGAAACATCAGTCCTGATCGATACAGTCCCTCAAAGCAAGTATTTGCTTGAGGTTCAACCAACACCTCTGTCTCCAGAACGAACGTGGAGGGCAATCCAGTCAATGTTAGGGTCTCTTCGTCGACCACATACTCGTCCTTCCGCAACTCTCTCCCGTCAATCACGACTCGGACAAGTTTTAAGTCCACTCCATCTAAGATGAGTTCGCCGGTGTGGTTTTCGTGCTTGGGGTTAGAATGAAGGGCCATTCGAGACCGTACGCAAGTGTGCTCGTCAGAAAGATCAAAATCGAGCTCAAACGTGTCAACCAGGTGCGTCGGTGGCCGATAGTCTTTGCGATACTTCGTAGTGAACTTAGCTGGGAAGGTATTTACAGTGTCTTTCATCATCACCCCATCTTTGGCACACGATACAAGCAACCTATTCGTCTTTCCGAAAAGATCTCCTTCACAACTGCCACACTACCGCTTAGCGATTAAAAAATAGGATGCCCTCTCCCATCGAAATAAACAATGCCGTTACTTGATTCCTTCTCTCAAGATACTTTAACGCCAACACGGCTCTGGATAGCACTTGACCTACCAACTCGTGAATTGGCAGCCAAGGCAGCGATGGACAGCGACCCAGAGACTCGCGCCCAAGCCATACATGCAATTTCCTCGACTCTCAATTTTCGCCGGGCTGGAATTCTAAAACTTCCAACCGACAAGCAGGTTTACTACCTGACTAGCCGGGTCAGACCCGATCATGAACTTGCATCCTCGCTACTATTGGCACTTCATCTAAAATATCGTCAGAACCTCTTGGGGAGTTTCCTCGACCAACTGCGGATCCCGCACGATAATGGCCTAGTCACCACGGAATACAAGTTGCAACCAATGGATACCTCCACTCTCAAACCGGCCGTTCAGTCCCTTCGTGAACAATTCGACGAAATCGAGGTAGAGCTATACCTAGCTACCCTTGTAGCTCTTGACCCAGACACATGGGGAGCACTAACCCACATCATTCTGCCTGGCAGCTAAAACCTATATGACCTGGACCCCTGGGAACCGACTGATCCACCGCTTTAACCCTGAGCTTGGCCCAGGCCTTATTACGGCGGTAGAACAGCGCACACTCGTCGTTCATTTTCCTGATACCGACACTGTACTAAGACTAGCCGCCGACTCGGACGCCATTTCGCCACTAAGATTTCTAGCTGGAACACCGGCAGTAATCCTATCCAGCCTCGAGCGGGTAGTCATAGCAGAAGACAGTGGACCAGATCTAGCAACCTTGACTGACGGGCGAGTAGTCACTACAGCTGACCTATGGCCTGCAAAGATCGGTGAGTCCTTGACAGAACGACTTGAACTCGGGGATATCGACCCATTCGAATCCTTCTCACTCCGCCTCGACGCCCTGCACCTAGCAGCCCTGCGGGAGGCAGACGGACTAGGTTCGTTTCTCGGTGGCCGGGTCCGCCTGTTCCCACACCAGCTCTATGCGGCAGAATCGGCAACAAAAAGTGCCCCGACGCGGTGGCTACTTGCCGACGAGGTTGGTTTAGGGAAAACCGTGGAAGCCTGCTTAATCCTCAACCACTTGCTACGTACCGGACAGGCCGCCCGAGTTCTAATCATCGCTCCGGATACACTGACGGTGCAGTGGCTGGGTGAATTATGGCGCAAGTATCACCAAGTGTTTGTCCTACTTGACGAGAAGAGAATGCTCGATGTGGAAAAAGAATACGGACCAGGATTCAATCCATTTCATGCCTATCAGCAAGTAGTCGTCGGTCTGGACTTTCTCGTCGATCATTCTCGATTAACCACGCAGGCAGTTGAAGCAGGTATCGATCTTCTTATTGTCGATGAGGCCCATCATCTAAAACGCCAGCTCGGCCATCCTGGCAATCGTGCGTATCGAGCAATCCAACCTATTACCCAACTAAAACGACATGTGGTACTCCTGAGCGCCACCCCCCTTGAGGAAGACGCATTCGGCTTCTTCCGATTGCTAGAACTGCTACGACCGGAAGAATTTTCAAATGTGCCAATCCCTGATCGAATAGAGGGAACCGAACCACTACCACCGTGTACAAGTTCGGCA